>MDTE01054986.1_pt1 | contig 14369 bp, 10 predicted proteins | sample 811231 | NCBI WGS metagenome assembly MDTE01 (sample SAMN05326651, study PRJNA326480) | marine metagenome | isolation source: seawater | place: Indian Ocean: Red Sea | collected 2010 | reverse complement strand
TCGTTCCTAATCATGCTTCTTGGTTTGACTGGTGGTTAGTAGGCATTTGCCTTCAAGAGGATTGGAAATTTGTAGTTTCGTCCACACGCGCAGAGAGTCATTGGGTTTTTAGATTTGTAATGCGCAATCGATTCACTTTTCCAATAGACAATGCTTCACCATTTGCCATTAAAGAAATGTCTAACTTTTTGAAAGAGGGAGGTAGATTGGTGCTTTTTGCAGAAGGTCGTCTCACAGAAACTGGAAGCTTAATGAAACTATTTGAAGGCACTGGTTTTCTGCTGGAGAAAACAAATGCAAAAATAATAACCTGCTACCAACGAAACGCCCATCGACTACCTTATTCCAAGCATCCAGGATGGAAAAAAATCTTCCCCAAATTAACAATTCATTTTAGCGATCCCCTCTCCGCCCCTAAATCACTAAGCGAACGATCCAACGCAAGAGAGGCATATACTCAATGGCTGAGAGAAGCATTAATGGAGTTACAATTTGAGTCTGAGATGAAATTTGGTCCGAAAGATTTGTTGACAGCCATCGCTTCAATGAGCCGAGAACGGCCAAAATCAATTGTCCTAGAAGATGTTACAGGGCAACGCCTTAAACACAAAATGGTAATGGTCGGCTCCGAGGTGCTAGCGGGGCAATTCCAAAAAATGCTAATGCCTAATATTGAACGGATAGGCCTGCTTTTGCCAAATGTCAATGCGACACCAATTACACTTTTAGCTTTATGGCGTATTGGAAAGGTGCCTGCTATTTTGAACTACAGCAGTGGAGTTTCAATCATGCAAACATGTTCAGAATTAGCTGGTGTGAAACAAATAATAACATCTCAAGCATTTCTAGATAAGGCCGGTATTGATATACAACCAATGAGAGAAGCCGGAATTGAATTTATCTTTCTTGAAGAAGTAAGACAAAAAATTTCCAGCCTAACCAAGCTGGCCATCCTTGCTAAACATAAGCTCGGACTTGGAAAATCAAAGTTTGATATCCCAACAGATAATACCGCCGTAGTTTTGTTTACAAGCGGCTCTGAAGGAGTTCCAAAGGGAGTAGAATTAACACATAAAAATATTCTCGCTAACTTAAGGCAACTGCTTGCAATGGTGGATGTTTTGGATACAGACAGTATATTTAACTGCTTACCAATGTTTCACAGCTTCGGCTTGGTTGTTGGAACATTACTTCCTCTGTGTCGAGGATTGCGAACAACTATATTCCCATCACCTTTACAATACCGAGTAATCCCCACCGCAGTTTATAATTCCAACTCAACCATGTTTCTTAGTACCAATACATTTCTTAATGGTTATGCAAAAAAGGCCCACCCATATGATTTCCGTAATGTTCGATATCTGTTAGCTGGAGCAGAAAAAGTTCAACAAGCCACATCCGATACTTGGTCCAGAAAGTTTGGTGTCCGTATCACAGAAGCCTACGGTGTAACTGAATGTGCTCCAGGTATTAGCGCCAACACCAAGGCTGACAATCGATTTGGTTCTGTTGGTCGTATTCTTCCTGGAATGGAATGGAAAATAGAGCCAGTCGACGGCGTAAAAGATGCCGGTCGACTTTTTGTAAAAGGTCCTAATGTTATGAAAGGATACCTTAACAAGGATGCTAATGATGAATTTCAGTCTTTGGATGGCTGGTACGATACCGGAGATATAGTCCAAGTGGATGACGATGGATATTTTTGGATAAAAGGCAGAGCCAAGCGATTTGCAAAAGTGAGTGGGGAAATGGTAAGCCTAACAGCAGTTGAAGACGCTCTCGCAGGCGCATTCCCTCATCACGGTGAAGACTGTGAAATCGCTGTTGTTGCAATACCCGATGCAGACAAGGGAGAAAAACTAATTGCAGTAACAAATGAACCAAATCTAACAACCACTGAAGTACGTGATGTTATTGCTTCCGCAGGATTAATTAATCTTTGTACACCACGAGAAATCAAGGTTGTTAAGGAAATACCCAAACTAGGAACTGGCAAGTTGAATCATCGTGAAGTACAGCGACTAGTGGAAGAAAGTTAGAAATTGGCTTCTTTCCCATTGTCTCCCCCGCCCTGATTTGTTAATTCCAAGTGATGCGGTTTATGTTCCGCTGGACATTTCGCCTGCTAATTCTATTGCTAGTTTTAGCTATCGGCCTGTTTCTGGCAAAGGATACACTGGCCAAGTGGTGGATTGTCAGCGAGTTCCGAGAACAAGGGATGGATGTTCGGATTGGACAACTCGAAATAGGATTCCCACTAAACTCCACTGTCGCCGCCAGTAATATCACCGTTTATAATCTTCCTGAATATGGCGGATCTTCAATGCTAAAGATTGAAGATCTTTTTATCGACTGCGACTTCTCTGCATTGATGAACTTTAGACGAAAGCTAAGGCCTCACTTTCGGCAAATTCGAATTCGAATTACAGAATTCAATCTTGTAGAGACCGATCAAGGTGCAAGAAACGTGATTTCTTTACCTGATGCTTTAGCTAAAACAACCGCCCAATTAGCCCTCGATGAATCCCCTCTATACTTCACAGTCGGCAACCTAAATTTTTCCTGGGAAAAATTACATTTCACATCAATCTCACCAAATGGCTCAGCAACTAAATCAAATGAAGTGGCTGTTAATATAGAGAACCATATCACTCAAAATGTGCAGACACTTAAAGATCTAAGACCACTGTTCATTAAGATAGCATCACCAGCAGGCACAGCACTCGCCACTAAGCTCTTTGGACGTTTCTTCGATTAACCATAACTAGACTTTGAATATTTTAGTTTATTTGTGTGAAAATCACACAAATAAAACAAAACTCACGCGATTTAATCATCTTTTAGGTAACATATAAGCAACTTAAGACGTACATCATGAATGGCATCTGTTATGCTTTTAGCTTGATGGCTTTACTGGTAAATTATCGCTGTCTTTTGTTGGTCTACTTTTTCAAATCATGCTACATCAGAAACTCAAATTATTTTTTACTTTCACTCTAGTTGCAACATATGCCGATCTCGGACTTGCAATTGATTGGCCAAACTGGCGTGGCCCAAATCATGACGGAATTTCAGAAGAGAGTGGTTGGTATAAAAAATGGCCAAGTAGTGGGCCCAATAAACTATGGAAAGCTTCCGTTGGAACCGGATTCGCAGCCGTTTCTGTATCAAATGGCCGTGTATTTACAATGGGAAATCGATCAAATCGTGATCAGGTAATTGCACTGGACGAAGCCACCGGAGATGAACTGTGGCGCCACACTTATTCTGAACAATTAACGGCAAATCTTTACGATGGAGGACCAAACGCAACTCCCACAGTAGATGGCAACTATGTTTATACATTAAGTAAAACAGGTAAAGCATACTGTTTTAAAGCCGATTCAGGCGAAGTAGTTTGGATAAAGGACTTGAAACGGCTTTACAACGCTCGTGTCCCGAAATGGGGTTTTGCCTCATCACCATTAATTGAGGGAAACCAAGTAATCTATAATGTCGGCACACGAGGCGTAGCATTACATAAAAATTCTGGCCGCTTATCATGGAAAACCGGCTCTGGCACAGCTGGCTATGCTAGTGCGGTACCTTACGACCATAAAGGCAAGGATGCTCTGGTCATCTTTGCAGCAGATAGTGCATATGGGGTAGATCTTTCAAACGGAAAGCAACTCTGGAAAAAATCTTTCCGTACCAGCGCAGATGTCAATGCCGCTGACCCAGTATTATACAACGATAAAATCTTTCTTACCTCAAATTCTCGTGACGGGGAGTTGATTGAGCTGAGAGATACAAGTACTCGTTCCAAATGGAAAAACCGAAATATGCGAATGCACTTCAATGCCGGAGTAATTGTTGGAGACTATCTTTACGGAGCTGATGGACGTATCGAACGCGGGAAAACAATTCGCTGCATCAACATGAAAACAGGTGAAACCGAATGGACCAAGACAAACATGCCTTGTAGCTCTATTACAGCTTCAGATAACAAATTGATAATACTTACTCGTGACGGCACTCTATATATCGCTGAAGCATCGCCCACTCGATTCAAACAACTAGCCAAATCCAAAGTCATAAGCGGTACCTGTTGGACAGTTCCTGTATTGGCAAACCACAGCTTATATGTACGGAATTCCAAAGGGTTACTTAATAAACTGGAAATGAGTAAAATGATCATTACACCTCAACCCCTTGATGTAAAAGTAGCCGGTAATGATCTCGAGTTTTCCTGGCCAGACAAGGGTAATTTTATTCTCGAATCGTCCGAATTCATTGGAGGAGAATCAATCTGGAACGAGGTAGGAAGTGGAACAGCTAAGGAAGGAGATCGGCTAGTAGTTCGCGTTCGCCCAAACAAGACTGGCCAGCAGTTTTTCCGACTTCGAAGTAAATGAATTTACTGAGACGAAAAGCCTTCACTCTAATAGAGCTTTTGGTAGTCATTGCTATCATAGCTATTCTCGCTGCACTGTTGCTTCCCAGCCTAGCCAGTGCAAAAGAACGGGCAAGAAGAACATACTGCAAAAATAATATTCGCCAATTTATTCAAGTTGCCCATATGTATGGAGGTGACAATGACCAGTACTTACCAAGCGGCTTGTCCGACGCAAAGGACCCAAAGGATGATCACACTCCTTTGATCTCCACCCCAATTCGACAGTCATTACTTAAATATGCACCTTTTAATATTTATGAATGTTCAAACCTCGGCAAACCATTTGGAAACCCTGAAGGATGGTTGTTTGAAGGCTGGGGATACGTAATAGGATACAATTACCTTGGAGGACATTATCAAACCCCCTGGCCAGCAATGGATGGATTTCAGGGCTGGATCTCACCACAAACCCTGTCTGACAATCCAAGCCTGCCACTTGTAACCGATTTAAATACCTGGTCACCCGGTTTCGGACATACACTAGCTCCCCATGGCTCAAACGGACCTATTCTTTTCGAATATGGGAGCGACACTGAAGGTGTAGTAGACTACTCTAACCCCAGCGCCGAAGGAGCCTCATCGAAAGATGTCGGAGCTGACGGTGGCAACATCGGATGGCTTGATGGATCTGTAAGGTGGAAAGATATCGATCAAATGCAAAAATACCGTGGTTCACAACTATGGGGACTTGACGGTGCATTCACAGTCTGGTGAGCATTGCTTCGACGGCTTTTTTAATTAAGTAAACGAGACCCCGTGCCCAATGCATCTCCCACTATTCTGCTGCTAATACCAGCCTATAACGAAGAAACCCGCATTGCTCCGGTACTGGAGGATTATGCCACCTATTTTCGACAACATCATCCAGAACGCTTTAAGTTAGTTGTTATCCTCAATGGCTGCAAAGACAACACGCTTGGAGTGGTAACTACTGCCACAGAAAAATTTCCAGAAATAAGTTTTGTTAATATCACTGAGCCTATTGGAAAAGGAGGAGCATTAATTGAAGGACTCAAGCTTGCTCCCGAAGTGGATTTAGTTGGGTATGTTGATGCCGACGGGGCAACACCCCCTGCGTCGTTCGATGACCTTATTCAAAAATGTAAGAATACAGATTGTGTCATTGGCTCACGTTGGTTAGCTGACTCAGTATTGCATCAGGCACAAACCTTGCGTCGGCGTTTTGCTAGTCGAACATTTCACGCAATTATTCAGTTTTTTTTCTGGATGGGAATTCGTGACACCCAATGCGGAGCGAAAGTAATGCGACGTGAAGCCGTTGAAGCTATACACAGTCAACTTACAGTTGCCGACATGGCTTTTGATATCAACCTTCTTTATGCCCTAAAACGATCCGGGTATGAAGTGTTGGAAGTGCCCACGGAGTGGACCGATCAAGTAGGCTCCAAAGTTGAACTTGGCCGAACTTCCTTTGTCATGCTGCTCTCAGTCATTCGTCTTCGACTATACTACTCTCCATTTTACCGCTGGCTGGCGCCTCTCCGGCCAATAGAGGCATGGCTATACAGAAAACTAAGTGCGCCCCCTCCACTGAAGTAAAAATTTGGAATGATAAAGGTTCTCTTAATAGAGCAAACTAATTTCGTTTAATCACATTACCTAAACTTTTTATCCCTATACAAATATCCTTTTCCGAAGCGGCCCCAAAACTAAGTCGCATTTCATTGCTAGGCTTACGTCTCGTGGAATCATCTACATAACAAAGACCACCAGGAACATAGAGCACGTTTTGATCCAGTGATTCCCGGAAAAATTTAGATTTTAAACCAGTATTAATCGATCGAGGCAATACAGTCCAAAAATTCAATCCTCCCTTTGGCTTTTCATATTGAACTAAATCAGGAAAATAATCTTCAATCGCATCGTTCATTACATTTGCTTTAGCCCAATACCGGCGCTGAGATTTCGCTAAATTCTTGGTGTACTCACCTGAATCTAGTGCCCGTAATACAAGCTTTTGAAGCAAGTGACTTGTCCCGAAATCATGATTTGATTTAATCCTCAAAAACGGATCGAGCAGGGCTTCCGGCAAAACACCAAAACCCACACGAACGCCGGTCGCAAATGGTTTACTATAAGTACCAGAATAAATAATACGATCAGAAGCACTTCTAACACTCAACGCAGAAGCATCTGATTGCCCAGTAAAACCTAGTTCTCGATAAGCTGCGTCCTCCAAGATGTAAATAGGGTGGCCTGCCGCACGCTCATATTTTTTAAGCAAATCTATAGCCTCTTTCTTAACTAAAAGGCTCGTAGACTTACCAGTCGGATTTTGGAAATAAGACACAAGATAAAGAATCTTAGTTCTCTTCAATTCACCAGATCGGCGAAGGGATTCGAGCACTTGCTCTAGGTGCTCAAGATTAATTCCATCATGGTTCATGGCCACTCCTCTTCCTCTCAGGCCCCGGCTTTGCATTATGCCAAGATAAACAAAGTACGTTGGATCCTCCACCAACACTATATCTCCGGGGTCGCATAAAATTTCTGTTAAAATATAAAGAAATTGCTGTGACCCATGAGTAATTACTGTCCGATTTGCTAAATTCCCCGTCGTCTTACTCCCCCCAAGGTTGTCTAATTCCTGGATACGCTTAGCAGTAATTTCACGCAATGCATCATCCCCAGCAGTAGAGCCATACTGCAGGGCTGCACGTCCAACAGATTCCTCTTTAAGCAAATCATTGAGCAGCCTTCGACTGCCTGATAACGGTAACGATTCATTGTCTGTAAAACCGGCTGCTAATGATATCAAATTGGGTCGATCAAGTTTTGTTCTCATTAGCCAAGAAATCGGCGAATCGGAAGTTTGAAATCCAATTTGAGAAAGAGCTTTATTTGGTTTTTTACTCATTGTTTCACTAGATCTAACTAAGAGACATCGGATCAATATCAACAATTAGTCGCAAGTCATCGGAAATTTTCAGCGAATCTATTTTCAAGGAAAGTTTTCGGCTTAATTGCGGCATGCGGGATGTTCTCATCATAATTTGATAACGATAATAATTCTCGGCTCTTAATAATGGAGCAGGAGCAGGTCCCGCAACGACAACATCACCCAACTCTTTGGCTAATGCATCCATTTCCTTTCTTAAATGGTCTGCAAAAAAACGAACTCTATCCTCACTTCGTCCACGCAAAGTCAATAAAGCAACCCGTCCAACAGGCGGATAGCGCAACTGTTGCCTGAACTCAATCTCCTGATCATAAAAACCAATGTAGTCATGACGGCGGGCATACTGGATTGCAGGATGAAATGGTGTAAACGATTGAATATACACTTCCCCCTCGACATCTCCTCGACCAGCTCGACCGGCAACTTGTGTAAGTAGTTGAAAAGTCCGTTCACCAGCTCGAAAGTCTGGTATGTGTAAACTTAAGTCAGCATGAATTATCCCTACCAAGGTAACATTCGGAAAATGTAAACCCTTAGCAATCATTTGCGTACCTACCAAAATATCGATTTTACCACTTCGAAAATCACCCAAAATACGCCTATAATCCTCCTTCCGCTTAAGCGTATCAGAATCCATTCGTTTAACCCGCGCTGAAGGGAAACTTTTATCCAAAGCAGCCTCAACTTTTTCAGTTCCAAGACCTGAAAACCGAATCGAAGAATTTCCGCAATTTTGCTCGGGACACTTGCTTGGAGCCGAATCAATATGACCACATATATGGCACATTAACTGTTGGGCTGAACGATGATATGTCAACGATACACTACAGTTTGGGCACTCAGCCACAAAACCACACTCGGTACATTGCAAGGAACTAGACCATCCACGACGGTTAAGAAATAACATGACTTGCTCTTTTTTTTCGAGCCTTTGCAAAATCGCTTCACGCAATTGTGGAGAAAATATACTTATACCTTTTTCCTTTCTAGACGCATTGCGCATGTCTACAACACGTACAATAGGCATAGTCTTTTCATCGGCTCGCTCAGTTAATGAAAGTAAACAATACTTCTTACGCTGCACATTGTAGTAACTTTCCATACAGGGAGTTGCTGACCCAAGAACTACCGCAGCACCCTCTTGCCGACCTCGAACAACAGCCAAATCCCGGGCATTATAACGAGGAGCCTCTTCCTGTTTGTAGGAGTGCTCATGCTCCTCATCAACAATAACCAATCCAAGTGGCTCGACTGGTGCAAATACCGCCGATCTGGCACCTATCACTATCCTTGCCCTACCCTGCCGTATTTTATGCCATTCATCATGCCGTTCACCTGCAGATAAATGACTATGAAGCACCGCAACCAACGTCTGCAGATCCCCCTGACTAAACCGAGCTTTAAAACGCTCAACCGTCTGGGGGGTTAAAGAAATTTCAGGCACCAAAACTATCGCACCTTTTCCTTTCTCGAGCGCATGCGCGATAGCCTGAAGATAAACTTCCGTCTTACCGCTACCTGTAACTCCATGTAGTAAAAAGGCATTATTCTCATCATCCTCATCCAAACTGGATTCCGACCTGTCTAAATTATCAATGGACTTAACAATGCTGTTAAGCGCAACGGATTGTTCATTATTCAACTCCAACGGCTTGGTCGGCATAATATGCTCATTTGCATAAGGATCACGCTCTGAAATTTGAGGCGCGATACTTACCAATCCCTTATCTTCAAGCTTACGAATTGTCGCAGAAGTAGTACCAGCCAATCTTACAAATTCTTGGAGTGGCAACTCGCGCCATTCCTCAATAATCGTCCACAGATCTTCCTGACGCTTGGTCAATTTGGGTCGTTGATCATGCTGTGGAAGCGCACGCACATACAATCTCTCACGCCATCCCTCCTCCTCCTTACGTACTGCATCAGGCAATACAGCCTTCATGGCAATCTCTGGAGCACAACAATAATAGTCTGAGATCCAACGCACCAATTTAAGAATAGGGGGAGTAACCAGCGACTGGCCTCCAACCGTCTTTATAATTTCACGTAGATTCGCGTGAGGTGATTCATCAAGTATAGCCGTAACAACTCCCAGAATTTCACGAGCACCAAACGGTACTTTAACTCTGGTTCCATCACGCACACTATTTTCTAGCTCATTCGGAATGAGATAATCAAACTCTCGCCGAACGGCTAGGTCCAATGTCACACGGGCTATCACTTTATAAACAAAGAGGATGGATCTCCGGGCCAGCGTCTATCAAGGAAACAATATTTAGGCTTCTATCCTATATTAACTTGTGAAAGTCAATTGATGGAACATTTTTTAATAAAAACTCACTGTCTGGATCTGTATCCTCCAAATTTGATGCATATTCTTTTGCCAAACGGATAATGCCAGAAACATCTAGTGAACAAAACTTTGACGGGTACTTACATAGATAAGTAGTACAACGTAAAAAAAGAACTCTGGCGGGTCTGATACGTTTTTTTTGTAAATGCACAAACGATCCTGCAAACTGGATCAATCCCTTAAAAAAGTCTCCATCTGGACCATAACGATCCTTCAACCACAGTGCCTCCAACACATCGTGGGCCTCATAAAACTGCTGAGAATTAAAACAACGTAGGTATCCTACTAAGTGTGGATCATGTTCCCCTTCCTCAATGCCTTCCATTAAGGCTGCAACCTTATGGTCCTTTTTACTCACCAGCGAAGTTTGGCCGGAAAATATTCTGCAATGAGCTCTTCGTAAAATGAACGAAGAGCTGTCGCATCCGGCGCATCATGACTTTTGGTATAAAGATCGTAACGATTAAAATCCAAAACCCAGGAAAGCATTTCTCGATCCTGCTCATTAGTTAAATGGGTGTACTCCTTCTCGCGATGCCAAGGATAGAAGGAGTGGTATCGCAACATATACTGAGCCTCAATTGGAAGATAATCCTTAGTGACATGATATATATATTCATCATGCCCCCAAGAAAGAAGCACATTGTCTAGCCCACAACCTTCTTCATAAATTCCAAGTGGAGTTTGTAAATCACCATTTTGCTTATCAGGATTATTATCAAAGTATTCTGGAAAAACGATCTTATCAGAATAAGCACAACCAACCGGGAAAGTGTCTCCCACTACTGCCCACTGTGGTTCACCAAACAAGCAAAGCACTTTGCCTAAATCGTGCATTAAACCGGCAAGAATAAACCAACGAGGGTGACCATCTTTTCGAATTTGTTCAGAAGTCTGAAGTAAATGATCAAGCTGAGAAAGATCAGTGTCAGGATCGCTATCGTCTATTAATGTATTTAAAAACTCAGCAGCCTCCCATACTCCCATCTCTCGACGATTTAACTGAAGGAAATCAGCCCTTTTCTCACGAACAAAATCAAGTGTCTGACCGCGATGGTTCAAGCGGTAGAACTCGCGGACCGAATCTCTGGCTTCAGCTTCATAATTACGAAACTGCTCCTCGGTCTTATCGGGATTAGTACCAACTAGTGATTGTTTTTCCGCTGGCTCAGGATAGCGGGTCTTAACAAAGTCATCCCATTCCTCGAGATCATCGAGTGGATTTTGCGGATCTTTCGGTTGGCCTGATATTGTCATTCGTCGTCAAAACAAATTTGGCCAAGTAATCAGTCCAAATCAACCCTCAATGTGGCAAGAATCATATGAGCTTTGTAGTTATTGATACTATTCGAGCTAGGCTCATTATTACTAAACCAGCCGTACTCTAGGTTTAATACAGCCTTCTGGCCAACACGGTGCCGAACCCCACATTTCACACCATGTCGTTCAGCTTCCAAACCGTAGGCAATAGCTTGAGGCAAATTGGGATTTTCATAACTGGCATGATGATATGACCAAGATAGTGTTATATCGGTGTCTGGATTAATAATATAATTAAGCTGATCAACATAAAACCACACATCTCCTGCGTAAGGCTGCAGCCCTATTTGTTTATTCTCAATGGTACCAGACCATGTATCCGTATATCCCAAGCTTGTAGACATAATAACCTTTGGAAAGAGACTCGATTTGTATGAAAAACTAAACACGTCAGATTTATGTTTACCCGACAAGAGTCTATCTCCTGATCGACTTAACTCATCACGAGCATCATCAAAGTTCGATGTGCTCAATTTATAGTCTGTACTGTATTGCTCCCATCGCAAACTAGGAATCCATTTAGAATAACCACGCCAAGTTAATCCAAGGTCAACAACATCACCTCTATCCTGTCGAAAATTGACAAATGCAGGATAACCCGAATTCTGTTTATTAAATAAATCAACATCAATAGGATGCTTGAACCTACTCTCAGAATTACGCCATCTATATCCTCCACGAAAAAGCCACTTAATATTCGGCGACCAAATAAACCCAAATCGATTCTGAACTAATCGCCCGTTCTCATCAGTCTCCCGCATAAAACCATCCGCTCCCCAGTCATTATCAATATGACTTTCCTCACGATGATCAGACTGCTCGCTACGTAACCTTGTTCCAGCAGTTAAAACCGTGTTTTTTATCCCGGAGTAACTAATGTGAACATTTGCCTCAATCGATGACGTGTCTAGACCGGACGCAAATCGCAATGGTGATGTTCCTAAGGACAAGCCACTTGCAATTCCCTGTTGACGAGAAGACTCACCTTGAACACCTCCTGAGAAGCTAAGACTTTTAACTGGATTTATTAAAGTCGTAGCATTGATAAAATGAGAACGTTGCTTAGTACGAATTGAATTGCTGCGATCCCCCTGCCATGGAGCTTCTCCTGGATTGTTTGGGAACATGGATATCACGTTAAGACTACCACCTCCATCGAACTTGGCAAAATGGTGTCCTAAGGAAACATGCCACCAATCCCTTAATCGGCGGGTAAAACGCAACGAATTTGCTCCTCGTTTGAAATCCTGAGAATTATCAATTTGCGAAATATAATCTGGCAAGTTGCCCTCCTCTGGAAAATTAAAATAATCCACATGATTCCGGCTACTGGATGAATCACCAATTTCAATTGACAATGAGTCCTCAATTTTTGTTTCACCAATCTCATGCCAAGCATCGAGTGAGATTCGATGCAATGCATCCTCAAATGAATTCACTGAAGGATAAATAGCCCGTGTTTCAAAATCTGCAAGAGGGACAGTGCCCCATTGCTGTGTAGCAAGTTGGCCATCATGCCAGAGTCGATCATATGAAAAGTTAAAACCTGAAGAATCTTTCTTCAGTAAACCTCCAGAAAACCAAAAACGCTTAAGATCAACTTGTGGAGATTTGTTCAAACTAAATGGTGTAGACTTCGCCCCAACCATAAATCCGCCGTTGGCCAGACCAAATTCTCGCCAAGATTCATAACCAGTTTCAATATAACCAAGCCCAGGTTTCTCAATTCTTAGCTGAGTCAAATGATCTTTTTCTGAGTCAATATATCTTCCATTCAGTTCTACAAGAGATCCACTTGATGTCTTTCCTGTCACTGCCAATTTTTCAATGCCTGCAGTAAATCCATCTGTTATTCCCCAGTGTTGTTTAAAGGCTGCTGAGTTACCATCGATCTCTATCCAGCGAATTAATGGAGCAATCATGATTTTTGTTTTATGATCAGGCCATACCGCACCCTGATCAATCCAACCACGTACTAAAGCAACCTCTTTTTGATTGAGTGTCGGCGCCTTACCTTCAGGCGGCATGTCCATGTCTTCTACCAAATGGGAAATATAATGGACTAATGGACTCTTCTCGCTATTACCGGATATGATAGCAACACCCAATTCACCACCCTCCAAAGCTAGCTTACGACTGGTCATTCGATAATTACTCTTAGGATTTTTATCCCCATGGCATTTCATACATGAACGATTGAATAAAGGCTCAATCTCAGTAACAAAATCTACATGTCGCTCAACCGGCCTCACCAATTGATTTACATCTAAATTCTCCTGTGAAAAACCAGTAGTAATACAAATCAGTATGGGCAGAAGAATACGCACTAGTATAAAAGGCGCGGACTAAAGTTAGAACCGTGTACTGAGGAATGACATCCAGATGACCAACAGGTGCCACTCCGCAGCAATCCAGTATGATCCATTTTACCTATATAAACTCGATCAGATCCATTCTGAATCTGAGCATGACATCGAAGACACAAATTCGCATCACGTTGAACCAACATTCCACGATTCACTGAACCGTGAGGATTATGACATGTCGTGCAACCCTCACGCATGGCTTCATGCTGAAACACATGTGGAGAGGTTTGCTCTTTGTGACAACGAACACAGACAGCATCACGGCTTTGCATTCCTAATCCACCGCTTATTTGATGAATATTTTGACCATGCGGTTCATGACAATCGGTACATGTCATTCTCCCTTCTAGAACACGGTGATGATGAGGCAGAGAAAATTCTCTATGCGTAGATATGTGGCACTTAAGGCAGGCTTGAGGCTCCTTTTTAGGGTTCACTATATCAATAGCCAAACCAGACTTGACATGTTTGCTACCTGGGCCATGACAAGATTCACAACCAGCTAAAGATGCCCATTGTAATTCATCACTCCGATAAAATCGACCGTGCGGGCTACCATGAAATTCGCTGTTAAGCTTGTCATGGCAATCTGCACAAGCCTTATTACCAACAAATGTTGCTCCAATAATCTCAGGCGGAGATACTAATGTAGACGGCGAGTAATTAGTGGTAGTACAAGAAATTAGAATCGCACACAGTAGGGACAAGCAAAGCAGCGCAGGTAAATTTAAAACCCACGCCATCACTAAGCGTATTCGATGATCGCATGCCTTCATCGTTGAAGCCTTCCCCGTCAATAAAGCGATGTTATATAAGATTAACGTTCACCCAACGCCTGCTTGACCCGGTAATACCTCTCACCATACCAAAGACGCCCAGTGTAGAATACAATTTCACCTGAACCAGCGGTCTGCTCTGATACTGGCAACCAATCAACAAGATTTTCAGATGATTCAAGTATGTAATTTTCACCTG
>MDTE01177511.1_pt1 | contig 14371 bp, 7 predicted proteins | sample 811231 | NCBI WGS metagenome assembly MDTE01 (sample SAMN05326651, study PRJNA326480) | marine metagenome | isolation source: seawater | place: Indian Ocean: Red Sea | collected 2010 | reverse complement strand
TTTTCGAACGCACCAATGAGCTTCGGGCCGGACGAGATTGGTGGTCGCTTCAACCGATCACTCGACCGCCAATCCCAGAGCTACCCCAGGGGCAAGGACCGGTTAACCCAATCGATGCGTTTGTTCGCGCCAAACTCAATGCCCAAGGGGTCCAACCCGCTCCAATCGCCGATCGTCGAACGCTGCTCCGGCGCCTCCATTACGATTTGATCGGGCTCCCTCCGACAGAGGCCGAGATCCAGGAGTTCGAACGCGATTCTTCGCCCACCGCGTGGGAGGCACGAATCGACCATTTGCTCAATCGCCCCCAATACGGGGAACGTTGGGCGCGCTACTGGCTCGATTTGGCCCGGTATGCCGACACCAGCGGTTACGAACGTGATCAAGAAAAACCCTTTGCCTGGAAATATCGAGACTGGTTGGTCAATGCCTTTAATTCCGATATGCCCTACAGTCGCTTTATCCTGGAACAATTGGCGGGAGACGAACTGCCGGGAGCCACCGAGCGATCAGTGATCGCAACTGGTTTTCTGAGACTGGGCACCTGGAACGACGAACCCAATGACGCCGCCGACTACCAGTATGATCGGCTGGAGGATCTGGTCCATACCACGTCGTCGGCCTTCATCGGGCTCACGGTCAAGTGCGCCCGCTGTCATTCCCATAAATTCGACGCCATCACCCAGGAGGACTATTACCGGATGGCCTCTGCGTTTTGGGCGGGCCCCATTCCCCCTGGAAGAAGCAAGGGACAACTCGGGGGACCCAGCGATGAGGAGCTGGGTTACTCGGAGATTCTCGGTTGGACGGATGTCGATGCCACCCCCCCGGCTCTCCATCGTTTGAAGAATGGAGAACGCCACAAACCCATGGAGGAAGTCGTTCCTGCTTCGCTCTCATCGATTCCAGCCCTCGAGCAAGCTTTCGTGCCACCCCACTCCGGCTCGAAAACCACCCAGCGACGCCTCCAACTGGCGCAGTGGATCGCCGACCCCCGACATCCGTTGACGGCTCGGGTTCTAGTCAATCGGCTTTGGCAGCATCATTTTGGTGAGGCCATCGTGCGAACCCCCAACAATTTCGGCTTCCTTGCGGACCCGCCCACCCATCCCCGACTTCTCGATTGGCTGGCCGCTGAATTCCTGGCCAACGGAGGGCGTATGAAGGCGATGCACCGGCTCATCCTCTCCTCGCTCACCTGGCAACAATCGGTGATTCATCCCGATAGCGCTTCTCTCGAAAAACGCGACTCAACGAACCGTTGGTGGTGGCGCGCCCAACGGCAGCGACTCGACGCCGAAACACTTCGCGACTCGCTCCTCATGGCAAGCGGCGAGCTGGATCTGACCTTGGGGGGGCCGGGCTTCAAACCCACCATTCAACCCGAAGCCCTCGAGGGCCTCTCACGCAAGGCCCAAGCTTGGCAGGCTTCGCCCAAAGCAGACCAACGGCGAAGAAGTCTCTACACCTATCTCAAGCGCGGCTTGCTACCGCCTCTCATGACCACTTTCGACCTCTCGGACCCAACCCTTTCCTGCGGACAGCGCGATGTCACCATCGTCCCCACCCAAGCCCTCGCGTTGCTCAACAATGACTTCGTTCACGCGCGCAGCCAGCATCTGGCGGCAAGGCTGGCAGAGAAGGAGCTTTCCCTTGACCAGCAAATCCGGGAGGCCTGGTCTCGGATCCTCCAGCGTCAGCCATCCAAGCAAGAGCGGGTTCGTGCCCGTCGGCATCTCGTCGTTCAAACCGCCCGGTTTGCCGACTTGCCCGCAACGCCTGAGCCGGCCGAGGCCAAGTTGGTCCTTCACTTGAGAGCGGACCAGGCCCGATTGGCGCAGGCTGGAGACCCACGAGTGGCACACGTCACCGACCTTTCGGGTAACGCCCACCACGCCCTCCAATCGGACGCACAGGCCCAACCCCACCTTCAACCCGAGGGATGGGGCGGGCAACCAACGCTTCGCTTCAACGGACAGGGACAGTTTCTCAATGTCTCCGGCAAGCTTCTCGAGTCCTCGCCCTGCACGCTGATCGCCGTCGTCAGCGACGAGGGCAAGCCCAGCCATCGCGAGATCCTCTCCAACTGGAACGGGGAAGCCGGGAATTCGACCACCTCGCTGTTTCTCGGCCTCACCGGAGCGCGTACGGTGCGCTTCAGTGATGCCCTCCCCAACGCCGGTGAGGTCTCCACCCCGAGCAAGCCCTTCCTTCTCACCGCCTTGAGCGGCGGCGGCATCGCGGAGGTTTACCAGAACGGACGACGACTCTCCGCCGGAAGCGAGCTGGCAGGCCGACGACTCGACACCCAATGGGTCATCGGCCAGCAAGGGAATATCAATGGTGAATTCTGGATGGGGGGGATTGCCGAAATTCGAGTCTATGACGGCCCCCTTTCAACCAACGACCGGGAACAACTCGAGAAGGAACTGGCTGACCGCTACGACCTCACGCTGGAAGCCGCCGAACCGCCGACCGTGGTTCCCTCGGCCCGGACCTTGGCGCTCGCCTCCCTCTGCCACGTGTTGATGAATTCCAACGAGTTTCTTTTCGTCGACTAAGCCATCTACTGCAGCATGAACTCCTCCCACCATTCCCACCCATCAACCGGCCCAGGAAGCACCCCCTTTTTTCCCTGCGGCCATTCAAGGCGCGAATTTGTCTGGCAGATGGGCAACGGCTTCGCCGGGCTGGCCCTGGCAAATCTCCTGGCAAATGATGGCGTCCGATTGATTGCGGAGAACGCCTCGTCCCACTCCAATCCCCTCATCCCGAAGCCCACCCACATCCTCCCACGGGCCAAGGCCTGTATCTTCCTCATGATGAACGGAGCCCCCTCCCAGGTGGACACCTTCGACTACAAGCCCGAACTCGAAAAATACGCTGGGAAATCGCTCCCGGCTGACAAGAAGTATATCAATTCCGGGGGGCGACGGGTCGGCTACCTCACCCCCGCCTGGAGACCGTTTCGCCCAGGAGGACAAAGTGGTCTACTCGTTTCGGACTACTTTCCCCATGTCCGTCAACACGCGGACAAACTCTGCGTTCTCAACTCCTGTTATACCGACAGTCACGCGCACGGCTCCGCTCTCGTCGCGATGAACACCGGGAAGACCCAGATCGGCCGTCCCTCCTTGGGAAGCTGGGCCGTCTACGGCCTGGGGAGTGAGAATAGCAATCTCCCCGGCTATGTCGTGATTCTCGACAAGCGCGGGGGCCCCATTTCCGGGCAGCCAAACTGGGCCAGCGGATTCATCCCGGGCACTTACTCCGGAACCCTTTTCCGCCCTGTCGGCAACCCGATCCTGGATCTGAAGGGGCCCTCCCATGTCTCGACTCAGGCCCAGCGGGAGCAGTTGGACTTCCTGGCGGAACTCAATCAAACCCATCTCGCCGCCCGCCCAGGAGGAGCGGAGCTCGCCGCCCGAATCAATAGCTACGAACTGGCCTACCGGATGCAATCGGCGACCCCCGAAGCGGTCGATCTTGCTCAGGAGACCCAGAAGACGCTGGATCTCTACGGCATCGGAAAAAACCCGACCGATGAGTATGGTCGCAATTGTCTCATTGCTCGCCGGTTGGTCGAACGCGGGGTCCGTTTTATTCAACTCTACTCGGGTGGCGGCCACCTCGAAGAGACGTGGGATGCTCATGCCGGCATCGAATCGAACCACGGACAACACGGTCCCGAAGTCGATCAACCGATTGCCGCCCTCCTGACCGATCTCGAGCAGCGCGGCCTGCTCGAGGAAACCTTGGTCGTCTGGGGCGGTGAGTTTGGTCGGATGCCCTTTAGCGAGGGGAAGAACGCCCCCGGACGAAACCACAACCCCTATGGATTCTCCATGTGGCTCGCGGGAGCGGGCGTTAAGGGAGGGATGAACTACGGGAACACCGACGAGTTTGGATTCCAAGCCGTGGAAAACAAGATCCACTTACACGATCTTCACGCCACCCTTCTTCACATCATGGGACTCGACCACGAATTACTCACCTACTTCCACCAGGGAAGGGAGGAAAGCCTGACCGACGTCGGCGGGCGAGTGGTTCACGACATCCTGGCGTAAACTCATCGACGATCACCTAAGGCCGGGGATCGACCGTCCAGTCCTTGTTCCGTCTCATCCCGTAGTAGGGATAATAATCCCATAGCACCGGTCCCCCCGTCACCCGAGGATCACCGGTCGATTCCAGGTGTTGGAACAATCGGGTTCGCAAGGCCGATTGGGCCTCCAGATAGTCCCGGTGTCCGGCCCGATTTTCGAGCTGATGAGGATCCGAGCGGAGGTCGTAGAGTTCCTCGGCGGGGCGCATCCCGAAGGCGAGTTCCGCCAGGCGGGCCACACCGTGCTCGTTCCGATGCTCCATCATGAAGGTCTTCGTGGGTGAGCTGTCAATCTCACCATAGGGAATCGCCCGGGCGCAAACGGAGGCGTCGGGCGAGCCCGAGGGCCACCGGTGGGGTTCGAAGTTGTAGATGTACAAGAATTCAGCGGTTCGGATGGCCCGGCAAGGGTAGCCTTTCCCCCCCTTCCGGCATCCATCATGCCGTTCCATGGCAATGTAGGCCGCATCCCATCCCGTCACGGTTTTCCCGCCAAAGAGACCGGCCAGGCTACGGGCATTCATCATGGAGGGCACCGGAAGTCCAGCCGCCTCGAGAAACGTGGGGGCGAGATCACTCAGGTTCACAAACGATTCAATGGTCCGGCCGGGCTGCTGAATCCCACCGGGCCAGCGGATGGCCAGCGGCACCCGCGATCCGGCGTCATAAAGACTCGCCTTGGCCCGCGGGAAGGGCATGCCGTGGTCACTGGTCACCACGACAATGGTCTGGTCCAACTGCCCGGTTCGCTCAAGCGATTCCAGGGCCCGGCCGACCATCTGATCAAAGTGCTCCACCTCGACGAGGTAATCCAAAAGATCACTCCGCACGACGTCGTTGTCGGGAAAGATCGGCGGGACAACCGCCTTGGCCGGATCCTTGCCGGTCCGAATCCCGGCTCCGGGTTCAAAGCCTCGATGGGGTTCACTGGTGCCGAGCCAAAAGCAAAAAGGTTGATCCGATTGGAGTTGGTCCAAGAACACCTGGAAGTTCCCTGCGTAGTCGGTGTTCCGCATCGACCGAAAGGGAGGCTCCAGCCGCTTTTCCTGAAATGCCTGACCCGCCGGGTTCTCCGTGCGTCCTCCTGCGGACAATCGTCCGGGACTCCACCCCTTTCCCGTGTAGCCGATGGCGTATCCCGCCTCGGCCAGCCGTTGGGTATAGGTCGCAAACTTGCTGGGAAGGGTGCTGTGAATGTTGCCCGCCTCTTCCAAGCGCCAGATCGCCTGTCCGGTGAGGATGGCACTTCGGGACGGACCACAGGTCGGCGCATTGCAAAAGGCGTGAACAAAGTTGAGCCCCTCTCGAGCCACACGATCGAAGGCGGGAGTCTTGATCACCGGATCACCATTGACACCGGTATGAGCATAGCTCTGATCATCTGAGATGCAGAACAGAATATTGGGCCGGGTGGCCGCATCGAGGCCGAGAGCCACTCCGGCCACGACGCATAAGAATAAGGATTGAATTCGTTTCATACGCAACAGAATCGTGAAGTCGTCCCTCGGACGTCCCCCCAAGCGGGCTTCATTGAGAGTGCATCCTTCCTCCGGGCATCACTCGGCTTGGGCTACAGGAATCACCTTCCGAAGGTGGTCCATGATGCCACGGTAGTGACTTCGACCCGCCAGATTAACCCATTCCTGGGGATCCTTGGAATGATCGTAAAGTTCCTCGCCTCCATCGTGATACAGAATATACCGCCACCGTTCCGTCCGAACGGCATTGTTCCCCCGTCCGAAGGACATCAACACCGGACGCTCCCAGACACGCCGAGGGTTTTCCAGGAGCGGCACCAAGCTCTGACCATCCACTCCGTCGCGGCCGGGAAGCCCGCATAGCTCCAAGACCGTCGGATACAAATCGATCAGGCTCACGGGCCGATGGCACGGAGAGACGGCAGCCTGGATCCCAGGCCCGGCGATCACCAACGTCGTTCGCGTGGTCACTTCCCACAAAGCGTGCTTTCGCCAATGTTGCTTCTCTCCCAAATGCCACCCATGGTCTCCCCAAAGCACCACGTAGGTATTGTCGGCATGCTCGCTTCGATCCAGGGCATCGAGCAGACGTCCCACATGGGTGTCGACAAAGCTGATGGTCGCCAGATAGCTCTGCACGGCCCGATGCCACTGGCGGTGCTGCAGCACCATGTCATGGTCCTCGCCGTGCTTGGCATGGTTTGATCCCGTTGAAATGGTCAACACCTCCCGGGCCAGTTTTTTTCCGAAGGCGGGTAAGTCCTCGCGGTCATTCTCCAGGATCCTCGGCAATACGATCCCGTCGATGGGATGTCGCTCAAAGTAGGCGTTCGGCACATACCAAGGCAGATGGGGTTTGGTGAATCCACACGCAAGGAAGAAGGGCTGGTCATGGGACTGACCGAGCTCCGATATCACCCAGTTGACCACCTTGACATCAAACATCGCCTCATCCGGAACATCCAGGGGGCCCCACGGCGCCCACGCAGAGGCCGGCAGTCCATCGGGACGCATCGGCCTGGCCCGCGTTCCGTTAGTTTTGAAATAGAAGTCCCAGGAATCCTCGTCACCGGGCCGGTTGGCGCCATGAAAGATCTTGCCCCCTCCCTTGGTCACGTAACCATGATGCCTCAGGTACTGCATCAATGTCACCGCATCAGGAATTTTTCGGCGGAGCAATTCCCCATTTCCGTAGACCCCGGATCGCGAAGGCTCGATGCCCGTCAGGAGGCTCACCCGGGAAGGATTGCATAGCGGTGCGGAGCAATAAGCCCTTGAAAAGGAGACGCCTCTCTCGGCCATCCGATCGATCTGGGGGGTCCGAGCCTGCGGATGCCCCCCGAGATGTCCCACCCAATCATTGAGGTCGTCCACGGCAATGAACAACACGTTCGGCATCGTCGACGTCGACGCCGACGCCGACGCCACCATGAGGCAGCAGAGACCGAGGACCCATGACCAACGCTTCATCGGAGGGTATTACTCCGACACGATGGTGATTCCGCCCCAATACCCAAACTCGTTGTGCCAATCGTTGGCTCGATTCTCCAGGACAAGCTCGATTTCATGCCCCGCGAACCGACTGAGATCGACCTCCAGGTTCAACCACTCATCGGTGACGGTCTTTGACCCCACAATCGTATCGGCCAACACCTCCTGGTCCACCAACACACGAAGTTGCCAGTTTCCATGAGGATGATGCGTTGCCCGAAGCGCTAGCACGGTCTTCTTTGCCTCGGGCACCTGAATCGTTCGTTTCAGCGTACAGGGCCGTTTCTCATCATAAGGATGAGTCTGAAAGACCGGCGCATTCCGGAAATCCTCATGCACCCGCACCCCCTGCTCTCCGATATCATTCACCCGAAAGCCGGGAGCAAACTTGGCGACCATTTCCTGCCACTTGGCGGGGCCTTCGCCCCGGACCCGTTTCGATCGGCGCCGTCGCTCGGGGGGGAGATCGCCACTCACCAAGCGCCGCGCCGTCAACTCGGAGAGCCTGGGCAATCGACTGTTGCTGGCGAGCGCCAGTGCCCGTTGCGGCGCGTTGGGCACCATCGGTTCCAAGGCATACCACAGCATGCGGGGGATGTTGTTGTCTTCACGGTCTTCATCATGCTGCGCCAGCTTGGCCAGGAGCGGCCAGCGATGATCAAAGGGCATTCGCTGCAGGGCGGACGACAGATAAAGGCGCACCACCGGCGAGGGGTCGGATTCGGCCATGCCCTCGAAGCGCGCCCTGGAATGCTCCGAGGGAGAACGATCCTCACAAAGAAACTGAATGGCGAAGGACCTTACATACTCATCCTCATGTTCCAGCAACTCATGAAGGCGAGGCTCGGACAGGGCGCCGATGACATGGAGGGCCCAGAGCGCTCGCAACCGTTTGCCCGAGGATTGAGCCTCGGCCAACTGTCGTTCCAATGCCGGCCGAACGGCCGAACGATTCAAGGTTCCGGCAACCGAACGCATCTGCAGTTGGAGCCGAGCCTGGCGGACGTACCAATCGTTGGCATGACGCTGGAGCGAGACGAGTTCGAGATCGGATAGGGATCCGATGTGGGGGCGCTTGACCGGAGCCGCCCCCTTGGGCATGACCCGGTAGATGCGGCCGCTATTGGGAAAATTAATGGCATTGCCACAGACATCGGTATCATGCCAGTCGAGGATATACACGCCCCCTTCCGGACCGATCTCCAGACTAAATCCCACCCAAGCCAAATCGTTCATGCTGATGAAATCCTCACCATGACTCCCCACGTAACTCGACCCCTTCGGGGTCATCACATCGGTCAAGAGTTGGTGCTGATGAATATTGCACATGAACAGTTGATCGCGATAGGTCGCCGGAAACGCGTCGGCGAGATAAAACCGCGCCCCGCCGTGGGCGGAAAGATGGCGATGATCCCGGATCGTGGTGATGTAATCATACACATACGGATTGAGGTGGGGCTTGCTCTGCTTGTGGTAGACGCCCCCTTGCACGACATGGAAAAGGTGGGGAATGACGCAGCAGGTGGCAAACCCCTGGCCCACATCGTTGAAGTCAAAGCCCCATGGATTCGAGAGCCCTCGGGCAAAGACCTCAAACTCCCGCTTCAAGGGGTGGTAACGCCAAATGCCTGCATCAATGAAGGTCCGCTCCTCCTTGGGCGTGCCCGGCTTCCCGACATGGCTCTCGGTGAACACCCCATGACAGCCGTAAAGCCAGCCGTCGGGGCCCCAAATGAAACTATTCAACGTTTCGTGCCGATCATGGATCCCCCATCCGTTCAACAACACCTCGGGCGGGCCATCGGGTTGGTCGTCCCCGTCGGCATCCGGGATGAAACTAAAATTGGGGGGGGATCCGACAAAAATCCCTCCAAACCCAACGGCGATGCCCGAACTGAAGGTCAATTGATCGGTGAACAGCTTCTTGCGGTCGAAAACACCATCGCCATTCTCATCCTCCAGGATTTGGATCCGGGTCACCTGCTCGCTGGTATGCGACCGGCGGTTGACATAGTTGTAATTCTCAACCACCCAGATCCGCCCCCGATCATCGAAGGTGAAGGCGATCGGATCCCCGATATCAGGCTCGGAGGCGAAGATCCTCACCTCAAACGGATCGGGAAGCGCCATCTTGGCCACTGCCTGCTTTGGCGTCAGGAAGGGCGCGTTACTGGTTTTGTGTTGTCGTTGGGCCACCCCGGTTTGGGTCACCAGTAAGCCCACGATTAAGGCGATCAGATAGGGTTTCATCGAGTCCCTTCGGTTGAGGTTTGGAGATACTTCACCAGTTCAAGAACCTGGGCGTCTGGCAGGGCCGGAAGAAGCCCTTCGGGCATCATCGACATCGCCGAGCGCTCGCGCTCAACGATGTCACTCTTGAGAATCGTTTGTTGTTGCCCGATGAGGTTCATCACGATTCGTTGATCATCTTCCTGGGCAATCGTTCCGGCCAGAACCTGCCCATCCCGGGTCGAAACCGTCACCATCTTGTAGGCATCGGGAACGTCGCCACTCGGATCGATCATGTTAAGCAGGATATAGTCGAGATTGGCCCGGTTCGATCCGGTCAGATCGGGACCAATCTTCCCCCCTTCCCCATCCATTTGATGACATGCGGCACACACCCCCTGGAAGAGCACCTTTCCCTTTTCCCCATCGGCTTTCTGCAACCGCTCTGGGGTCAGCAACGCCTTGTACTTGGCCATGAGTACGGCTTTGTCGGCCGTCAATTCATCAAGCTCTCCGAAGACTTCTCGAAACCCGGAGCCCAACATCGAATCCAGTGAGCGGGCCAGGTAGACCGGTAGTTCGGTCTTCGGAACGACGCCTTCCTTCAAGGCCCCCATCAAGGCGATCGCGTAGTCTCGCCGAGTCGACAAGGTCTCAAGAGTCGCGCGCTGGGCCTGGAACCCGAAGTCGGGGTAGCGTTTCAAAAGAAGTCCGGGCGCGTCCTCATCCTGAATCGATCCGAAGGCCCGAATCGCGTCGACTTGCAAGGGCCCCTCGTCAACGAGGCCGCGAAGAATGGACCCCAATTCATCGTGCTGGAGCGCGACCAAGGATCGGAGGGCCGACCGCCGCAGCTCCGTCGCCTTCGACCCGTCTTTGAGGGCCGCCACGGCGGACCGGATGGCCGTTTGGTCACCAAAGATCCGACTCACCCTCGAGAACAACTCGAGGACCGTTGGATTGCCTCCTTCTTCAACCCTCGCCCGCAGCCGCCCCCACTCATCAGGCGGCGCCACATTGCGACGCCCTTCGAGGCCAGCCAACATCCCTCGAAGAAGGGCCGCCTGCATCTCAACGTCCCCGGCATCGTACAAGCGAGCGGCGAGCAAGCTCAACATCCTGGCTGAATCCAGCCGACGCACCGCCTCTTCCCGCAGGCCCTGAAAACTGACCGACGACGCTTCACGATCTGACTCGGCCATCCGTGAGGCATAGGCAGGGTCGTTCTTCTTTTCCTGAGCCGAGACCGGAGTGAGCAGCCCTCCCAGCCCCAACCCCGCGATGAGTGTGTAATGAATGTGTCTCTTCATATGGACTGACCTGGACGACGAAGGCCCGGGATGAACCCTCTCATTGTTGACCCACAAATTCTTCCCGACACGAACCGGAAACGCAATCCTGATCGCAAGCAAAACCGGTGGCATCAAGATCATTGGACCGGACTCGACTCCCAGTCAATTGATCGATAGGGTCCTTCGCCGATGCCAAAGCGAGGCCGCCACCAAAGTACTTCTGCCGAATGCGCAAGAATGCTGCAACGAATTGAAGCCCTTGAGGGAGTGACCGGAGTGATCATCGGGCGATCCTATGGTGGCAAATCTCTCGGAAGGAGCGGTAAAACAGGGGCGGTCAAGATTCAGGGAAAGAAACCGGGAGGACTGAAGGCCGTTACCCAGTCGGCCCGGGGACTCCAGGAAATCTTTATTCTGACTCGGGCGGGCGACGAGGAGCGGATCGCGACCCAAATCTCCCACCTCAGGGGCTGACCCATCAACTCCCGATCAGAATCCGATCCCCCCGGCCGGCCTGTCAAACCTTGAGGGCCTTGATCTCGCCCACACTGTCCGCAAAGCGGTCGATCCTCACGCCGAGCGCGCGGGCCTGGGTCAACCACAGATTCGCCAGGGGCGTCCCCTCGGACATGTTCACATGGAGCCCCGTCTTGAACTGACCGCCGCCAGAACCAGCGACGATAATGGGGAGATCATTGTATTGGTGGGTCGATCCGTCTCCCAATCCCGAGCCATAGGTGAAAAGGGTATTGTCCAGGAGGGAATTCCCATCGATTTCTTCGATCTCATCCATTCGCTGCGCCAGATAAGCAAACTGTTCCATGTGGAAACGATCGACCTCCAACAAGTCGTCGATCATCTTGGTCTGATTGTGGGACATTCCATGATGGCTGCGGGGTTTCTCGAAAAGACCATCAAACATATAGGGCGTGTCCCACCGCTCCGGACCAACCATGAAGGTCGCCACATTGGTCAGACCGGTCTGCAAGGCCACCACCATCAGATCCCCCATCAGACGAATGAAATCGCCTCTGGGAAGATACGCATCGGGGGGCTCTTCCATCGATACCCCAGCCAGTTCAGACCGCATCGCCTCGAGCCGCTCCATCTGCGTCTCGATGGTCCGGATCGCCTCAAAATACTCGCCAAATTTCTGACGATCCCGATAGCCGAGTCCACGCTGCATGGACCGCGCATCCTCAAGCACCAAATCGGTGACCTTCCGAAATCGCTGATTCTCCTGGGTGGAAAACAACCGCCGATACATCTTCCTCGGATCCCGGATCGAGGGCGCCAGGTGGCCGGTCCCGTACCATGAGATGTTATCGAAGTAAATCGACTCCTTGTTATCCTTGTGCGTGTTGCAACTGAACTCCAGGGTGGCGAAGGGCGTCTGGGTCCCGATTTGATCCGCCACCAAGTGATCCAGCGTCTGGTCCAGGGGCCAGGCCGAACGCTTCACCGTGTAGGGCGCCGCACTGCTCAAGTAACACGACGCGCATTGGGCATGGACATCCGTACCGACCTGGAAGGTCCGATCCATCCCGGTGATCAGGTTCACTTTGCCCTTCAAGGCCTCCAGCGGCTGCATCGTGGGCGTCAATCGATCCAGGGCCTTGACCTTGAAAACAGGATCCTGATCACCCAATGAGGCCATGACATTCCCCAGATTCCCCTTGGGAATGATGTCGTTTTCCTCTCCCGGAAAAAATCCCCGGCGAACAACGCCGATCGGAACATAGAAATGAGCCATCCGGAGCGCGGGGCGCGGGGCAATCGCAAGCCCCCCCAAACTTTCCAGCGCGGGAACGGCCAAAGCGGCGCCCCCAAGCCCCCGTAGAAACTGTCGTCGCGTCTGCTTCATGCCTCGTCCCGAGTTTCCTTCTCCGAATTGGTTTTGGTCCTGAAAGGTTCGCTCAAAACCACCTCCCGGAGCAAGGTTTGAATTCGATACCCATCGGCTGCGGTCACCGCCGCGATCCGGTCCAAGACCGGCTGATCGTCCGCCCCCAATTCACGGGCCAGGGCAAATGACAGGAGGTGCCCCGCCAATCCGCGAGTAAACCGATCCTTCTCCGCCAGCAGAGCGTCTTTAAACTCGTCGATGGCATCGAATCGATGCCGACGAAAAAGCGTTCCCGAAACATCGATCCGACGCCCATTGTGATATTGATCGCGCCAGTTCCCGATCGGGCCGTAATTCTCCAAGGCGAAGCCCAACGGATCGATCTTCTCATGACAGCCCCGGCAATCCGCCCGCTCGCGATGGGCCGCCAACCGTTCGCGCAGGGTCAGATTCTCCTCCCCCGCCGCAGGCTTCTCTCCCAAGGGAGGAACGTCGGCCGGAGGCGGGTCCGGCGGATCGTTGAAGATCACCGTGGCCAGCCAAGCCCCGCGGGTAATCGGCTGCGTACGCTCGGGCCCCGAGGTCATAGTCATGATGCCCGCGTTGGTGATGACGCCCCCGCTTCGCCGATCGGTCACCGGAATCCGTTTAAAATTAAGGACCACCACCTCGTTCCGAACCTTTTCGGGCAATTCACTCAAAGCGAGTTCACCGTAGGCCTCCTCCAGAAGCGAGGACCGATAGGTGAAGTCTGAATCAATCAACTGGGTGATCGGCCTGTTTTCAATGAGCACCGTCTCGAAGATCAGCAGCGGTTCGACCATCATGTGCATGCTGTCCCGATACTTGAGGAAATAGAAATCAGGATACTGTTCACGATTGGGTGTTGATGAAATGATCCGCTCCAACTGCAACCATTGGGCCGGAAAGCTGTCACAAAAACGCTTTAGCCTTTGATCCCGGATCATCCGCTCAAATTCGGCGGTCAACACTTCGGGGTCACTCAATCGACCCATCGCGGCAAGCTCCAGGAGGGCCCGATCGGGAAGGCTTCCCCATAAAAACCAGGAGAGACGATTGGCCAGCTCATAATCATCGAGCGGCTCGGCGCCGCCGGAGGGCCCCGAAGTCTCGGAGAGGTAGAGAAACCAAGGAGAGGAGATCGCCGCGGAGGCGACCGATTTCATGGCTGAGGTGAAGGGAGTTCCGCGCCCCAACTCGGCCAACACGTAGCCCATATAGCGATCCAGCACGGGGGGCGTGATCGCCCGCCGAAAAGCACGGGTCAGGAAAGGCTCCAAGCGTTTCCTGACGACCTCCGAGACCGGTCCTGAATCATCCGGTTGGGTAAAGAACTCATCCCAAACCCCCACGTTCCCGGGATTGAAATCGTTGCTCTCCACAACCGATTGGCCGAGCTTGAGGAAGGCTTCCATCAGGAGCGGCGACAATGACAGATGATCGGCTCGATTGTCGAAGCCATGTTCGGCTCGGAGGTCCTGCGGAAAGGGCGCCACGCCGCTCAGTCTCTTTTCGATCAATTGGGACTTTCCCAAAGGCCGGCTGCCGACGGTCACGTGTTCCGCCATTCGACCCGTCTCCGGCTGAAAATAGTTGCGATGCTCCCTCAGCATCTTTTCCGGAAGGGCGAAGACCACCCCATCCAGCTTGAAGAGGTCCACCACGGCATTATTGTACTGAAAGCGATTCATCCGACGGATCGGTGCCTGAGGGTAGGAGGCCGCCCGATTAGCCCGGAGCGCCTTCAATGTCGAGATAATCTCTGTGCGTTCCGCATTCGATAACGGAGGCTCGTCCTCGGGAGGCATCTCTTGATGCTTCACCACCTGGAGAATCTTCTCCATCAAATCAGGGTGCGTCCCCCAATCATCCGGCCCCTGGATCTCCAGCAGATTAACCTTTCCCTTGA
>MDTE01097471.1_pt1 | contig 14371 bp, 23 predicted proteins | sample 811231 | NCBI WGS metagenome assembly MDTE01 (sample SAMN05326651, study PRJNA326480) | marine metagenome | isolation source: seawater | place: Indian Ocean: Red Sea | collected 2010 | reverse complement strand
TGTATTTGATAAATTTGAGAACTCCAAGATAACTAAATAACTTCCTACAACATTTTTTTTATAATTGAAGTTCACTGAATTATCATTATTTACTACATAATCAATTTCAATTTTTTGTCCAAAAGATACAAGTGGAATAAATAGTAATAGTAGAATTAGTTTTTTCATTTATTAACCATTATGCTTTTCAATTCCAGAATCTTTAAAGAATATGAATAGAACAAAAATAGCACTTGGTAATTCTATCAAATCTATAAATGAAAAATCTTCAGACTGCCCAAGCTCTACATCAAAAATATAATATACTGCCAATAATAATTCCAATAAAATTGTGATGTAAAATAATTTTTTACCCAAATCTATTTTGTCTTTGAATACAGCACTCATTCTTTTGTGTCTAAATGAATACAAGGTTAAAAGAACAAAAAGATAAAAAACAGAACCAACGTAATAATTTGTTTCAATTAAAAGAGCATAAACAATATATAATGGTATTCCTACGATTAAGCTTCTTAAAAGATATGTTTTGCCTGAAATTGTGCCTTTATAATTAAACCAATTTTTCATACTATATATTGTTTAGTAAAAAATCGAAATAACCATTTACTGATAAATAATAACACATAAAAATTCCAATTACAATACCGATTACAGAACCAACTATTTTTCCTTTTTTTATATTAATTTCTTTGCTCTCAAATAACATTTCTTTAGGGATTAAGGGATGTATTATTGAAACCAATATTGCATAAACGCCAAGTATACAGCAAAATATAAAAATGTAGTCAATGATCCCCATAATTAAACAGTAGTAATTGCAGAATTAGTTTTTTCATTTTTTTGAATTTGGAATGAAAGCACTTACAATGAATAATAATGGTACAATAAAACTTTGCCACATTGGTGAAAAACTTTTTTCAAATATTTCGCCCCTTGCTTTAGCAATAGTCATTTCTGTAGTGTATGCATCATAATCCGAAGTAATCATTAAAATAAACATAAATACAGCACAAACTATTAAAATAAATTTCCGGTTTTTCATTTAGATAGTGGTAAATCTAGTGGTTTATCAAGGTTGATTTCTCTATATACTATTTTCCAAACACTATCTACTTTTTTAAGTTTAAATATATAGTCAATAGGAGTTAAAATTTCTGTTTTCTCTTTTTTATTTGTTGTTATTAGAGTCATATATTGTCTAATGTGAGCATAACTTTCAGATAGTTCTAAAACAAGTGTATTAGCCATCATATGTCTCCTTTGCATTTGATTTATTTTAAAAAAATTCATTCGTTTTTTACTGCTTTCTATTTGTTCATCAGATTTTATGTAATACTTATCTTTTTCACCTTTTGCATTAATCGTAACTCCAACTGCTTTATCATTGAAAAGAGATAAATACCCATCAAGATTATTAGAATCCCAATAAAAACCGTAGGCATCAATAACATCTTTAATAGCAATTCTGTCGTTTGAATTAAAGTTAGTATTTCCAGGTTTTATTTTGTCTTTATGATTTACCTTATACTCCTCTTTCAATTTCATCATCTTTTTCTTATATGCTTCTTTTTTATTAAGAATTTTAGTCATTGGAATAGTGTCTTGCCCAAAAGACATAATTGGAATAATCAAGAAGAGTAGTAGTTTTTTCATTTACTTAAAATAATAAATACTAATTTCCCCTTCCTACCTTGCGAATACCCATATTAGACCCTTTTCCTTTGCTGTTGGTGTTCTTATTAATCTTTGTTTTCTTGTTTTTCTTGTCAGTATGTTTGTTTCCAAAAAATTTACTAGTCATTTTGTCTTTTTTTAAATTTTATATTTAAGTTCTTTAAGAACCATTTCATTAAGTATTTTTAAATTTATCTTTCATTTTAAAAGTTCATACTCTCATCAAATAACTTATAAAATGTTTCAGCTTGTTTTTCACCCTCAATCCAAGGAAAGTGACCACATTGTTCTATGAATGTATACTTAAGTTGAGGAATTATAGATTTAGCTTCATAAACAACAGACTCACCAACTGGATCTTGTCTACCAGTTATTAAATCAATAGGTCCTTTATAGTTTTTCAATTTATTTACACGATCAGCGCTTCTTTTTCTCCAATCACCAGATGCTAATGGATTAATACCTGCTTGATTTCGAAACTTATAATCGAGTGGAGGCCTTGTCTTTAAAGCTATTTCTCTATCAAAGAAGTAACCTGGCCAAATAGCAACTAAAGTTGATCTTTTATTGTCAATTTGTTCTTGATATAAATCAGTATCCTCTTGCTGCAATCTCATATTTATATTACTTCCAAACCAAGTATAAAAAGCATCTGTAACACCACCTGTGTTGAGAAGAATTACTTTTTTTACTTTATCAGGTTCATTAGCAGCATATGAAAAGCTTAACATTCCACCCCAAGAGTGACCTACTAAAACTAGCTTTTCATTTCCTAGTTTTTTATAAAGCCCATTTAGATCATCAATATATTTTTTAACTGTAAGAGATTCTTGATTTACTTTGTCAAGAAGAGATTCTCCAGTTCCCCTTTGGTGTAGTAAAATGCATTTATACTTTTTCTTTAGTTCATTATACAATGGTTCAAGATAATATGGATTTAGCCCTGGACCCCCAGAAAGTAAAACAATAGTTTCGCCAGAATCTCCAAACTGTTGAAAGAAAATTTCGGTACCATCATTTGACTTAAATGAATCAACTTCTTGACAATTAATTGATAATACAAATGAAAACAATAAAAAGATGGTTATTATATTTTTCATAATGAGTGATTGTAGTCTAATAAAATTAATAAAGATTAATTAATTCTAATATTTATAATTAGGCTTCTTTTTTAACAAACCGTGGGTATATCTTCTTCTCTTAAGTCATTCATTTGTTGTTATTTAACTCTTTTTTCATTAATTTATATGTATTAGAAAATTTAATTACATGAAATACTTTACACTAGCATTTAAAAATTGGAATAAATTTAACGGCAGAGCCAATCGTTCAGAATTCTGGTATTTTACCCTCATTTATTTTATAATTAGTATAGCTTTATTTTATATTGATACTTCATTGTTGGGTTATAACCCTATGGATCCAACTTCAATTGGAATTTCACAATCAATTTTTGGCCTAGTTACTTTAATTCCATCTCTATCTTTGACAGTTAGGCGCTTACACGATGTAAATAGAAGCGGATGGAATATGCTATGGATTTTAACTATAATTGGGGCTTTTTATATTATTTATTTAAATATTATAAAAGGCAGTAAAGAAGACAATTCTTATGGTTCTCCATCAACAGCCTAAATAAATGAAAAAACTATTAGAATTGTGCTTATCAACTGCATTTGTTGCTTACTTTATAGTTGCAATTGATTTCTCTCCTTTTGAAATGCACTTCAACTTACTGGATTGGGATGTTAAACGAATAGCAAAATTTTTTATATTCTTTCTTTTTACTTTATTACTTTGTAGAGGCGTTGAATTTGAACAAGTCATTACTAAAAAGAAAAAGTGAAAAAGAAAACCCACTTAGTTTTTTAATTCTCGCTGCTGATATCAGCATTAAACTTATAGTTATATCTTCTTTTAATTCTGTTATATAATTTCTTTAGACTAAAGGAAAAAATACCCACATTAATGCTGTAAAAATACAAGCTAACAATAAAAGGAATGAGGTTATTTTATCTTTTCTATCTCCAAATCTTAGTGCTTCTTCAATATTAGAGTTAACAAATATTCTTCCTGCGCCTGCTAAGCAAAGTATAGGTAACCAAGGGAGTAGAATAATTTCTTGGTCAGTTAATGCTAGATACAATGGGTAAAAGACTACAGCAATTAATGGTTTAGAAATTTTATCTATTATTCTTGTTAATTGTAATTTTTTTTGATTTTCTTCCACAACTTAAATCTACAAATACTAAAGCTAAAAATCAATTTACTTCCTTTGCCCAAATAATATTTTTCTATTTTAGATTTATCTACTTTTAATTCAGTCATTTCTAATCCTCTAAAGAATTTTAATATTAAATTTTTGTTAATAAATGCATTAATATGTTTGTGGCATTGATATTGTTAATGCTATTATTCAAATAGACATGGAAAAAAATAAAATGACACCCAAAAAAAAGGAATTGATTAAAAATTTAACTCAAACAATTTCTAAAGAATCTAAAAGAGTTAGTGGTAGTGACAAGCAGTTAATAGAAAAGCTTAAAAAGATTTTAGAAAAACTTAAATAAATATATTACATGAAAAATTTACTTTTTACAATTACTTTATTAATCTCTTTGAGCTCATTTTCCCAAGAATATTCAATAAGCGTTACTGCAGATTCAAGAAATGATTACAAATTAGTTGGCATCGATTCAAATGGTGATATAAGTGGTTTGGATGTTGAATTAGTTTTTAATACTGGTTCAGAAATAACCTTTAACGTGAATTCACCAGGCCATCCCTTTTTAATTAAATCAAAACCTGGAATAGGTAAAAAAAATATTATAGAAGATGTCCAAAACAATAATGTTTCAAAGGGAGTTATTAAATGGATTCCATCTAATCCAGGTACGTATTATTATCAATGTGTCAAACATAAAAATATGTTTGGAAAAATAATTATCAAATAATAATTCTAAATTCTTAGCCGAAAACATAAATTTAAGTATACAATGAATCAGCTAAATGTTTTTGGAAAAGAGCTAGAATTGTGCTGCTCTAATCCTATGACTGGTGCATATAGAGATGGTTATTGTAATACTGGATTCAATGACATAGGTACTCACACAGTATGTGCTATTGTTACAGAAAAATTTTTACTTTTTTCTAAAAGTAAAGGGAATGACTTAAGTACAGATAACCCATTATATAATTTTAAAGGACTAAAGGAGGGTGACAAGTGGTGCTTATGTGTTTCCAGGTGGATTGAAGCATATGAAGCTGGGTGTGCACCTGATTTACTATTAGAAGCGACTAACATAAAAACACTAGACTACGTCAGCTTTGAAAAACTGCTGGAATACAAAGCTTAATTCAGTAATACTTTTATTATTTTTAGGAATTTAAATTTCTCAAATAACTTCCTAATGAATCTTTAAATTCAATTCCATCTTCCATTCTGTTTTTTGTCAATTTTTTAAATGAGGTAAGACCCCACAGCAGTATTTCTTTTACAAAATATTGATCCCTATCTTCAATGTCTTTACAGTACTTTTTTACTAGATTAGATAATTCCTTTATTTGATCAATGACATTTTTATATTCTGAATCGGTAAAATCATCACCAATAAAAATTTCATTATCATTTTGAATAAACCAATTAAGAAGCGAGTCATATGGCGTTTCTTCGTTGGGTTTTTCAAGTTTACTTATTTCTGGAAAATATTTTAAAAAGATTGATTTTACTCCTTCATTAATTAAATTAAATGATATCTGATCAGCACCTTGTTCCTCACCCTCATAAACAAGTTCAATTTTGCCATTTATTGCAGGAATAATTCCAGAAAAATCAGAAAGCCTTATAAAACTCTTTTCTTCACCATTTATAAGCATTCTTCTTTTTGCCGTACTAATTAGATTTTCATAAGCAGTTATACTCAATCTTGCACTTACACCACTTTTATAATCAACATACTCACTTCTTCTAGCTGAAAAATTTATTTCTTCAATTAAATCTTTGGCTAATTCAGGCACATGTAGATTTTCGATTGAAATATTTGCTTCTTGTTGAGTAATCTTTTTTGCTACATTTAAAGTATATGGATAATGTGTTATGATTTGCGAGCCAACTCGGTCTTTTAATGGTGTAACTATGCTTCCTCTGTTTGTATAATCCTCCGGGTTAGCGGTAAATATAAATTGTATATCTAGAGGAATTCTTAGCTTAAAACCTCTTATTTGGATTTCTTTTTCTTCCAAAATTGAAAATAAACTAACTTGAATTCTTGCTTGTAAGTCTGGTAGCTCGTTAATAACAAATATACATCTGTTTGCCCTTGGAATCATTCCAAAGTGAATTACATTTTCATCAGCGTATGACAATTTTAGACTTGCAGCTTTAATTGGGTCAACATCACCAATCAAATCAGAGACTGTAACATCAGGTGTTGCTAGTTTTTCATAAAATCTTTCAGACCTATGAATCCAATCGATATTTGTTTTATCTCCATTATCTTTTATTATTTGTTTTCCTTTAGATGAGATGGGATTTAATGGATCATCATTTATTTCTGTTCCCTTGATTATAGGAATCCACTCATCAAGTAAATCTACCATCTTTCTTGCTAATCTTGTTTTTGCTTGACCTCTTAAACCAAGAAGGTTTATATTATGTTTTGAAAGTATTGCTCTCTCAAGATCTGGAATTACTGTATTTTCATATCCATATATATTGGGAAAGCTTGGCTTCCCAGATTTAATCATTTCTGAAAGATTATCACTAAGCTCATCTTTTATAGACTTTGATTTATATCCAGATGATACAAGTTCTTTAAGATTTTTAATATTGGGTTTATTCATTATATTTTTCTTTTTCTATTATTTTCATAGTCTTCAAAAATCATTTCTCCTAAATTATCTACACCAGTATAAAACGCTTTTCCACCATTTGCATTTGAAAATTTTCTTACAAAATGTTGTAAATATGAATCCCGCGCAATCATGAAAGTTGTAATCGGTATTTTTAGTTTTCTAGCTTGCTTTGCCATAGTGTAGCATTTGTTCGTTATTTTAGGATCAAGTCCTGAGCTATTTTTATAATAACTTCCATCATTGAGTTTTAGACAACTAGGCTTACCGTCCGTAATCATTAAAATTTGTTTGTTATTATTTTTTTTCTTTTTTAGTATGTCAATAGCGAGCTGCAATCCTGCTACAGTGTTTGTATGAAATGGGCCAACTTTTAAATAAGGAAGTTTTTTTAATGGAATAATTTTAGCATCATTGCCAAAAACAATAATATCAAGTGTATCTTTTGGATATCTTGTAATTATTAGTTCTGACAGAGCCATTGCGACTTTTTTAGCAGGAGTAATTCTATCTTCACCATACAAAATCATACTATGACTAATATCAATCATTAATACAGTACTCATTTGTGAGTTGAAAGAAGAATTATGCACTACTATATCATCAGAGATTAAATCTAAATTATCTGATCCAGTTCTATTGTACATATTTTTTAAGCTCTCGCTCATTACTATCTTATCAATACCATCGCCAAACTCATAGTTTTTGGTATCATTTATATCATCGTCGTTGAATCCAGAATATTTTGATTTGTGATTTCCAGACTTTGATTTTTTGATTTTACCAAATATCTTATTTAAAGCAAATTGTCTTAGAGCTTTCTCCATTTTAGCAGAAATTTTGTTTAACACTTTATCACCATCAGCACTAATTTCTGTATTTATAAATCCTTTATTCAAAAGCTCCTCAATAAAATCATCAATAGTATAGTTTTCATCTGTTAAAAGATATTCTTTGTCAAGCTCCTTTAACCAATCGATTGCTTCGTCAAAATCTCCAGATGTATATGTTATTAATTCCTTAAAAATTTCAAAAAGCTTTTCAAATGGAGTAATATATTTTTTTTTAAATAGGCTGAATGACCATCCTTTTATTGGAATTGTATTTAAAGCTTTCACTTTTAAAATTTAACAAATTAAGTGCCAAATAAATCAATATTTCTGATATATATTTCAATTAAATTGATATCGAAACATAATACGGAACATTTATTGATTCATTTGAAATTTAAATTTTTGTTTAATGAAAAGAACCCGTACTCAAGATTTTGTAAAAATTGAAGAAGCAAAAGATCTCGAAAGGGTTGTTAGTGACAAAAGATATTTAAAAAGAGCTAATAAAAAAAAAGCAACTCGGAGGAATAGAAGATATAAAAACAATCTTATGAATCACCTTACAAAAAACATAAATGAAGACAGTTAAATAAAATGGCTATTATTTTACCAAATAGCAAGCTTGATGAAATCCCAAGTCTTATTTTTTCAGAACTTAGGAAAGGAACTTTTAAAAAAAAACACCCATTTAAAAACGTAGTATTGACAACAGTTAATGAAAAAACACCTAAATCTAGATGGGTTGTTTTTAGGAAATTAACGTTAGAACAAAACCTTCTTATTTACACAGACTCAAGGAGTGAAAAAATTGAAGATTTAAGAGAAAATTATAATTCTGGTCTTTTATTTTATAATAGTAAACAAGGGTTACAAATCTATTTTAACACCGTTTCGACCATTCATCAAAACAATGAATTAACAAAAAAGTATTGGCAAGGAATTGTAGGTACTAGTTCTGAAAATTACACTACTATACTTCCACCCAGCACACCTATTAATACCATTCATGAAGGACACAAAACTGAAAAGAATTTAAGTGATAAATACTTTTCAATAATTGAATTTAGTCCTATTAATATGAATGTTTTACAATTAAGTAGGGATGGTCATATAAGAGCTAATTTCAATAAAGTTAATAATGAGTGGGAAGGTTCTTTTATAGTGCCATAATCATTGTATTTATAAATCTGTCCAATCAAATTTCTATACCTTCTTTTAATCCTGTTTGATAATTTCTTTAACTTTAAGCGTGAACAAAATCTTCAGAATTTGTAGAAATATTGCTGACTCTAAAGCATTTAATTATGCAATAAATCTAACAATTGTATTTGCTGGAATTTTAATTGGTATTGAAACATATCCCTCACTTATTGAGAAATATGATACAACTTTTGATATTCTCGAAAAGATAATTCTTATCATATTCATTTTAGAAATAATCATCAAAATTCTTAAGGAAGGAAAGCAACCCTGGAAATATTTTTATGATGGCTGGAATGTTTTTGATTTTACCATTGTTGTAAGTGTTTTTTTACCCTTTGGAGGAAGCTCAGTGGCAGTTTTAAGATTATTGAGACTTTTAAGGGTATTAAGGCTATTTAAAACACTTCCAAAACTTCAACTACTAGTAAATGCTCTTATGAAAACAATGACATCAATGGGTTATGTTTCTTTACTTTTGTTTTTATTATTTTATATATATGCAGTGGCTGGAGTTACTTTTTTTAACTCAAATGATCCAATTCACTTCAAAGATTTACAAACAGCAATGCTATCACTGTTTAGAGTTGTTACGTTAGAGGATTGGACAGACATTATGTACATAAACATGTATGGTTGTGATCAATATGGATATGATAATTTGAAAGATTTGTGTAAAAATCCAAATTCATCACCACTGGGTGCAGCTCTATTTTTCGTTTCATTTGTTCTTTTAGGTAGCATGATAATTCTAAACTTATTTGTTGGTGTTATTCTAACAAGTATGGAAGAAGCTAAACAATCAATCTCTAGTAAAATAAATCGTGATTGATTACGAATTAGATTTTTTACAAACCTTATTTCATTTTGTTTTAGAATTCATCTCTTTAAGAGACTCATTAATTTCGGTTAATAACTCAATATTTTTCGGGGTTTTAACGGATTTATCTGTTGGATCTTCAGCCTTTAATTTAAGTTTATTTAAAAATTTTATGACTATAAAAATAGTGAAAGCTACTATTAAAAAATCTAAGAAAGTTTCTATAAAAGTTCCATAATTAATTGAAATTTCTTGAGCAATAGTTTGACCAGAAGAATCAATGTTAGCATCTCTTAAAATTATTTTTTTGTCCTCAATGCTCAAGCCGTCTGAAAGAAGGGAAAGAGGTGGTAAAAGCACTTGTTTAACAAGAACATCGATTACAGAATTAAAGGATGCACCTATTATTATACCAATTGCCATTTCCATCATGTTACCTTTAACAGCAAATTCTTTAAATTCTTGAATTAATTTCATTTTATAAGTTATTTAAGTATTCACAATATTCATTTTGAATAGCCAGCACATATTTGAAGGTACTGGGAGCATATTTTTTAATTTCACTACTAATTTTCTTCATCTCTTTGTTGTTTTCAGACTTGATTTTAGAAATTTCAGACTCGCTACAAGCATCAGAGCTGATTAGTAAAATTTGATTTGTCACTTTTCGTGTCGATAAGAGAATTGTATATAAACTTGGTTTATACTTAGCAATTTCTGTTTCATCTTTTTTAATAGCAGTTTTTGCTTCTTTTTCATTTATATTTAGACCTCCTAAGAATCGAATTGTATTTAATGATATATAGTCAATTACAACCCTCATATCAATATTGGTTTTGACAAGACATGGACTATATTTTGCGCTTAATTTTTCACCTTCACCAATTGATTTTTTTAATTGGCTTTCATTAATGTTAGGTTTTTGATTTCCCAATTTTGAAATCAATACTTTATTTAAATTAATTACACTTAAACAAAGATTAAGCTGTTCATTATTAACACTTATTAATGCACCTTTAAATCGTTTGTTGTAATTTAAATCAGAATCAATAGTTTTTTTGTTGGAGTTAATGGATTTGTTAAGATTTGCTATTTCACTTTGAGATAAATTTTCTCCACTATTAAAATAAACTAAAAGCTGAACGGTTTGTAGATAGTTAATATTTAATTTTATAGAAGCAATCAATTGTCTAATTTGAGCTTTAATTATACCTCCTGAATACATCGAATCTTTTCTTTCTTCTTCTTTTAGTTTTTGTTGAAGTTTCTTACAGTCATTTTCTAATTCCTTTATAAAAGCGCGCTTATTTTTACTAGAAATAACTTTTTTTGTTGTTTTAGTTTTTGGTTTATTTTCTGACGACTTTGTTTTTTTTATAGTTTTCGAATTTGGCGGTGGGGGAGGAAGAGGTGGAGGGCTAGATTTTGGTTTTTCTTTTTTAACTTCTTCTTTTAAAATAATATTTTTTAATTCAGATATTTCTGATGCTGGAGTCCAGTCTTCTAAATTCTCATTCCAAATGAGTGTATTCCCCTTTATTATCTCAGACTCTAAGTCATTTAGAGAAAAGGGCCCTTTTTTATTTTCGTCATCGTTAGAATAATAATATTGTAAAGACTCATTATCTACTTGTTCTGGGATTTCAATTGATTCTTCCTCTTCATTAATTACTTTATCTTTATCAGATTCAATTTTTGCAAACATTTTTGAAATTATATCTGATTGAATCTGATTAAATGGATCGATACTCTGTCTATTAAAATTTCCAATTCTTTTTCCATTTAACATCACACTATCTGAAATTATACCATCTCTTTCAATTTTAATGTCCTTAAATATTTCAATTGGAAAAACATTATAATTTTTGCTCATTCCGTCTGTAATAATAAATTCATTTTTAGTAAAAATTACACATCCGCCACTAATCTCGAAACCCATTTTTATATCATCTATATTTATATATTCATATATTTCATTTCTAATTCCAAATTCACTAGTGGGCATTCCTAAAAATTTTTTTTTCTTTAATTTAATTACCTCCTCTTTAGTTTTAACAAGTTTAGTCCTATATTTTTCTTCTAGGTATTCTTGTATATATGTTGAATAATCCATTTTATAAATATATTGTAAAATAAAATTTATAAGATACAATTCATTAAATTGTAAATCATAAAATTATTTATCTAAATTCAAACATGTTAAAGTATATAATTTTTTTAATTTTCTTTTTTCAATTTTCTTTCGTTCAGGATATAAATAAAGCACTAAATGAAATATCTAGTCAAATGAATCAAAATCTACCCATGGTTATTGATAAGTACACAACTTTGGTAACCACGTATGGTGGAAATGGAAGAGTTGTTTATAGATATAAATTAGATACAAATTTATTTAATGACTATGGTTTAACTAAAGATAAATGGATTAGTGCGCAAAAAAAATCAATAAATAACACTTTTTGTAGTAGTCCAAATATGAGTCTTTTCCGAGAATATGATGTCATTGTATCTTGGAATTATGTTGACTTAAATGGGAAATTTATTTCAAAAATTGAAATGAATAAAGAAAATTGTTATTAATAACTGATACTATATATTTCGTAAACTAGTTACATCTCTTTTGTAATACTATTTTTAACTATTTTAAATTTTAAGAAAACAATACATTGAAAAAAAATATTTACACTATTAATACTTGCTATAATTTTTATTTAAGCAAGACTAATAAAGTATATAATTGTTGGTATAAAAATTACTCCACAAAAAATATCAAAGTATTTATATTCTTCTGAAAGCGAATGCCAAAAAGCTAGTAATATTAAAGGAGCTTGAAAAAACAATCTTACGAATGCTTTATTTTTTGAAATATTATAAACTGATTGTGCTTCTGCAGATTGATATAAAAATATGTTAGCTGGAAAAACTAAAATCAAAAGAAAAACTAGTCCTATCCCAGCATATTTTCTTGTTTTTTTGAACAGCAGCATAAATCCTAAAATGATTTCAAATAAGCCAGAAACATATACTATAAATAAGTGATAAGGCAGATAATTTGGAACAATCACTAAAAAAAAATCTGGATTTGTAAAGTGAGTAATTCCTACATTAATATATAGTATTGCCAGTATGAATATTGTAATCAATTTATATTTATTAATAAATGTATTTTTTGTCCTAAATATCATTTTAGTATTAATAGAAATTTAATGTAAAATATAAATTTGATTCGTTAATTAACAATAAATTTGAATATGTCCTTTTATGTACAAGATTTTATTGAAATTGTCTTAAAGCAAAATATTCCCTCATCAAGAAAACTTTTGCTAACCGAAATCACAGATTACATTAAAAGTAAAATTGACAATAATCAAGAAATTAATTTAAACTTTATTTGCACCCATAACTCAAGAAGAAGTCAATTATCACAAGTTTGGGCAAAAGTAGCTTCAGTTTATTATGGTATTGAAATAAATTCATATTCAGGTGGAGTTGAGGTTACTGCTTTTGATGAGAGAGCTATAGATTCATTAGTTAGAAGTGGATTTTCTATTTTATCTGAAAATTCAATAAACCCAAAATTTGAAATAAGTTATTTAGAAAATGAAAATCCTATAATTGCATTTTCAAAACTTTTCGATGATGATTTTAACAAAGCAGATTATTTTGCAGCAATAATGACATGCTCTGATGCTGATGAAAATTGTCCTCATATTGCAAAAGCAGAGAAGAGAATTCCATTAAGATATGATGATCCTAAATCTCACGACGATACGCCTATTGAATCAGAAAAATATGATGAAAGATCTCTACAGATTGCATCAGAAATGTTCTATGTTTTTTCACAAATCTAGATTTAGAGGCTCATTTTGTAAGTTTATAAGTCTTATTATATTTATTTTATGAATTTTCAAAGAGTATGCGTTATTGGTGCTGGTCCCTCAGGAATAACAGCTATAAAAAATATTGCTGATCAAAATATTGATTTAGTAGCTTATGATTATAATTCAGATGTTGGGGGTAATTGGATTTATAATGAAGATGAAAGTCACTCCAGCGTTTTTGAAACAACTCATATTATAAGTTCAAAAACATTATCTCAGTATGAGGATTTTCCATTCGACTATAGTGTTTCAGATTATCCATCTCACGAAGAGTTAAGGAATTATTTTCAATCATATGCAAAACACTTTAATTTATATAAGTTTATTGAGTTCGACACCCTTGTCAAATCATGTAATTTAAATTCAAATAAACTTTGGGAAGTTATTACTGAAAAAAATGGTAAGCAAAAAAAAGAACTTTTTACAGACCTAGTTGTTTGCAATGGTCATCACTGGAATCCTAGGTATCCCAATTATCCTGGTGAATTTACTGGAGAATTTATTCATTCTCATCAATTTAAAAAAGCTAATCCTTATTCAAATAAAAAAGTATTGGTTATTGGTGGCGGTAATTCTGCTTGTGATGTTGCTGTAGAAACTAGTAGAGTAAGCTCAGAGACTTTTATAAGTTGGAGACGAGGCTACAGAATTGTTCCTAAGTTTATAATGGGAGTCCCGTCTGATGTTATTGCATCTAGATTAACTTTTCTGCCTGTCAGATTGAAATATTTTCTAGCGGGTATTCTTGCAAAAATAGCTGTTGGTTCAAATAAAAATTATGGATTGCAAGAAGTTAGTCATAATTTTGGTGCTACACATCCAACAATTAATAGTGAACTTCTTTATAAAATTAGACATGGTAAAGTCAAACCAAAGCCAGACATAAAAATGTTTGAGGGTAATACTGTACACTTTGTTGATGGATCATCAGAAAAATTTGATTCTATAATTGCATGTACTGGATATATTTTATCTCATCCATTTTTCAAAAATGAACTTATTGATTATAGTTCTGGTCCTGTTGATTTATATTTAAAAATGTTTCATCCAGAAATATCAAATTTATATTTCATAGGGATGTTTCAACCTCTTGGATGTATATGGCCTGGCTC
>MDTE01000676.1_pt1 | contig 14372 bp, 11 predicted proteins | sample 811231 | NCBI WGS metagenome assembly MDTE01 (sample SAMN05326651, study PRJNA326480) | marine metagenome | isolation source: seawater | place: Indian Ocean: Red Sea | collected 2010 | reverse complement strand
GTTGAAGACTATTCCTGGTTTGGAACAAGCGAAGATGATACGTCCAGGATATGCCATTGAATATGATTATGTGGACCCAAGGCAATTGTTCCCCAGCTTGGAGACCAAGCTTATTCCGGGTTTATATCTCGCTGGGCAAATCAATGGCACCACTGGATATGAGGAAGCCGGAGCACAGGGTCTGGTGGCGGGCATGAATGCAGCGCTTACTGTTGCAGGCGGGGCGCAATTTTTGCCGAATAGGGGGGATTCATTTGTAGGTGTAATGATAGATGATCTCACCACCCAGGGGGCATGTGAGCCCTACAGAATGTTCAGTTCACGTTCGGAGTATCGAATTCATCTCCGGCCAGACAATGCAGACCAGAGGCTGACCGTGGTTGGAATGGATTTTGGTTGTGTTGGAAAGGTAAGGCGCGAGAGGTTTAAAAGGAAAAGAACCGATTTAGATGCCTCAAGGGTTTTGCTGGCTGGATTGAAGGCATCGCCTTCTCAATTGGCTCGTTACGGTATTAAAATTAAGCAAGATGGCGTCATACGAAGTGCCAGCGAGATCCTTGCATTTCCTAATATAGGGAAAGAGATATTGAGGCAGATTTGGCCAGATGTTGGTGGGATTGAACCCAGGATTTTCGAGCAGGTAGCAATAGAGGCTAAGTATCGTCATTACCTTGAGCGCCAAGCGGCAGACATTGAGGCTTTCAAACGCGATGAATATTTGTCGTTACCGACGGATCTGGATTATGGCAAAATCGGCGGACTTTCAGCAGAAGCTCGAAATAAGCTTCGTTTGGCTTCTCCCACAACTTTGGGCGCGGCATCGCGGATCTCCGGCGTGACACCAGCTGCGATTACCGCGCTGTTGCGTTATGTAAAAAAGAGCGATAGCACTGTTTCTCATGTTTCCTAAAGGCCCTATTGCAGCCCCGGTTTTGGGGTTACGCGGGATCGATATGTTTCACGTGAAACATTTCCGGTATCATTGAAATAACAATGGCGCCATATGGCCTTCGAGAATTTTCCAGAGATTTCGATGTTTCACGTGAAACATCGCAGCGCCTCGAGCATTTTGTTGTATTGCTTGAGAAATGGAACGAGCGCATTAATCTGGTTTCAAAGGACACCCTAAACGAAGTTTGGCGTCGACATATTGCCGATTCTGCCCAGCTTGCAAATGTCATTCCGCCGTATGATGGTCCGCTGGTGGATATTGGTAGCGGGGCTGGCTTGCCGGGAATGATATTGGCTGTCCTGGGTTTCAGGGATGTTCACCTCATCGAATCTAATAGCAAAAAATGTGCCTTTCTTGTTGAAGCGGCCCGAGTTACTGGATCGCCTGTAAAAATCCACAATCTTCGCCTTGATCCTGCCACCGTTTTGCCCGGTGAATTGTCACATGCTGGGATAATTACCAGCCGAGCGGTTGCCCCATTGACAAATCTGCTAGATATTGTTTTACATTTGGTGTATGACGGAACATGTTGTGTTTTCCCTAAGGGCGTTAGGGCCGAGGAAGAAATAGGCGTGGCGCGACGGAATTGGGAGTTCAGCGTGGAACGCGCGGCAAGCAAAGTGGAGCCTGGCGGCGTGATCCTTACCTTGCAGCATATACGCCGCCGGGGGAATAAGGATGCACAAATCTGATATCGCGAGTGAGGATGAATTCTCTGCGGCGGAGAAGCCTTCCTCCTCGGATGTGGGGGTTCGTGGCCGCATCATCGCGGTTGCAAATCAAAAGGGTGGTGTTGGCAAGACCACCACAGCTATTAATCTTGGCACCGCCTTAGCGGCGGTTGGCCTCAAGGTGCTGCTCGTCGATTTCGACCCGCAGGGTAATGCCAGCACTGGTCTTGGTGTGCGTCAAGAAAACCGCTTGCCGGGCAGTTACGGCTTGATTCATGGCGCGGCGCCGGGAGATGCCATTCGCTCGACGCCGATCCCACGACTGGATATATTGCCTTCCACGGTGGAACTGGCGGGCTCCGAATATGAACTGGCCCAGTACGAAAAGCCGCAATTCTTGCTGAAAAAGGCCATCCGAGAAACAGGAGGTTTTGGTACAGGGCAGCCTGTCGGTGTGTTATCCGGCTATGATTATATCCTGATCGACTGTCCGCCAGCCCTCGGCATGCTTACTGTGAATGCTTTGGTGGCGGCGGACGCACTATTGGTTCCGCTGCAATGCGAGTTTTTTGCCCTCGAAGGGCTGAGCCAGCTGCTCAATATCTATGAACGCGTAAAATCTTCGTTTAACCAAGTTTTGCAAATTCAGGGCGTCGTTCTGACAATGTATGACAGGCGTAACAATTTATCGGAACAAGTTGCCGAGGATGTGCGGAATCACCTAGGCTCAAAGGTGTACGACACCGTAATACCGCGAAACGTTCGTGTTTCGGAGGCACCGTCTTTTGGTAAGCCTGTGCTGCTTTACGATCTTCACTGCGCTGGTGCTCAGGCATATGCTCATCTGGCCAGCGAAATGCTGAAGCGTGAGGGAATTCGTCCGGTATGAGCAAAGATTCTTCTGGCCACGCCCCAACTCGTGCGCGCGGCCTCGGTTCGGGCCTCGCCGCGTTGCTTGGCGGAACATCGGAAAGCCCGATCGCTGATTCCGCTCAGACGGCCTCCAGAGTCTTGCCAATCACTAACTTAAAAGCCGGTAGAGCGCAGCCGCGGCGGGACTTTGACGATGATGAAATTGATGCACTTTCCATGTCAATTCGCCAGCAGGGGATCATTCAGCCAATTTTAGTGCGTCCAGATAGAGAGGCGGACGGCGAATACGAAATTATCGCCGGTGAGCGCCGCTGGCGGGCAGCTCAACGTGCTGGTTTGCATGATGTGCCTGTCGTCATCCACTTCATTGGAGATCAGGACGCTCTTGAAATCGCCCTTATCGAGAACCTTCAGCGTCAGGATCTCAATATTTTAGAGGAAGCAGAGGCCTATAACCGATTGATAAGGGAATATGACAAAACTCAGGAGGAGGTTGCTACGGAACTTGGCCGTAGCCGCAGTCATATAGCCAACACATTGCGCTTGCTCAACCTTCCGGGGGAGGTAAAGCGCCTCATTACTGAGGGGGTGTTGAGTGCAGGACACGCCAGGGCGCTAGTTGGCGCAAAAAACGCAGTCGAATTGGCACAGCGGATTGTTGCTGAAAATCTCAACGTTCGACAGACCGAAAAATTGCAGCAAGCCTCTGGGGGTGAGGCGGTCTTACTCAAAAATATGAAACGGGAGAAAAGCGCTGACGTGAAGGATCTCGAAGACAGCCTTACAAGACGTCTTGGTTTACGGGTGGCTATTTTGGAGGGTAAGCGCGGAGGAAAATTGATTTTGCAATATAAGACACTGGAACAATTGGATGAACTCTTAAAGCGCCTTAGTTAATTTCTGGCCCTTGCGGCTACGCCGATACGAATTAAGGCGCGAGCACAGACCATATCCGCAGGCATCCCTGTGCTTTTACAATCTATTTCGGCGCAGCTCAGAATATCCATTGCTTTTGCTATTCTCGGCAACGACCATTTCATGGCTTGGGCTCGGAACGCAGGTCTATGTTTGAAAAAGATCGGTGGGCGGAGAGCGCCGATTATTTTGTCAATCGATGCTCCTTGCGCGCCCGAGCCAACTACAAAATGGAGTTGAATAAACCTTCGGGTTACTGCACGAAGTACTGCTATAGGCTGAATTCCCTGATTAAATGCCAAATGTAAAAACCGATCAATTTTGACCATTTCGCCGTTGGCAACGGATTCCGCAATTTGATCAAGCGACCAAACGCCGGCATCCCCTGAGCTTTCAATGACGGTGTCCAGAGTGATGTGAACGTTGATATCAGGTGATGACCGCTCTTCACTTGATGCGTAAAGAACAAGTTTTTCTAATTCACTTTTAATCTGCATACGGTCATTACCCAGCCGTTCCATTAACCAGTAAATAGCCTCTGAATCTATTCCTGCTTTTTGCTCGTTGAGAAAACCTGAAACATAATCTTTAAGGCTATCCTGATCGTCCTCATAGCAAGCTATTGCACCGAGATGCGCCTCCCCTTCAAACATTTTGCGCAGGCTCGAGCGCGGGCCAAGATTCCCAGCTTCGATCACAAACAATGTATCGCCAAATTCAATTTCCAGTGCCCCCTTGATCATCTTTGCATGGCTGTCGGCCACATCTTTTAACCAAACTGCTCGCCTCCCGCCGACAAATGAGAAGGCGCTTAGCTCATCCGCTAGGCGTGCCGGGTCGTCGCTAATATCCTTAGCCTGTAGTTCACAAACGCGAAAACTGTCGTTGAGATCACCAACCACATAGCGAACCGCCAATTTTGCTCGCTCACGGACCAGCCCGTTATTGGGGCCATAAACCAAAAGTGCCGCGATGTTGTCCGGCGGCCGCACAGCGGCGTTCTGGGCTTTTGGGCCTTTAAAGACGACCATAGCGTACTGGATCAAATCCCGAAGTTAAGAATCAAAACGGCTGAAAAACACTACTAATAAAACCAAAATTTCTTCACTAATTTCCCTCGCGGCGCGCTCGGCTGCATTGTCCTCTGCTACGATCGCAGCAAATTCCGAATCGACCACATTATAACTACCGACTGACACTGCTTTAGCGGTATATAATTGGGTCCCAGTGGAAATTTCAGACAAAATGAAAGAGGCGTCCATTTTCAGATTATGACGCGTTGCTGTGTTGTCGAGCTGTATGAGCACCGCCTCGGTCGAACTGCTTAAATCGACAGACAAGCGGTAAAGAGGAGCTTGTTTATACCCGGTTTGGTAGATTTTTTGTTCTAACCGATTACGCAGTTGTACGCCCCGTTTACCGGCGATGGGGGCGACCTCGATAAGGTTTAAATAGTTCTGGGTATGATTCTGTGAAGCTTGTTTGTAGACCGGCGTGAATCCGCATGACGCGTTCATCAGGACAACGATCATCGCAACGAAAAACGGTGCGTTGTATTTCTTCGAAAGCCGCCTAAGCCACGACATTGACGATCTTGCCTGGTATCACGATCACCTTTCGCACTTCCTTACCCGAAATGGCGCGTTGCACCCCTTCATGCGCCAAGGCTGTTACCTCAGCGATGGAATTGTCATGATCCAAGGGCAGTTCGATCGTGGCGCGTTTCTTACCGTTGACCTGGACCGGCAAAATAACAGTTTTCTGCTGCAGATATTTTTCATCGGCTTCGGGCCAGGGCATGGCAAGCAGTTTTTCCTCGCGCCCCAAGCGTGACCATAATTCGGCACAAATATGAGGGGTCATTGGAGCCAATAGCCTAAGAACAATTTCCAATCCAACGCGATATGTCATCTGTTCGTCAGGGGTTTTGCGCGCGCCTTCGGCAAGTTCGTTTGTGAGTTGGCGAATTCGCGCCACAGCCCGGTTGAAGTGAAATTTTTCGAGATCACCAGTAACACCTGCGATCGCGCCATGAATGGATCGCTGCATATCCGAAGCACCTTCTCCGCCACTGGCTGCTGGCACGCTTGCGACCGTGCCGAGTTCCTCCACCATGCGCCACAGTGTTCCGAGAAAACGCCAGGCACCTTTGATCCCTGTATCGCTCCATTCCAAATCGCGCTCTGGCGGGCTGTCGGACAGCATGAAGAGCCTGGCCGTATCAGCGCCATAAGATTCGATAATCTCCTCCGGATCGACCACATTGCGTTTAGATTTACTCATAGATACGGAGCGCCCGACCGTGACTACGGTTCCGTCTTCGATCCGCGTGACGCCACCCTGACCGTCTGGTTTTACCTCCTCTGGATAAAGCCAATTGCCATTCGTATCCTGATAGGTTTCGTGGCACACCATGCCTTGGGTAAATAGACCGGCGAAGGGCTCGTCGATGGTAACATAGCCACAACGCTTCATCGCCCTCATATAAAAGCGCGAATAAAGTAAGTGAAGGACCGCATGTTCAACACCGCCAATATATTGATCGACTGGTAACCACTGACTGACACCTTTCTTTAGCACGGGGTCACCGGCGCGTGGCGAGCAGAAACGGGCATAGTACCAGGAGGAATCGACGAAAGTATCCATGGTATCGCTGTCGCGCTTTGCCTCTGCGCCGCATGCTGGGCAGGGCACGCTGCGCCAGGTTGGGTGTGAATCGAGCGGATTACCCGGTGTGTCGAAGGCTACATTTTCCGGCAGCAATACCGGCAGTTCACTGCGTGGCACCGGTAGCGCGCCGCAGTTGGTGCAATGAATTATAGGGATTGGGCATCCCCAGTAGCGTTGCCGCGAGATTCCCCAATCCCTCAACCTGTAATTGATTCGTGCCTCACCTTGATTATTGGCCACCAATTTGTCGATGGCACGCTCGATAGCACTTGGTACATCGAGGCCGTTGAGAAACTCTGAATTGATCAGTCTGCCATTGTCAATGAAGGCCTCTGTACCGATTTCGAATGTTGCGGCGTCCTGGTCTCGCGGACAAACTACGGGAATTACTGGCAGCCCATATTTTCGGGCGAAGTCGAGATCGCGTTGATCATGGGCCGGGCAGCCGAAGATTGCGCCCGTACCGTATTCCATCAATACGAAATTGGCGACAAAGACCGGTAATTCCAGTCCTTCGACGAAGGGGTGGCGCGCACGCAAACCAGTGTCGATACCAATCTTCTCAGCTTTTTCAATAGCTTGCTCGCCAGTTCCCAACCGGTTGCATTCTTCGGCAAACTTTGCGATGGCCGGATTGTCGTGCGCTAGTTCGGTGCTCAACGGGTGATTGGGAGAAAGCGCGCAAAAGGATGCACCAAACAGAGTGTCAGGGCGCGTGGTATAGACTTCGAGCGGTTTAGCGGGTTCGCCGTTGCCGTATCCGCCTATCAGTTCAAAATTAACTCTGGCGCCAGTTGAGCGACCGATCCAATTGCTCTGCATTGTGCGCACTTTATCAGGCCAGCGATCGAGCTCATTGAGCGCTTCGAGAAGTTCTTCGGCATATTCCGTAATACGGAAAAACCATTGAGATAAAAGGCGTTTCTCTACTAATGCGCCGGAGCGCCAGCCTCGTCCCTCAATGACCTGCTCATTAGCCAACACCGTATTGTCGACCGGATCCCAGTTGACCCAAGATTCCTTGCGGTAGGCTAGGTCAGCGTCAAGAAAATCGAGAAACATGCGCTGCTGATGAACGTAATAGTCAGGATGGCAGGTGGCAATTTCGCGCTCCCAGTCGAGTGACAGGCCCATTGATTTGAGTTGGCGGCGCATAGTCGCGATATTTTCATAGGTCCATTCGCCAGGATGCACGTTACGTTCCATGGCGGCGTTTTCTGCCGGCAAGCCAAAAGCATCCCAGCCCATGGGGTGTAACACGTTGAATCCACGTGCTCTTTTGTAACGTGCCACAACGTCACCCATGGTGTAGTTGCGCACATGACCCATATGGATCTTGCCCGAGGGATATGGAAACATTTCCAGAACATAGTATTTTGGTTTAGCAGAATCGGCTTCAGCGCGGTCGGCGCCCTCGGCATCCCAGGCGGCCTGCCATTTCGATTCGATTACTTTGGCGTTGTATCGTTCGCTCATAACATCCGGTTTGGCGTCTCTGGTTTTCCGGCACGCAGGCGGGAAGAAGTTGCGATGTGTCGGCAGCGTGCCGGCAGCCTTGGTCTAATTTCCAATTCCGCCCGTGCGCAGTTGTCGCGCACGCTCGAGAATTTTGTTTTCAAGGCTAGTTATAGTGTCCGGATTGATCACTCTATCGACCCAGACCCCCGGGCTGCTTTGCTCTTGGCGGAAAATAGCGACCCGCAAACCGTCGGCACGTAAGGTGCGAGCAAGGATATATATTGTCATTTTAAAGCGTTCCTCGGGCGCTTCTGGCGGCGCGTACCAGTCAGTAATTATGACGCCACCAAACGGATCTGCCGAGCTGAGCGGCATGAACGAGATGGTATCCAGTGAAGCGCGCCACAAATGGCTATTGACGCCGATACCCCCGCCACTAGGAGCTTCCTCATTGGTACCAGACCCAAACAATTGCAAGCCGCCTTCGCCGAAAACGCTTTTTCCCGCATTAGGGCCCCTACTTTTCTTAGGGTTTAAGATCCTCTGTTGATCGGAATCGGCGTACTGACAGGCGGTTAGCCCGAAAAAGATTCCGGCCACCAATGCAGTCAATGTGAAATTAGCAAAATTTCGTCTCATTGCTTCGTCGCATTCATTCGAATCACTATTTTGACTCCAGCCGAGCCCGCATTTCATATCACAATCTGGTCCGAATTCGGCAATTTCTTATATTCCTAGTCGCGACTTATAGTAACTCCCTGCCGCGCACAACAGCATTTGCGGCATTTTTATCACATGTTGCGAAAATGAAGATTACGCATGTCCTATATTTCTTGATCTTTGATTCAATTGGGATAGGTTCAGCTTCAGCCGTTCATGTAGGGCGGCGAAGCGACGCGATGTCGGCAAGATAATCACGAAAAAGGTCGAGAGCATTCAGCTTGGAAGGCATGTGATTATAGCGAGCGGCATAGCATCAAGCTAGCAACCAAAACCAGACGAACTGGTACTGCCGGTGACGGGCTGGGAAACACATCTCTCCGGAGGAGGATTTAAGATATGAATAAAAAGCTCTTATTGGGCACGACGGTTCTTGTGGCCGCTGGCATCGCCACGAGTGGTGTAGCCAAGGCTGAAGACCCTATCTCAGCAGGCATTAGCGGTTATTTCAAATCTGCTATGGGGTTCCTCGACCAGGACAATAGCGATGGGAATGTAGCTGACAACGCCAATAGTCATGCCCTTGCTAACGACATTGAAATCACGGTCAGCGGTTCAACGACACTGGATAATGGTATAACCGCCGGTTTCAGCGCTAATATTGAAGGTAATAATGGCGGCAACATTCTTGATGAGCGCCATGTTTACTTCACGGGCGCCATGGGCGAGATCAAGATAGGCCAGACCGAAAGCGCACGCCAATCCATGACGCAGTTCTCTGCGAGTGGTAACTACAACTTCGGTGTGAACTCTGCATTCTTCCAGTTCTATAACGGCGGCTCTCCGTTTAACGTCCGCACCTTTAATGATGGGCTGGGTGACGAAGATAACCTGAAGGTGATTTATTTCACGCCGTCCTTTAACGGGTTTAAGGTCGGTGCGAGTTACTCGCCTGGAGACAATGAGAACGGTTCGTACACTGGCAACGCTGCTGACGCCGTAGGCGGTTTGCAAAATAACACCGCCATAGCTGGGGAATACGTTGGCAGCTTTGGGGATGTGGGCATCCGTTTGATGGCAGGCATGGAGCAGTATGTTCTGGAGCGTTGCAACGCGTCTGCGGGTACGCAAACCTGTGAGAACAAACCAACGTCAGAGCAATTAGGTGCCCAGCTCACTTTTGGCAACTTCGCACTCGGCGGTGGTATTCTCACTACTGAGCAGGTCACGCATACCACTGCTGGTGGCGGGCGTGAGCGCGTAGATCAGGATGTGGGCGTTAGCTATTGGTCAGGCAACTATGGTATCGGAGCTGCTATCGGCGCAGCAGAGGTTGATCAAACTGATGGATCGACTGACTCCCTTGAATTGTACGAGGTCAACGCTACGTACGTGTTGGGCCCGGGCATCGACATTGGTGCCACGATCCGTACTGGCGAATTTAATGATGGTTCGGGGGCTCCTTCAACCTCTGATAACGATTTCACCGAACTTGCGATTAGCGCTGGGCTCAGTTTCTAAGCAGTTTCACTAATCGTGGATTTTTTGGGGGCGGCCTTGTGCCGCCCCCTTTTTTCTTAGGGACAATTGAGATTCTTATCAATGATACGAAGCGTTAACAGGCGAACAAGTCTGCAGCATCGTCCGTTGACATGCGAAACAGATGTTACATTTCGGCTGTTTTCTCGACTTCTATTAGAATGCTTAAACCTGAACTTGCATGAACAGAAATAAACGCAGAAGCCAACAGGCGAAATCTCGAAAAGGACCGCCGGGCAGTATGAGCCCCGAATGTCGCGATATAATGCAAAACGCTTTGGCGCTGCATCGCGACGGCCAAATCGATCAAGCGATAGCGGCCTATGGTTCGGTTTTGGCACGGGAACCGCGCCATTCCGATGCCTTGCAATATATGGGCGTTGCAAAAATGCAAGTAGGTCAAACTGAAGAGGCTGTGGATCTCCTGCGTCGCGCGGTCTTGGTCTATCCCAAAAATAGCCAGGCCCAGTATAATCTCGGTTTGGCGATGCGAGAGACGGGCCGCGATGCCAAGGCACTTGCAGCTTTTCGCCGCGCAGTTGCAGCAGCTCCCGAAAATTTCGAAGCGCATACCGCCCTCGCCGGAATGTTACTTGAAAAGTTCAACGAACTAGACGCGGCGGAAAAGCACCTTCGCAGTGCTCTCGCCGCCAATCCGAACTACGGACCTGCGCGTAACAATCTTGCTTTTCTGCTCAGCGCGCAGGGTCAGTTGGAGGCCGCTGCAATTGAAGCACGAAAGGCTACTCGGCTCGAGCCAAACCATGCGCCGACGCTGATTACCTTGGGCACAATTCTGCTGGAGTTGGATGATGCGGAGGAGGCTACTCGAGTTCTTCGAGATGCGGTGCGGCTTTCGCCTAAGAATTCGGATGCCCGTGCGAATTTAGGGATCGCGCTGAAATCGGTCGGCGCTCTGTCCGATGCCGAGGCGGAATTTAAGCGTGCTCTGGAATTAGATCCTGAGAATATCAGAAGCTTGAATAGTTTGGCGGTGCTCTATAGTGAGAGCGGCCGGCTCGAAGAGGCCGAATCATTGTTGCTACGTGCAGTGAGCCTAAGACCTCAAGACGCCGCACTACATTCCAATCTCGGCCTTATCTATCGCCGCTGCAATAGATGGAGCGAATCTATTACGGGCTATCGCCAGGCCCTCGATTTGGACGGCGAAAATTTAAAGCGCGCCCAGGATTTTGTTGACAGCTTGAGCGGCGCACATTTTTTGCAGGCTAACAACCAGCTATGGACGGACCTAGAGCGTGGCCTAGGCATTGATGATATCAATCATGATTCTCTTAGCGCACCAGCGGCGCAAATGTTTCGAAATTCTCAGCAGGTAGCGGCTCTCATCGATACGGTTAATCGGGACGACTTCGAATTGAGCGCGACAGATGTGCAAAAGGGACAGGTGTTGGCATCACTCTCGACGCCTTTCGCAAGCTTGCTCTTGCAACGGGTAGTGATTCCTGATGTTACGCTAGAGGGCCTATTCACCAAGATCCGGGGAAGCTTGCTCAAATTGGCAGTAAACGGTCGCCTGCCGGAGAAGATGAAGGCTTCGACACTAAACTTCATCTGTAATTTAGCTTGCCAGTGTTATCTCAACGAATATATCTATTCGGAAAGTGCCGAAGAATCATCAGAGACCGCCTCGCTACAGAAACAAATTGATGAGCGTCTGCAGCAGCCCAACGAGCGCCCGCCACGTGCCGCAATCGCGGTACTAGCATGCTATCGCTCGCTAGACGAGTTGGTCACACGCGAAATATTGCAGGCTCATGAGTTAGCGGTGCGCAATGACGCATTTGGCCGACTGATCACACAGCAAATTCGCAATCCCTCGGCCGAGCGGGCACTCATGAAAAGTCTTTCCGAACTTAGCACAAGCAGTGATACGACATCAGCGAGAGTCCGCCACCAATATGAGGTAAATCCTTACCCGCGTTGGATAAGCGTTTCTCGCCCCAGGGAGAGGCCTTTGCGCGCCCTGCTCAGCGACCTTTTTCCCTATGCCGATCTCTCCCGTCTGAGACTATCAGCCGAGCCTGAATTATTGGTTGCGGGCTGTGGCACTGGCTCGCATGCTATAGAAGCCGCGCTACGCTACCGCAATTCGCACGTATTAGCGATGGACCTTAGTCGGGCGAGTTTGGCATATGGTAAGCGTCAGGCGGAAGCGCTTGATATTGAGCGTGTTACTTGGGCACATGGTGACATCCTGGCGCTCGCTGAGGACACTCGTTGTTTCGACATGATCGACTGCGCCGGTGTATTGCATCACATGCGTGATCCCATGGCCGGGTGGCGAATCTTGCGCGACAAACTCAAGCCTGGTGGGGTCATGAAGATTGGCCTTTACAGCAATATGGCGCGTTCTCAATTCGCCCGCTTGGGCGAAGACTCTGCGGCGGCGAACAATGTTGCGGAGCGGATCCGTGCCTACCGCCAAGAGATCATAATGCTGCCCAAGGATGCGCCGCTTAAGCGTCTTCTGACGCTGCGCGATTTCTATGCATTGTCGGAATGCCGTGATCTGCTATTTCATGTTGAGGAACACGGTTTCACCTTGCCCGAAATAGCTCGCTGTCTAGATGAATTGGAACTTGAGTTTATCGGTTTTGAGATCCGCGAGCGCTCAGCAATCGATCGCTACCGGGCACGTTTTTCGGACGACCCCGGCGCGGCAAGGTTGGATAATTGGCACACCTTTGAGACAGAGAATCCAGGAATTTTTATAGGCATGTATCAATTTTGGGTTCAGCCGCGTCACGGGCTGCCGGTGTGAGCGGTGAAAGGGTGGTTCTATGGGAAATATTGTTTGGCTCGCCTCCTATCCGAAATCCGGTAACACCTGGCTGCGTGCCTTTTTGCTCAATTTGATCACCGATGCTGAAGAGCCGGTGGACATCAATAAGATGGCAGCGCTAACAGAAGGCGATAGCCAAGCCCACTGGTACGCCGCATTTGATCCACGTCCACTGGCTGAGCTCAACACCGAAGACTTCGCGCGGCTCCGCCCGAAAGTGCATGCTCATATTGCCGCGCGTTCGCCCAATTCAGTTTTTGTAAAAACTCATAATGCCCTGATCGAGTCAGCTGGCGTGCCAATGATCACACAATCAGAAACGGCGGGCGTGATATATGTTGTACGCAATCCTCTTGATGTTGCTCTCTCGTACTCCGATCATCTGGGCGTACAAATGGGCGATATTATCGACCTCATGGCGAAGCGCGGTTTCGTGACACCGGCCAGTGCCACCCATATACCGGAGCATCACAGCGATTGGTCGAGTCATGTCAAAAGTTGGACCGGGATGCCGCATCCAGCGGTCCATGTTGTGCGCTACGAGGATATGTCGTCCAAACCGGCACCGACCTTCGGCGCTATCGCACGTTTTCTTGGCATCAATCCGAATCGGGACGCTCTGATGCGTGCGGTGCGTTTCTCATCCTTTAGGGTGCTTAAGGCGCAGGAGAAAAAAAACGGGTTCATTGAGCGTACTCCGGTACAGGAATCCTTTTTCCGCGCTGGCAAATCGGGTGCTTGGCGAAAGCAGCTCACGGATCGGCAAATTCGTTGCTTTCTCGCCAATCACCGCGAGCAGATGGAAAGATTTGACTATGTGCCCAAGGGATATTAAAAGACGCTCAGAGAATGGGCATTAATATAAATACCTATATAAATGTGTGAATAGGATGTTGGATCACCTAGAAACCCTTGAAAATAAAAGTATTTATATTATTCGCGAAGCCTATAACCGACTCGAGAAGCTGGGTATGCTTTGGTCGCTGGGGAAGGATTCTAACGTCATGCTGTGGCTTGCCCGAAAGGCGTTCTTCGGCCATGTGCCGTTTCCAGTTGTGCATGTCGATACTGAGAAGAAATTCGCCGAGATGTATGAATTCCGAGACCGCTACGCCAGGGAATGGGGGCTTAATCTGATAGTAGGCACTTGCCCACCAATCGAGGAAATCGACGCTACTCTGCCGCCGGCAGCGCGTGCAGCAGCGCGCAAGACCGAGGGGTTGAAGGCACTCTTAGCGCGTGAAAGTTTCACAGGGGTTTTTGCTGGCATCCGCCGTGATGAGGAGAGTACCCGCGCAAAGGAGAGGGTGTTTAGTCCGCGCGGCGAGGCTGGTGAGTGGCATTTTCGGGATCAGCCACCAGAATTTTGGGACCAGTTCAAAACAGATTTCCCGCCGGGAGCCCATATCCGTATCCATCCCCTACTTCACTGGTCGGAGATTGACATTTGGCTCTATACCTTGCGCGAAAACATCCCCACCGTGCCGCTCTACTTCTCCAAGGCGGGAAAGCGCTATCGCTCCCTCGGTGACGAAGATATTACTCACCCAATCGCAAGTGAAGCTAAGACCATAGAAGAGATCATCGCGGAGCTTCGTGAGACAACAGCGGCCGAGCGCGCTGGGCGCGCAATGGATCATGAAGCCGAAGATGCCTTTGAGCGCCTGCGTGCTAACGGTTACATGTAGATGGGCGCGCAATGAATAACCCCTCATGACGAAACTGATAGAAAAGCTCAAAAAATTTGAAGAAGCGGGACAAGAAGACACCTATGTCCGTCGCCTCTACATTGCTGTCGTTGGCCATGTCGACCATGGAAAATCCACCC
>MDTE01132077.1_pt1 | contig 14373 bp, 10 predicted proteins | sample 811231 | NCBI WGS metagenome assembly MDTE01 (sample SAMN05326651, study PRJNA326480) | marine metagenome | isolation source: seawater | place: Indian Ocean: Red Sea | collected 2010 | reverse complement strand
TTTTAAGGTTTTTGAAATAAAATCAACTGTTGTCTTAATTTCTTTTTGGTTATAAACCGACCAATCTCTATTTAAGTCTATTCCTCCAGCATTATGTCTCCAATGTCCAAGATCAACTCCATCAGGATTCATTAGAGGAAATGCTAAGACTCTGTATTTTTCAAGAAAAGCAGAAGATAAATTATTTTCGTTAAGTATTGTATATAGATAGGACTTAAAAGCAAAATATCCAGTGACCTCAGGTGGATGCTGTCTTGTTATTAATACAACAATAGGCTTTTTTTCTGGTACCCCTTTATAAATATCCATAACCATAAATGGTCTTTTTAATTTTGTTTTACCGATCTTTTTAAACCTAACAAAACTTTCTTTTCCCTTAATCAATTCTTCAACCCAATTATATACAATATCACTACTGTTTAATTCTTGACCCGAAACAATTTTTGATTTATTACTCACATTTAATTTAAGAAATCCTATATCATCTAATTTTGTGAAAGAAGTTGAGTCTGCTATTTTCCAATTACCTTCAAGTAAAATTTTTGGAATATATCTATGCTTATAAGATCCTGGATAATTGAACTCCAGGTTTATATTTTTTGGTGATTTACTCCATACCTTAAAAGCATAAAATGGACTTGGATTTATAGGTTGATTTTCTGGGAGAATAGATAAACTAAATGTACTATCATTTTTTTTAATTACATTATTTAAACGTGCACCTTTAAAATCGTTAGAAAAATAAATCCCAGATTCTTCAAAGGAAAATATTTTTTTTTCTTGAATACTTATACGTTTATTTTTTGTATCAACTGGATCCTCAAATAAGATTTTGGGAGTTGTGACACATCCAATAGTAGAAACATAAATAAGTACAAAAAAAAATTTAAAAACTAAATCTAAGGATCTCACTAATTATTTTTTAAAACAGACTGTAGTTCATTATATTTTTCAATAGCAGATTCAATAGATAAATGAAATGATTTATCTAATTCCAATTTAATTGAATTTGTATAAACAATATTTTTTGAAAATTTTAAATAGAAATCTTCTGGATTTATACCTTTCTTAGCATTAGTAATTAGAGTTGAACTAATTTCAAGACCATCTGTCGGTATTATGCAAATAACTGGATCATATTCTAGTAATCCTTCATTAATTTTTTTGTCTGTTATATTATCAAATATTATGGGGACACTAATACTCTCTCTATTATTAAAATAGATAGATTTTTCTAATTTATCAGAAGAAAATGTTGTAAACTTAGATGCCTTAGCTTCATCTAGATGAAGCTTAATTAAATCGTTATTTAGATTATACTCTACCATCATGTTTTCATTATTCTTATCATTTTCTTTTTTATTGTTTACTGAAACTTTCTTACCTTTTACACTAGAAGAAGACTCTGAATCAACTTTAGCTGCACCACCACTATCTACGTATGCTGAAGTTGAAAGAGGAGGAGGTGCGTTTGATCCAACATCATCAATATTATTAGAATCATCGGAGACTAAACCTAAATTAGTTGTACTAATTTTTGTTTCTGATTTCACATATGAGGCAACGTAATATAATGGCTTATTAGCTTTATTTTTCAATAAAAACTTTATGTTATAGGTCTTTTTTTTCTTTGTTTCTTCTATCAACTCAAAGCTAAAATCTACACTAATGCTTTCATTTTCAATGATTCTATTTTGACTTGGAAAAGAAAAAATAAAAAGTAGCAAGCTAAAAAACACCATTATCATGTACACAATCTAATAAAGATTCAAAAAAAATTCAAAAATGAATTGAAGTAGAGTTAAAGAATGTATTTTATATTAATTTTAATTAATATGAAAATAAGATTTTTTTATTCTTTATTAATTGTGCTTTTTATTAGTTGCTCGGATAGCAAAAAAATTACAGATACATCAATAGTTGAAAAAATTGAAGCGGATTCTTTAAATGGGGGACTAATATTACCTGGTGGCTTTGAGGCATTAGTGTTGACTGAAGGGGTTGGACCATCAAGACATATTGCAGTAAATAAAAATGGTGATATATATGTAAAGCTGAGGACAGCATCAGGAAGAAATGGTAATGTCGCTTTAAGAGATACAAATGGAGATGGAAAGGCTGATATTATTGAAAGATTTGGAGATTATCCAAATGATGGAAAATTTGGAACGGAAATGAAAATAAATGATGGGTACTTATACTTTAGCTCTGAACTTGTTGTTTATAGGCAAAAATTGATACAAGATCAGTTAATACCAATTGGAAAACCAGAAATAATTGTTGTAGATCCATATCCAATTAGATGGCATAATGCAAAATCATTAGCTTTTGATAATGAAGATAATATTTATGTGACATTTAGCGCTCCAACTAATGCGTGTGAGGATTGGGATTCAAAACCAAACACATATTCAACTAAAGATGTAAAAGGTCAATATCCTTGTGAACAACTAGATATACTTGCTGGAATTTGGAAGTTTAATAAAAACAAGTTAGGACAAGACATATCTGACGGTGAAAGATATGCTACTGGAATTAGAAGTGTTGTTGGATTAACATGGAATAATTTATCAAATAGTCTTTACGGAGTAAACCATGGGAGAGATTTCCTTTATAATCATGCTCCACAATTTTATTCAGAATGGGATAATACCATTCTTCCTGCAGAAGAGTTTATGAAAATAAATGAAGGAGATGACTTTGGTTGGCCATACACATATTATGATCATTTTAAAAACAAAAGAATAATTGCTCCAGAATATGGAGGAAATGGGGAAAAAACTACAGATGATTATGCAAATCCTATTATGGGCTTACCTGCGCACTGGGCTCCAAATGACCTACTATTCTATACTGGAGATCAATTCCCTGATAGATATAAAAATGGAGCATTTATTGCTTTTCACGGTTCAACAAATAGAGTTCCTTATCCACAAGCTGGATATGTAATTGGATTTATACCTTTTTATGAAGGGAAACCAAATGGAGATTTAGAAATTTTTGCAGATGGATTTGCAGGTAGAGAAATTATAGTTGATATGGAAGACGCTAAATATAGACCTATGGGTCTAGCTCAGGGCCCAGATGGTTCTTTATATATCTCTGAATCCAAAAAGGGTAAAATTTGGAGAGTCTTTTTCTCAGGAGATAAAAATACATTTGGAAAAAAAGAATTAGAAAGAATGGTTAAAAGAGAGGATAGAAGTTATACTAAAATACCTGATGCAATTAATGATAGAATAGAATAATTCTATAATGATTTTTTATAGTAAGATATAATTTGATCAACAATCTCTGGATTTAATAAAGTTGATATGTCCCCAAAATTATTAAACTCGTTAGATGCTATTTTTCTTAATATTCTTCTCATAATTTTTCCAGATCTAGTTTTTGGTAATCCTGGAACTATTAAAATTTTATCTGGTTTTGCTATAGGGCCAATATGTTGAGAAACCGTATTTCTAATTGAGTTAAAATAATCTTCATTTTCATTTTGACTTTTAACAATTACAAACCCGAAGATGCCTTGACCCTTAATTTCGTGAGGAAAACCAACTACAGCAGACTCAATAACATCATTATTTTGATTAATAGCATCTTCAACTTCAGCAGTTCCTATCCTATGTCCTGAAACATTAATAACATCATCAACTCTCCCTAAAATTCTATACATTCCATTATCATCCCTTTTAGCTCCGTCACCAGTAAAATAAAAGCCTTTAAAAGTAGAGAAATAGGTTTCCTTACACCTTTTATGATCACCGTATGTAGTTCTTAATATTGAAGGCCAAGGGAATTTGATACAAAGATTTCCTTCAACATTATTTTCTAAAATTTCTTTTCCATTATTATCAAGCAATACTGGCTGAATACCCGGTAAAGGAAGTGTAGCATATGTAGGTTTACAGTCAATAATATTTGGAAGAGGAGATATCATTATTCCACCCGTCTCTGTTTGCCACCAGGTATCAACTATTGGACAATTATTTTTCCCAACCTTTTCATTATACCAGTTCCATGCCTCTTCATTAATTGGCTCACCAACTGACCCAATAACTTTTAGGGATGAAAGATCAGATTTTTCTAAAAATTTATCTCCAAAAGATTGTAATGCTCTAATAGCTGTAGGAGCAGTATAAAACTGATTTACTTTATATTTATCGATAATATTCCAAAATCTTGAGGCGTCTGGATATGTTGGTACTCCTTCAAACATAATTGTTTTTGCCCCTTTTAATAATGGGCCATAGACAATATAACTATGCCCTGTTATCCAGCCAACATCAGCAGTACACCAATATGTATCCCCTTCAGAATATTGAAAAACATTTTCAAATGTAAAATGAGTATATATCATATAACCTGCACATGTATGGACAACTCCTTTAGGTTTTCCAGTAGAGCCAGAAGTATAAAGAATAAACAAAAGATCTTCAGCATTCATTACTTCAGGTGGGCAATAATCCTCAACATCTTTAACCAAATCATGATACCAGTAATCTCTATCTTCAACCATCTTAACATGATCTGAAGTTCTTTTAATTGTTAGAACATTTTTAACTGTAGAACATTTTTTTAAGGCCTCATCTACCACTTCCTTAACAGGAACAGTTTTGCTTCCTCTAAAATTACCATCAGAGGTTATAACAGCTTCTGCTGTACAATCATTTATCCTATCAGATAATGAATTTGCACTAAATCCAGCAAATACTACCGAGTGGACAGCTCCTATCCTAGCGCATGCTAACATAGAAATTGCTGCTTCAGGTATCATAGGCAAATAAATTATTACTCTATCTCCTTTTTTAACTCCTAATTTTTTTAAAACATTAGAAAACTTGCATACCTCTTTGAATAATTCTCCATATGTTAAAGATTTACCTTGATCTTCAGGTTCATTTGGCTCCCAAATAATAGCTTTTTGATTTTCCTTATTTTTATTTCTTTCAAAAATATTTTCAGTAATATTTAATTTACCATCCTCAAACCACTTAATTTCAGGCTTTTCAAAATCCCAATCTAAAATATTATCAGCTCTTTTTTTCCAGATAAATTGCTTAGAGTAATTATCCCAAAATTTTTCAGGATTACTAACACTTAAATTATACTGACTATGGTAGTCTTCTAGATTTTTTATCATATCACAATATATGAAATAAAACTATAAAAGCTCATTTGCTATATTCGCTAGTTCTGATCTTTCTCCTTTCCTTAGTGTAACATGAGAATAAAGCTTTTGACCTTTTAGTTTATCAATAAGATAAGATAACCCATTACTTTGAGAGTCTAAATATGGGGTATCAATTTGATTAATGTCGCCTGCAAAAACAATTTTTGTGTTTTCTCCAGCTCTTGAAATAATAGTTTTAATTTCATGAGGTGTAAGGTTTTGAGCCTCATCTACAATAAAAAATATATTTGAAAAGCTTCTACCTCTAATATAAGCTAATGGTTGAATCACAAGTTTTTCAGATTCAATCATATTTTTTAAAACTTTAAATTCTTTCGAGGTTTGCTTATACTGATTCTGAATATATTTAAAGTTATCCCAAAGAGGTTCCATGTAAGGATTAATCTTAGAGTTAATATCTCCAGGAAGATATCCTATATCTTTATTTCCCAAAGGAACTATTGGTCTTGCAACAAAAATTTGCTTGTAATTTCTTCTTTGTGAAATAGCAGAAGCAACTGCTAATAAGGTTTTACCCGTTCCAGCAACTCCATTTATTGAAACTAGAGAAACATCTTCATTGAGGAGAGAATGAATTGCAAAAGCCTGTTCAGCATTTCTAGGTTTTATACCTGAAATAGTTGTTTTTTCAACTCTATTTATAGTTTTCTTTTCACTATTAAAATAAACAAGTGCTGATTTATTTGAGTTTTTTAATACATAATAAGAATTATCAACAAGTTTTTTTCTTGGAAAAATATCTTTTTTATCAATAGAATTATTTTCATAAACTTTATCTATAACATTAGACTTAACATTATCAATTACTTTCTCTTCAAGATCTAAGGAATTTAAATTTTTAATTTTTCCTGTAAGATAATCCTCAGCCTTTAAGTTTAATGATTTTGCTTTTAGTCTTAAATTAATATCTTTTGAAACAAGAGTTATAATTTTATTTTTTTCTTCCTTTTGCAAGTTTAATGCTGAATCTAAAATTTTATGATCATTAATGTCATCGTTAAAAATGTTATTTTTTGTTTTCTGGTTTACAAGAATTTTAAATTTACCTTTAGTCTTACCATTTAATGGTATCCAATCATTTAACATTTTATCTAAAGATAATTTATCAATCATCCTTATAAATTCTCTTGCTTCAAAATTCAAAGTATCATTTCCTTTTTTCATTTGATCAAGCTCCTCTAGTACTGTTATAGGGATACCGATATCATTTTCTTCAAAATTCATAATTGAATCATGTGAATAGAGTATTACTGACGTATCTAATACATAAATTTTCTTCTTCTTTGTCACTAATATTTGTTTATAATTTTTTTATAAAACTCAATATATTTTGGTAATATGATATTAATATCATAATTATTAGCAATTTTAAATGCACTTTTTTTAAAATCATTAAGGTTTTTTTCATCTAATATCTTTATAGCCTTTTCAGACATTGAATTAATATCACCCACATCACAAGTATAACCGGACTCGCCCTCTTTTACTAATTCTGGCAACCCACCTGCATTTGAAGAAATTACCGGAACGGATGATGCCATTGCCTCTAATGCAGAAAGACCAAAACTTTCTTTTTCAGACGTTAATAAAAAAAGATCAGCTTTATGAAGAACATTTTCAACATCAGGAATTTTTCCAATAAACATAACATCTCTGAGTGAACATAATGATCTGGTTAATGATTCTATATTAGCCCTTTCAGGACCATCTCCAATCATTATTAATTTAGATGGAATTTCTTTATTTATTTTACAGAATACATTTATTACATCCTGAATTCTTTTTACTTTTCTGAAGTTTGAGGTATGTATTAATAACCTTTCTCCTTTTTTACATAATTTACTCTTGTACGGATTTCTTTTAACTTTTGAATATTTTTCGATATCAATAAAATTAGGAATAACATCAATTTTTTTTGTGATATTAAAAAGGCTATTAGTTTCATCTTTTAAGCTATTTGAAACAGCTGTTACACCATCAGAATTATTAATAGAATAATTAATTACAGGTTTACATGAAGGGTCCTTACCAACCAAAGTAATATCAGTGCCGTGTAGTGTTGTTATAACTGGAATTTTTATTGACATTGATTTTAAAATTTCTTTAGCTAGTAATGCGGAAGAAGCATGTGGAATTGCGTAATGAACATGAATTAAATCAAGTTGTTCAAATTGAACGATTTCAACAAGTTTACTCGTTAAAGAAGTTTCATAAGGAGGATATTCAAATAAAGGATAATTTTTAATTGAAACCTCATGATAGAATAAATTATCACTAAAAATATTTAGCCTAGCTGGTTGAGCATAAGAAATGAAATGAACGGTATTTCCTGTTTCGGATAACGCTTTACCTAGTTCAGTTGCAACAACTCCACTTCCTCCAAAAGTAGGGTAACATACAATACCAATCTTCATATAAGATGAAATTATATTTTTTATAAGAAATCTTATAAATTTCCTTATAAATTAACAATTACAAAATTAACAATTTTTCAATCTATCTTTATGTAATAATTAATTTGATTTATAAAATATGAGACTTCCTTCATTTATCAAGTTGCCAAATAATAGAAAATTCAAATTTTCAGCAAGACACTATGATCCAATTAAAGATGATTTAGATCAAAGAATATCTAGATCAAAAAATACTAAAAAAAAATATTTCAATAGAAATACATCTAATAGTATTGATGCGTCAAAACTTCAATTAATAATTGCGTTTTTACTTTCTTTTTTAATATTTGGATGGCTTTATATGGGAAATACCATTTTTATCTTTTTCCTTTTAATACCTTTATGGTTCTTTTTTAAAAAATTATCGAAGAGCTGATATGAATATTATTTCTCAATTACCAAAATCTGTTGCAAATCAAATTGCTGCTGGAGAGGTCATTCACAGGCCTTCATCCATAATAAAAGAGCTAATTGAAAATAGTATTGATGCAAAATCAAAAAATATAAAAGTAATAATTAAAGATGCTGGAAAACAATCAATTACTGTTATTGACGATGGAATAGGAATGACTAAAAAAGATTCCATCAAATGTATTAATAGACATTCAACCTCAAAATTATCAAAGGCTGAAGATTTATTCAAAGTGAAAACTATGGGCTTTAGAGGAGAAGCACTTGCTTCTATTGCTGCAGTTTCTGAAATTATAATAAAAACAAAAACTGATTCAGATAAGGTAGGTAATCAATTATCTATTAAAGATTCCAAAATCATTGAACAAAAGGAAATTAGCTTTCAACGAGGCACAAGTATTAATGCAAAAAACTTATTTTATAATATTCCTGCAAGAAGGAATTTCTTAAAATCTAATAATCTTGAAACAAAATATATAATTGATGAATTTTTAAGGTGTGCCATTGCTCATCCTGAAATTGCATTTATTCTTATAAATGAAAAAGCAGAGATTTATAATCTCAAAAATTCTAATCTTAAAAAAAGGATAATTTCAGTTTTTAAAAAAAGCTATGAAAACAATTTAATAGAATGTGAAGAAAAGTATGGTGCTATATCAATTAAAGGATATATTGGGAAACCAGAAAACTCCAAAAAAACAAGAGGAGAACAATTTATATATGTCAATGACAGATTCATAAAAAGTGCTTATTTAAATCATGCAATTATTAACAGCTATGAAGGAATGATTGAAGAAAAAAAATTTCCTTTTTATATACTGTTTATAACCATTAATACAGACCTAGTAGACATCAATATTCATCCTACAAAAACTGAAATCAAATTTGAAGATGAAAAGCTAATTTATAATTTGGTTAAATCATCAGTAAAAAAATCTTTAGAAAAGTTTAATATATCACCATCAATTGATTTTGATGCGGATATAAATTTTACAAAAAATATTAATTTTAAAATTCAGTCTTCTGAAAATAAAAAAGCTCAAGAAACATATTCAAATAAGAAAAAAGATTGGGAAAAAATATTTGAAAATGTAAAAGTTGAAAACTCCGATAAGCTTTTATTTGAAAATACTTCATCTATTGAGAATGAAAATAAACCTGTTCAGTTTTTGGAAAACTTTATTTTCAAACAAGTTGGTGAAAAACTTTTAATATTTAACCATAAATACTGTCAACAAAGAATTCTATTTGAAAAATTTAAAAACTCAAATATTAAAGCTTTTACAAATACTCAGCAAAGTTTATTTCCTCAATATCTTGAATTTAACCATTCTGATTTTAAAATTTTACAAGAAATTATTGATGATATAAAATCAATTGGATTTAATATTGATTTTTTTGGGAAAAACTCAGTGGTAGTTAATGGTATACCAAGTGGTCTAGACGATATTAATGAAAAAGAAATAATTGAAGGTTTTATTGAAGAAATAAAAAATAATTCAGATATAAAATCTGAAAATAGAGATTTAGTTATAAAGTCCTTTTCAAAAAAAGCTAAGATTATTAATAATAAAGTTTTGACTCAATTAGAGATGAATCTGATTATTGACAGACTATTTGCTTGCAAAAACTCAAAGTATTCTCCTGATGGGAAACAAAATTATATTGAATTAGGTATTGATAAAGTAGAAAATTTATTTTAATGTTTAATCTTACCCCAGCCGCAAAAAATATTTTAATAATAAATGGAATAATTTTCATTTTTACTAGTGGATTCTTAATAGAAGAGTTTGGATTAAGGTATATCCTTTCCGATAATTTTAAGCCATATCAATTTCTTACATATATGTGGTTTCATGCGGGTTTTGGGCATCTATTCAGTAATATGTTTGCTGTTATTGTTTTTGCACCAATACTTGAAAGAGTATGGGGGTCTAGAAAATTTTTTACATTTTATTTAATAACTGGAATTGGGGCTGGAATTCTTTATTCTGGTGTAAATTTTTTTGAAAATTATTCACTAGAAAATAAAGTAAGAGTATATCAACAAAACCCCAATCCGGAGAATTTTAGAAAGTTTATTTTAGATAATTCCAAAGAATATTATAATCAATTATATGATTTTATATCTGGTTATACTGAAAACCCAAATAATGAAGAATATATAAGAGAAAGTATTAGTATTAGTAATACTATTCTTAAAAATAATAATGATATACCTATGGTTGGTGCATCAGGAGCCGTATTTGGTATACTTTTAGCCTTTGCTATGTTATTTCCAAATATGCAATTGATGTTATTAATTCCACCAATACCAATTAAAGCAAAATATCTTGTCTTGGTTTACGGTTTCTATGAAATATGGAGTGAATTTAACAGAATGCCAGGAGATAATGTTGCACACCTAGCACATCTTGGTGGAATGTTAATTGCATATTTTATACTTAGATACTGGAAAAATAAATACGGAACTTATTACTGATAATGGCAAACTTTATTATTGAAGATTTTAAAAACGCATGGAGTAAACAAGACAATGGCCTTGTTAAAATTATATTGATTAATGTCATTGTATTTGTAACTATTAGCATATTAGAAGTTTTTATAACATTATCTGGAGGTGGAAACATTTTTAAAATAATTGTAAATAAGTTAATGCTACCCGCATCATTTACAACATTTATTTTACAACCATGGTCCTTAGTTTCATATTTCTTTTTACATCTAAATTTTGGTCATATTCTATGGAATATGCTTTTCTTATATTGGTTTGGAAAAATTATTCACGATAATATTGGAAACAATGCTGTAATTTCATTGTATGTATTAGGTGGTATAGTTGGAGGATTATCTTATATGGCACTTTTTAATATAATCCCTTTTTATGGAGATAGAATATCAGAATCATTAATGCTTGGAGCATCTGCAGGGGTATTCAGTATTGTCGCTGGTTCAGCAACTCTTCTTCCTAATTACACATTTTATTTACTCTTTCTAGGTCCAGTTAGAATAAAGTACATTGCCTTATTTTATATTCTTCTTTCTTTCTTAGATGTTACTGGTTCAAATGCTGGAGGTGAAATTGCCCATCTCGGTGGAGCATTAATAGGCTACCTTTTTATTAAACAACTTCAAAATGGAGTCAATATGGGAGAAGGTTTAATTAAAATCATTAATTTTTTTAGTAAAAAGAATTTATCTAAAAAAGAAACTATAATAAATCAAGAAAATAAAATTGATATATCGCAAGATGAAATTGATGTAATTCTTGATAAAATTTCAGAAAGTGGGTATTCAAGTCTATCAAAAAAAGAAAAAGAAAAACTTTTTAATGCTAGTAAAAAATGAAAATATACGTTTCAATAATTTTTTTATTATTTTTTTGTTGTTCAGTTAATCAAGAAGTTGAAGAATTAGATAATATCACATTAAATGAGGATCTGGCAGAAGAATTAGTCTCTCTATCTATAAAATGTGTAGACAAAAAGTATCCATACAAAATTGGGTATAGGTTTGTTGATGAAGATTGGGTAAAGCCACACTATGAGGTTACTCCCTCATTTTATGGGTGCTGGGATTGGCACTCAGCAGTTCACGGTCATTGGGCTATGGTTAAAATTTTGAAAGATTTTCCTGAAATACCTGATAGAGAAATCATTTTAAATAAACTTGAGAATAATCTTAATAAAGAAAATTTAAAGAAGGAGTATGAATTTTTTCAACAAGACTTTGCAAAAGGATTTGAACGAACTTATGGATGGGCATGGCTGATGAAACTATATTCAGAGCTTATTACTTGGGAAAATGAAAAAGCTCAAATCTGGGCATCAAATATGAAACCTCTTGTTGAACTACTTAGTAATAGAACAATTCAATTTTTAGATAAATTATCTACTCCATTACGTCCAGGAACACATGCAAATACTGCTTTTTCATTTTCTTTGATGATTGAATATGCATTAGCCGCTAAAAATGAAAAACTATTAAATAAAATTAAAGAATACAGTATTAAAAATTTTTATGGAGATATAAATTGCCCAATTAATTATGAGCCATCAGGTACTGACTTTCTCTCGCCATGCCTAGCTGAAGCCAGCTTAATGTCATATATACTGAATACTAAAGATTTTAATTTATGGTTTAGCAAATTTATACCCTCACTAGACAAAGCTTATTTTGGTAATATAATTGACCCACCAGAAGTTCTTGATCCTGAAGACCCAGGAATTGGTCACCTTATAGGACTTATGTTTCATAGAGCTTGGACACTGAAAGATATAGCTAAAAAGCTTGATAATAATTCAGATAGAAAATTACTTCAGTCTATAGCAAAAACGCATTCTGAGACAGGATATAATATAATGTTCAAAAGTGGTTATGGGGGTGAGCATTGGCTTGCTACATTTGCAATATATAACTTCAGTAAATAATTTATCTCTCTTTTTCAAGGTAAAGTGTACCCAGTAATTTATCTCTTCTCCTAACATATGGAGTGTTGTAATATTCAACTGGAGTTATCTCGTAATAGTAAAAATCTGTTTTAACTATCTCTGATGTAAATGAGTTTTCACCATTCCAAATTCTATCTGTTCCTTTAACTACTCCCTCATAAACTAATCTTTGGTATCTATCCATTATTTTTACTTCAAAACTTAAATCCTCCTCAAGTATATTCTCATATTTTATCACAAAATAATCATTGAAATCGTCGTTATTAGGTGTAAAATAATTTGGAAGGTTATATCTTGGATTCCTAAGATTCTCTATATAAATATATACTTTGCCTAGTACCTCACACCCTTCATAGTCACTCACGCTATATGTTATTGTATCAAAAGGTATTGGTGATTCATCGAAATTATATGTAATTGTTCCATCAATATTTGAAATAGCATCACCAAAAGATGGACCAGAAATTATTCTAACACTGGTTGTATCAATATCTGAATCAGGATCAATATCATTAACTAAAACGTCAATAATTCTAGTGCTTGCAACACTTCCATCAACAATTATTGAGTCATCCTCAGTAATTGGACAATCATTTTCATAATTAATAACTATTGTTACAGTTGCAGTATCATTGCAATTAAAGAAGGCATCTTCTACATCAGAGAGTATATAATCAAATGTAATAACCTCTGGTCCAGGGGCAGGAACATCATCAGGAGCATTATAGGTAAATGTTCCGTCCTGATTCCAATTAAAACCACCAAGAGTTGGAGGATCAGGTATAGTCACCAGAAACTCATCTCCCTCAATATCAAAATCATTAAATATTAGCGTAGAATCTATTACTTCTCCTTCATTAATCGTAAATATATCATCTTCAGCAATTGGACAATCATTAAGAGGATTAATACATAAAGAAACAGTTACTGGATCACTTTCTAAACCAGTATCATCTACAGCATAATAAGTAAAAGAGTCTGTTGTTGATTCACCACCGTCATGAGTATAAATAAAAGTACCATTAGGATTTAATATAAGAACTCCATGTAGAGGATATGTCACAAGAACAGCTGTTAAAGTTTGACCAGTATCAAGATCAAAATCATTAGATAATACTCCGTCTTCTGGTAAAAGAACTTGAATAAATTCGCCCTCGTCAATACAATCAAAAGAATCCTCAACTGCAACAGGGGGCGTATCAGGAACAGGATTAATTCTAATTGAAACAGTAACTGTATCATCAGTCGGACATTCTCCATCATTAAGTATATATGTAAATTCATCAACAAAGTTTTCACTATCATCATGATTATAATCAAATGAACCATCAGAATTAAGAACAAGATCTCCAAATAAAGGAGGGTCAAGTAATTTTATTTCAAGAACATCGCACGAATTTTGATCTGAATCATTCGCCAATACTCCATCAAAAGGACCAATATTTAACACACTACCCTCATCAACACCACCATATAAATCATTGTTTCCAACCGGACATTCATTATCAATCACTATTCTCGCAGTATCTGCTATTTGAGTTGTATCTTCTCCATCTGTAACAAAATATGTAAAGAAGGTTTCATTAGGATCATCAGAGCAGTCGTGGTCATATGTAAATGTTCCATCATCATTAATAACAAATGAACCGTTTGATGGAGAGATTGTATCAAGGATAATCGTAATATTATCTAGAGGATCTGGATCATCAGCATTAGAAAGAAGCCCATTAGTAAGATCAGTTGTTAAAACTTCTCCTTCCAAACAATGGTACACTTCACCATCACAAACTGGGAGTCTATTTATTATTTTAATACATACTTCTGTCTCCTCAGAAAATCCTAGAGGAGGTCCAGCTACACCATCAAA
>MDTE01068371.1_pt1 | contig 14374 bp, 19 predicted proteins | sample 811231 | NCBI WGS metagenome assembly MDTE01 (sample SAMN05326651, study PRJNA326480) | marine metagenome | isolation source: seawater | place: Indian Ocean: Red Sea | collected 2010 | reverse complement strand
TGCTCTATCAGAAGACATACCATAAAATTCTCTTTTGCCATCTTTTAATTGTACTTCACTTTCATTATGTCCTGCTAACATACCACCTAACATTATAAAGTGAGCACCTGCTCCAAATGCCTTTGCTAAATCTCCTGGCATTGTACAACCACCATCAGCAACTATATGTCCACCAACACCATTAGCGGCGTCAGCACATTCCATTACTGCACTAAATTGAGGTACACCTACACCTGCCATAGTTCTTGTCGTACATACACTACCAGGACCAATACCTACTTTAACTACATCTGCACCTCTTATAATTAGTTCTTCTGTCATTTCTGCTGTAACCACATTACCAGCGATGATAGTTTTATCTGGATATTCGTCTCTAACTCTTGCTATAAAATCTGAAAAATTTGTATGATAACCATTTGCGACATCTATTGTAATAAACTTAACATCTGGAAAACTCTTTAATACTTTTTGCATTGTAATATAGTCTTCTGCTTCATCTGTCCATAGTTTATTTGTACCTGAACATACTGATAGATATTTTAATTTAATTCCACTACCAACTGCTTGTTGCCACTCGCCTAATGTTGTTGTCTTTGTAATAGTAGTCATCATCTTATAATTCTGTAAGACTTTCGCCATACTAAATGTTCCTACTCCGTCCATATTAGAAGCAATAATAGGACAACACTTATATGTTTCTCCACTATGTCTAAATTTAAACTCTCTAGTCATATCTACATCACGCCTAGATGATAATGTAGACCTTTTAGGTTTTAATAATACATCTTCATAATTTAATTTTATTTCAGGTTCTATTCTCATTTCTTTTTCCTTTTCACTAACCAAGTAATTATACCAGACAAAAAAGCAAATAAAGCACCAATGCCTAATCTCATATTCCTAATCTTCCATATTTAGATAATCTCTTATTAATGTCTTTGATATAGTTCTTTTCTCTTTCTATTAAATAATATTCTTTATTCTCTAATATACACGCTTCACCAGTAGTACCTGTGCCAGCAAAAGGGTCTAATACTAATCCATCTTTTGGTGTAGCTAATCTAATTAAGTATCTCATTAATGCAATAGGTTTAACCGTTGGATGTTTTGTATCTTCTTTTTCTTTTTTACTTGCCTTTGCACTATAAAAATATCTTGCAACAGAACCTTCATCTTTAATTTGAGGTCCTGATTCTAAATATTCTTCTTTCGCTGATTGTTGTCCACCAATATCTTTACCCATATTACCATAACCAGTAACCTTAACTTTTGGCCAATGACCTGTTGTCTTCTGATTTGGAAACGATTCTATTACTTCATCTGAACCATCGTGTATTACATTAGCAGGATAACGACCTTTCTCACTTGTCTTAATATCTTTACCTTCAAATTTTCCATAGTCGTTCTTTGCCATCTTATCTGTTTTAAAAGTTCCTTTGCCACCTAATCTTTTATCATCACCATCAACTAATCCTATTCTGCACTCATCTATATTCAAACTAGGATTAACTCCTTTTCTTGCCATAACAATAGGTTCGTGTGCTGGTTTTAAATAGTTTTTTCTTTTAGGAAAACCACTACCATATATCCAATTAATCATATCAAATATTTCAAACCCAGCGTCTTCTACTGCAACTCCCATTCTATGATAATTTCTAGGAGCGGCAAACGCTAATAGTACTGCACCTGGTTTTATAACTCTATATACTTCTTTCCAAAAATCTTTATTAAATGCAATGTCACCACCATCCCAAGTCTGTCCCATAAAACCTCTTGCTGTATTATGATAAGGACCATTTCGTCCTTCTTTTGTATCTCGGTTATTGATAGCTTTCTGACCAGGTCCAAATCGTTTAACAATGGAAGCTAAATGATATGGTGGGTCTGTAACCACACTATCAAATTTATTATCTTCTAGTGTTTTTAAATGTTCTAAACTATCTGCATTAATAACAAACGACATACCACTTTATTCCTTCATCTTTTAAAAATTTTTCTATCTCTGGCCATTGACTTGCTGGAAAATCGTGTATCAATTGTTCCTGACCTGCATTTCTGTATATCACTAATCTCATTTTTTAAGTTCATATTCAAAATTTTGTGTCTCTTTGTTTATACTAATTTGTTTTGCACCATTTCTAATATGATAATGTGTTGCCATTGGCGTTAATGGCGATAAGGTAACTAATCTTTTAATGTTATTCTTTTTTGCCCACTCTATTACCTTTTTCATAATCTCTTTACCTGCACCTCTCTTACGAGACCATACCGTATATGCAATTGCGATATTCTTTTCATTTTTTATATCTGCAAGTTCACTCATCATATCTAATTCTTTTATGTTGTGAGGAATATCGTTTGTAAATGCAACACAAATAATACCTTCAATCTCATCTTCATATTTTAATCCATATATCTTTCTACCTTTAGTTATTCTCCAACCTAAAGTTAGTTCAGGTCTTACAGGATCCTCCTCAACATCTATGTCATCTAGTTCAACTAGTTCAGTTCCTTTAACCCACTTATAAAAGTTTTTAAATTTCTCTTTAAATAATTCCACTTTTACCTACCTCTTTTCCAGTTTCTTTATCAACACATCTAAAACCTGCTAAACGATAATGTTTGCCATCTTTAATCCAATAGTCTCCTTCTGCCCAAAATTCTGGTGGGTCAATACGATTAACAACTATTGTATTTTGTTTTAGAATATCACTTGCTTGTGGTCTACATTTTTGTGTTTCATCAAAAGGAAACTCTAATACACCTAAACCATATATTAATATCTCTATAACTTTCATTAGAAAAATGCCTCCAAACTTGCTTTAGGTTCAGCGTTCCAACCTATTGCACCTAATATAAACCTCATCGGGTCTAAAAATGTTTTCTCAAATTGTAATTCATAATCTATATATTCTTTCAGTTCAAACTCTCTAGGAAGAGTAGCAAGATAAGAACATACATTAAACTTAAATGGATTAGGTTCTTTTAATAGAACAAACTTAATCTTATCTCCTTCTTGTATTGATGGATACTTATGGTCTAATCTTTTATCTTTTAAATGATAATTGTATATGAGACTACCTTTGATATGTATTGGTGTTCCTTTAATGAATATAGTACTAGCACTATAATACTTTCTTAAATTATTACAACTTCTAGGAAAAGCAATTTGTTCTGGTTCAAAATCTGTAAATTTCTTTTTAAAGTTTGCAATAAAATTATGTAAATCAGATTCTTCTTTATTCATAATCAATCTAATCGCTTCTTTAATTGCAACTCTACATACTTCTGGCGTTGAAGATTTAACTGCTTCAATACCCATTATCTTTAGTTTAGGTTCTTCATATCTAAAACCTTCTTCATCAAGTACATTTAACATATATCTTTTCTTAGCAGTCCATATACCTTTATCAGCAATTACTTCTCGTTTCATAACCATTTTTTGTCCAATCGCATTGGTATAATCTGCAAGTTCATTAAAACACTTTTCTATAAATGGTTCTATTCTACTATCTACAACTCTATTAATAAAGTTTATTGTTTGTTCTTTAGTTTTATCCTTACATACTTTATTAACTAGTTCATCTAATCTTAAATAAATTGAATCTGTATCAGACGCAACAATATAATCTTGTTTTGTTTTTAATATATTATTCATATATTCATTTACTTTCTTCTCAATATACTGAATAATAAATTGACCAGAAGTAGTAATCGCTGTTGCTTGATTAACATTATAATATCTAAAGTATTGATTACCTATGGCACCATAAGCACTATTCAATGATATTTTCTTTGCCCATTGAATATTATGACATCTACTAGTTTCTTTTGCATAGATTGGGTCTTTTGTTTTTTGATAATTTTTCTTCGCTTCAAACTCTAACTTTTTAAATTCTACTCGGTCATTGTACATCTTCTCCATTATCTTCGGTAAGAAACCTTGATTATCTATTTTAAACATTGCACCATTTGGAGTAATAGTACAACCTTTATCTTTTAAATAATTTAATTCTACTTTTTTCTTTATCATATTATTAACACTAATACCTTCAGGATTAACACCTATCATTTTTTCTGGAGATATATTATACTGCATAATCAAATGTGGGTATAGTGAGTTAATATCAAATGAAACAATCCATTTATGTTGACCGACCTGTGGTGTCTTAACATAAGCACCAACATACTTCTCATCTTTTGCTTGTTCTATTCTTGGTGGGATTTGAATATTATCTTTTAATAAATGATTATAAATTAATGTATCCCATAATCTAACTTCTGAAAATACATCTTGGTAATTAATCTTTGCTTCATACGCCATTGTTAATACAAGTTCAATCAACTTTAATTTATCTTCTAGTTCATCAACTATCTCAACATCTTTAATATTGTAATCTACAAACGATTGAAAGTCATTGGTGTACCACTCTCTAAATGTATCATATGGGTTGGCGTCTTTACCATTACTGCCAAGTTCTACTTTAGCAATATAATCTAGTTTATAACTTTCTTGTCTAACTGGAATAAACTTCTTATAGATGTCAAGGTAATCTAACATAGTGATACCTTTAATATCATATGCCGTTTGTGTCTGACCTCTTACGGTTATCTGTTCACTCTCAATTAATCCCCAAGGAGATAACTTATTAATTACTTTATCTCCAACTAATAATTTAATTCTATTACATAGATATGGCAAATCAAAAAACTTTGTATTCCATCCTGTAATAATATCTGGATAATTCTTTGTCCAAAATTTGAAAAACTCCATTAATAATTGTTTTTCATTTTGACACTCAATATAGGTTACATCTGCTCTCTTTGAAAAATAAGGTTTGGTTCCCCAGGTGATAATGTTCTTATTGGATTGGTTCTTAATAGTAAGACATAAGATTTCCTCTATAGGATTTTCTACATCTGGGAAACCTTTTTCAGCGGTTACCTCAATATCTAATGTAAATATCTTAATCAGGTTCTTATCGTATTGTATATCACCTGGGTATTCTTTAGCGATGTATTGAAAATGGTATCTTTCATTTCCGTACAATGCACTATTAGAATTCTGATAATTTCTTTTAAATTCTCTTGCTTTGGATATACTATTAAATGTGATTGGTTTTAGATTTTGACCTTGAAGATTTTTATGTGGACTATCTTCGTGTGTGATTGAAAACAATGTTGGTTTAAAGTTAATCTTTTCTTTAAATTCTTTTCCTTCGTGGATTCCTCTAACTAAAAGATTACCTCTATGTTCAATTACATCTTTATAAAAATTCATTATATATTCTCCATATCTCTCAAATGAACAATCAAACCATTATGTTCAGGTCTTAAAATAACTTGACAAGCTAACCTAGAATACATACGGTCATATTCAGGTTGCATTTCCATTAATTCTGTTTCTAAACTATTATGTTCAGCAGGACCTACTCTACTAATATCTTCTTTTATATTAATATGACAAGTACCACACGCTTGACATCCTCCACAATCGGCAGGAATCTCATCAATGGAAGTATCAGCAAATTTCTTTGCCGCTTCCATAATTGTAAAACCTGGCGGTACTTTGACTTCTTGTTTTGTGCCGTCTTTACTTACAAAGTATATTGTCAAAGTATCCTTCTGTTGGATACTATCTGACATTATGTTATTAATCCTGGTCCTTGAATAATTTTACTTACACTTTGTTTATAACTAGCAAGTAAGTCTTGTTTTGGTTCCACCATTGTTAATATCTTGTCATCTGCAAAAGTAACCGTATCGGTTTCTGCATATGGGATATAAGTGAACATACCAAACTTCATTGACTTCCCTGCTTCGGGAGCACTTGTTGGATAAATGATATATGGATTTTTGACAGAAGTTGTTCCGTCTTTTTTTGAAATTTCTCCGATAATATCTTCACCTGTTATTAGTCTTACTATTTTTACCATAATAACTCCATTATATTATAATTGTTAGTCTTTGTCAATAGGCGGCAATCTCTTACTTAATACGAAAGTCCTACTAGGATTTACGCTAGCGTGAAACTGCCTAATCATATCTCTATTTAACAAGACATCCGAACCTGACCTTGGTCTTTGGTCTAGTCCAAATTCTATATCTTTATAAGTAAACCCATTGAAAGTCATATCTAACAATACGGTTTTTCTTATTTCTGATGGTTCTTGTCCTTCAGCGTTTGCTCTAAAAACTCTACTCTCTCCGTGAATTGGTTTAGTATATGTTTTCTTATTATACTTCCAACTTACCGTTTTACCTTTTATCTTAATATCGTCTGCGTGTAATGAACAAGCTTTAGCTCCATTACCTGTATCTAACTTGGCTCTTATCTTACCAATGTCTTCTAATTCTATTGTCTCTAACCAACCTGTTTCTATAATTGATTGTTTATCCCAATTAGTTCTATCAGAAATATATTTAACAAAGTTTTTAACTAATTGTTTACCAGTAATTGCACCTCCAGGATTTGGTCCTTCAAGGTCTTTATATGCGTAACCTTCATAATCAGCACCAGTACCAGGAGAACCATTGACTTCAAGTACATAGTACTTACCATCAACAATAATATGGTCTACTCCAACTACATATGCTTTACTAGCTCTACTAGCTTTTAAAATAATTTCTATTTCATCATCATTTAATTTATAAGGTACTGCCTTAGCACCTCTATGTGTATTAGTTCTAAAATCAAAAGATGATTGTATTCTTTTTGTACTAGCAAATATCTTATTATCTGCTACAAAAGTTCTTATATCAAATTTAACAGGCATAAATTCTTGTATTAATAATTCTGCTTCGTGTTTCCATAGTGATTGAATAGTAGATACAAGCGACTCATAACTATCACATTTAACAACTCCGATACCTTGCGTACCTGTTAATGTTTTTAATACTACTGGAAACTTACCACCGATTAGTTTTACTGCGTCATCTATATTTTTTTCGTTAGATACGAAAGCAGTTCTAGGTGTTGGTATTGCAAACTTTTCAAATAATAATGCTGTTGTTAATTTATTATTACAAGTTAACATTGAGTTTCTTGTATTAATCATAAACGAACCAGAGTTTTGAAAAGCAGATATGATTGAAAGTCCTGCTTCATCTTCAACTGCACCTGCTCTAGTAATACAAATGGTGTCTTTACCAATAAATGTATGTTCAGTATCTTTACCATCATAGTTATAGATGGTTAAAGTATTCTTTTCTTCGTCTTTACCTGTTATGATTGCGTGTCTAGTTTCAATAACTATACACTTGATTTTCAATTCTTCGCAAGTCTCAGCAATTAGAGCAACGGTTAATTCCTTTTTCTCCTTACCACCAACTTTTCTTTTTTTGATGTTCGGATGAGTTTTGGTAACTACCGCTATCTGTATAGGTTTATCAGAACCTTTTTTTGCTTCGGTTATGAAATCTTTGAAATTTGATACTTGCATTTATTGACCTTCATTTTTACCTTCTTTGGAAACTTCTTCCTTCTTCTCATCAACTTTCTTACCAATGTTATATTTAGCAGAAAGTATCCACTCTTTCTTTTCTTTAAATGGTAATACTTTTATTTGAGATAAAGGCGCTTTGTTTTCAGCTGCCTCTTTTTTTACAATGGAAATAAGGTTCCAATCTGCTAGTAATACTGCGATTGTATTTCTTCTTTGTATATCGTTTTCGGTCAATGTAGCTTTCTTACCATCTAAAGCAAATAGTTCTTTGAAATGAACAATGTAATATTTGCCTTGTTTATGTAATATATGGCAAGATTGAAATAGTGTTTTGTCTTTCCTAGACGCCACGCCTATTCTTGTTAAAGTCTCTCTAACTTTAAGGAAGTCGTCAGGTTGCTTGATTGTTACCTCTAGCATATCATCTGGCGACCAATTTAATGTGTCTGTCGTCATTTTCTCTTATATCTCCCACCCTTTTGCAAGGATTGTTTTATAGTTTCAATTTGTTTTCTAGTCAATATGCTGAGAGCGGATTTGGCTTTTTCATTACTATAACCATAATACTCTTTTACATACTCTATATCTTTAAGCTTTTCTGCTTTCAACCATTTAGCAAATCGCTTTTTCTTTCTTACTATATTTAGTAAAAAATGATATTGCATATTGTTAGGGAGAAAATGATACCCATTCATTTCGTTGGCAGCGATTAAAGTATCATAGTGATAAGACAGACATTTGTTGACCACAAACGCAGGATACTTCTTTTCCCAAAAGTAGTCTTCAGTATCCATTACATCCTTTTTAGTAAAGTTAATACTATTAAGGTATTCTTTTAACTCGTAAGCCATTATTTAAACTTACAATTAGCCATTATCTCGGTTAAACAAGCGACCATATTGATTTCTTGGTCTGCGACAAAACCTGCCTTGTACTGATAACCTGCGATAACTAATACTGCTTGAGGTATTGATTTAGGGTCTAACGCCTTCCACAATACTTCATATAGGTTTCTAAACATAGATGATGGTTCTTTATCTATATTCTGAATAACCCATTTACGCATATCATTAAATCTTTTTTCTTTTAATGTTGCGACTAATTCCTTTGTGTTTGTTTCTGATAAACTAAACAATATCCCACTATCAATTTTACCTCTTACTGAATATCTTTGAAGTTCGTTGATAGTTCTTCTGAAATCTGGAAAGTGTTTTATAATAAGTTCTGCTAATACTTTCTTATCATAAGGTACTTTTTCTTCATCTAATATCGTACCTAATCTAATCATCATAGCGTCAGCACATTTTTTTCTATAACCATTTTTGATTGCAAAATCAACTACGGTACAACGACTATGTAATGCTGGGATTATTTTGTTTTTGAAATTGCAAGTAAATATAAATCTACAATTCTTATAAAAAGTCTCTATAAAATTTCTTAAAGCAGGTTGAACACTATCGGCGTTCATATAGTCTGCTTCATCAACTATTATAACTTTATGATTTGCTTCTTTGTCTAAAGAAACCGTACTTGCAAAAGATTTTATTTTAGTTCTTAATGTGTCAATTTGACGGCCTTCGTCTGACCCATTAATAATAAGATAATCACATTTTAATTCTTCACATAAGGCACGAGCAACCGTTGTCTTACCTGTACCTGCTGTACCTGATAAGAGTAGATTACTTATCTCACCTTGTCTTAAAAAGGATTGAAATGTTTGTTTTGTATCTTCTGGAAGGATACAATCTTCAATTGTCTTTGGGCGATATTTTTCAACCCACAGAAAGTCTGCCATAATATATACTCCATAATAAAATTAAACAAAAAATTATAGTTCAGATTCAGGTTCTAAAGCAATCCAATATTGTACTGGTCTTGTTCTATTAACAAAATGTGAAATTTTTTGTTTTGAAATAGCAACATCATAGTCATCTTCTAACATTTTAAAGTTTTCTGCTTTAAAGTATGCCTTAAATTTCTTCGTACTAGTTCCTAAATCAATATCAAACTTATTAGAAGCTTTGTTTTTTCTGTCTTCTGCAATAAGTTTCATAGTTTTACCATCGCCGATAACTCCGACATCTGGTAAGTTCAAAGTCACCACACCTTTTTGAAGTCTAGCAAAATCAGCTTTCTTTAAAGTAAAAGAAACTTCTGTATCTGGCATAGTGATTGATTTTGTAGGTGCAACAATAACAGATTCATCAGCAAAGGTGTACTTACTTGTAGACCTTTTATCTTTTCCTGTAATACCTACACTTGAACCACCATTAAATTTTAAAGTTGGTGCTTCAAATAAATCTATTGTTCTTAAAAATTCAGGCAAATCATAGATAGCAAATTGCTCGCTAAAATCTTCTTTAATATCTGCCTGTGCTAAAATATTTTTCATAGTAGAAATTGTATTTAATTTCTTACCTGGTTTGATTAAAATATTTTGGTTTATATTTGCAAAGTTTTTTAACATTGCAATCGTGTCATTTGATAAGTTCATATCAATATTTCTCCTTCATTATTTAAACATTATATTATAGTGTGTGCCGTTTGTCAATAACCACTTGTCAAATAATTGACAATGTTTTCTGGTGTTGTTTCTACATATGGGTCGTCATCATCACTTTCATTATTGATACCTGGTTCTTCCCACCAGTTTTCAACAACTCCGTCTTTGACTATTGCCATATATCTCCAACTTCTCATTCCAAAACCTTGTTTAGGTTTGTCAACTAACATACCCATAGCTCTTGTAAATTCTCCTGTGCCATCTGCAATCAATTTAACTTTTTTGATTCCACTATGATGTGCCCAAGCGTTCATAACAAACGAATCATTTACAGATATACAATACACTTCATCTATATTAGAAGTTCTTATCCTATCGTAATTTGATTCAAAACCAGGAAGTTGTTTTTGAGAACAAGTTGGTGTAAATGCACCAGGCAAACTGAATAAAACAACTCTCTTACCTTTAAAGTAATCATCGGTTGTCTTATTAATCCACTCTCCACCAATAGGACATCCGCCTGAAGAATCAGTTGAATAATCGTCTCCTGTTCTTACACGAAATCTTACTAATGGTAATTCTTTATTTTTCATCGATTCATTTCCTCATTTTTCATATAATATAACATAATCAGTAGAAGATGTCAATAGGCCGTGATTTACTACGGCCTATCAACTTTTAGCTAATTAGCGAAGCTAAAACGCCACTCCGCTGTATTACTTATTTAATCTTAATAGTTCTAGGTTTCTTACCTTCTGGAACTATTTTAACTAAAGATACTCTTAAAAGACCGTCTTTAAGTTCAGCACCTTTTACTTCCACATCGTCAGCGATAGTAAAAGTTCTGCTAAAGTTTCTTTTAGCGATACCTTTATGAAGTACACCATCGTTGTCCTCAACTTCTTGCGTTTCTTGGTCTTTCTTTGAAACGATTGTTAGAACATTGTCGGCATATTCAACAGAAACATCTTCTTTAGAATATCCTGCTAATGCGACTTCTATATCATAAGTCAGTTTACCTGTCTTTCTGATATTGTATGGTGGATAATTTGAGACTCTTGGAAAGTTTAAGTCTGTATCTAGCATTGACTCAAAATGGTCAAATACTGAATCGAAACCTACACTTATAGGTCTTAAATTATTAAAAAATTGAATTGCTTTTGAATTGGTCATAATTGAACCTCCTTTTGTTAAGCAAAGTTAATTTTCCGAGAACCCATTATGGCGTTCTCTATATTATTTATATAAGTACTATCTCAAAAATGTCAAGCACTTAATATAAAAAAGTGGTGGTTTTTACATAGACATATTCGTCTTATGAGGAGAACCACCTAAACTCCAGCGACACCGTATTTGATTTAATATCTGGTTACGGCGACCTTTTACGCTCTGCCAGGACTTATGAATTGCCTAAGCATAATATATATACAACTTCAACAAATTGCAACAGCGTAAAATACATTAATATCCTCGTTGAGCTATTTCTTTTTTTCTTTTCTTTAAAAAAGCTCTAGTCATTTCTTTTTTCTTACGATTTTTCTTATCGCAAGGTTTTTCATAATATTGACGCTGACGCAGTTCTTTTAATCTGCCGTCCTTCTGGAGTTTTTTCTTTAAAACTCTCATCGCTTGCTCAACATTATTATTTCTAACTACTACAAACAACTTTATTACCTCCTTTACACATAATTTGTACTATAAAATTTTAAATATTTGTATTCTTCTGGCGACAAATCTTTAATTTTTACCATATTGTCTTGGTCCATCCAAACATCAAATCTAACTTCGCCATTTTTTCTTTTACTTTTCCCCATTTTAAATCCTTCTTTTATCTCCCACATCCTAGCTTTAGGACTTCTATCTGTTGGACACTCAATCCAAATAAAACCTTTTTTACATTTTTCTATTTGATTTAATTTTAAACTACAACAATTATTAACTACATACCTTGTTTGTGTTTTAATTTCTTTTCTTTTATCATCTACTAAAATATCTTTCTCCATATCAAATGGATTTAAAGATAGATGTATTTTATGACCTAGTGAAGAACAATGATTAGCATAAATCTTCTCTCCTAAATCTCCTAAAATTTTCATTCTTTCTTTTTCACTTATGTTCATTTCATATACCTTGTTAAAGCAGTTTCAATTTTACTTTCATCAAAAAATAATGTTGCCTTATTGTTCATACTATCACCATTATACTTTGTTTTATATTTGTGGCAATTACTACAAAGTGTTTGTACATTTTCAGGAACATTGTTCCATCTATCTCCATCTATATGGTCCATTTCTAACATACAACTATCTTCAATTTTTGCTACACACCAAATACCTAATCTTCCATCTTTATTCTCACAATAAGTTTTCTTATGTGGTGTAACCCCAGGTCTATTACGACCTCCCATATGACATTTATAGCACTCCGTTCTAACATCATAAGTACCGTTCTTATTTGTCTTTCTGGTATGTACAGGACTTCCACAACCATCGTTGATACATTCTGGTTTATTCCATTTATATATTTTATTTTTCTTTATCAATTGACTGCCTTACCTGTAAATGTTTCTTTTAATGCTTTTAATGGACTAGGGTCTGGTTCATTAGATTCACTATCCATTAATAAAATTATATAATGAATTGCCTTTAATAAATCTTTACGATTTTTTCCATTTTTCTTTCCATATCTACACAAATATTTAATAGCATTTGCCTGACAAAAATGTTTATCAATGTTCAGGTGTCTTAACATATCTTGGACTTGAAATCCGTCCTTTGTAGTACTATAATGTTCTCCATAAGTACCTTTTATATAATCTGAAATTTCTTTTATTATTTTATCTACATCTTTATATTTCATATATTCTCCGTGTGGTTAATTGTAGTCCTATAAAAAGGTAGGGAGCCACTACACTCCCTACCAAGGACCACACTATTTAATGAATTTGGATTAGACAAGTTCTTCCTCGTCTTTATCGTCCTCATCATCATCGGACTCCATTTGTTGTGCCTTCAAGGCCTCGGCCTTTTGGTCAGCAGCGATACTTTCGGCAGTTGCCCCAGCATCCACTTTCCCATACAGGTCTACAAACGAATTTTTTGTATCATCATCAAATCTATTAGTACATAGTTCAATCGCCTTCATCTTATTTCCAAAGATGGCATACGCCTGACATATGTGGACTAATCTTCTTGTTGAGATAATCTCATCAACTCCACCATCAAAGTATGTTTTTCTAATCACATCTGCCCAAGTAGAAAGTTTTTCTACATAGACATTATCTTTTTTACCTGATAGAGCAAGAGTATTATTTAATATCTTCTGTTCAGTTTTAGCAGAAGGATAAGTCTGTTCAAAGGTTACTGGAAATCTTTCCAAAAACGCCTCGTTCAGTATGTTAGTTCCGATAAACTTACCATCATCACTACCTTGCCCTTTAGTATTGGCAGTAGCAACAACATTGAAACCAACTTTTGGTTTAACAAACTTGTTTATCTTTTTAACATATACTCCGTTACCTTCAAGGATAGGTTGTAAGCACATTATCTTATTACTTGCAAGGTCAATCTCATCAAGTAATAGAATAGCACCTCTCTCCATCGCCTCTATAACTGGACCATTTTGCCATACGGTCTGACCATCTTTAAGTCTATAACCTCCCAGCAAATCGTCCTCATCTGTTTCAATTGTAATGTTAACTCTAATCATTTCTCTTTTAGACTCAGCACACGCCTGAACAACAGAAAAAGTTTTACCATTTCCTGAAAGACCTGTGATGAATATAGGATAAAATTTATTAGATTTAATTATGTTTCTAACATCTGGATGGTTACCAAATGATACGAAACTTTTATCTTTATTCGGAACAATGTTTCCTTCTAAAGATGAAATAACATATGCCGCTTCTTTTTTAGTAGCAGATACATTGTTAATTTGAGTATCATCTGGAACATTGTCCTTGTTTTTATTGTCATCTAATACATCTGGTTTAGTATCAAGTACTAACTTCTCATCTATATCAGGCAACTTAAATAAACCTTTACCAATTTTGTAGTGTTTATTTTTTGTTAACCATTGAGGTGCATAAGCATAACCAAATTTTTTATTGGCAGCTTTCAACTCATTAGTAGTTAACTCAACTTTGCCGTACATTTGGAATGCACTCTTAACAAAGTCTTTTTGTTTTGAGTTCAAAGTTATCATAATGTAGTCTCTCCTTTTTTTGTTAACTTTATTTCTTTCATTGTTAAGTATATGCTATCAAAATTGGGTATCATTGTCAAGCACTTTTTTCCCTTATTTTTCAATAGTTTTTTCATATACTTACGCAACTCTCTTTATAAATTTTGATAAAAGTATTCTGGAAACCGTTCTGGATTTCATACTCTTACCAAAAATTCTTTTTATATCACCTTTTTTACTATTC
>MDTE01160365.1_pt1 | contig 14376 bp, 18 predicted proteins | sample 811231 | NCBI WGS metagenome assembly MDTE01 (sample SAMN05326651, study PRJNA326480) | marine metagenome | isolation source: seawater | place: Indian Ocean: Red Sea | collected 2010 | reverse complement strand
AGGAATGTAATGTCAAAGAAAAATATACTTCATATGATCAGCCCTCAAGGTAATGTTAGTCCTTTTGACGTTAATATGGCATGTGACGCTGGTTATGATCTTGTAATCCCATATACTAACGTGAATCTTACTGATGTGAAAGGACTTGTTCAAGATGCAATTTTCTCAAGATCTGTTAAAGATGCTAATAAAACAGGTCTTTTTATATGTGGTAAGGATGCATCGCTTGCACTTGATATGATGGATGTTGCAAAAAAATCAATGGTACCACCATTTGAAATTTCAGTTTTTCCTGATCCGGCAGGTTCCTTTACTACTGCAGCAGCAATGGTTGCATGTGCAGAAAAAACTTTAAAAAATAAATTTGAAACTGACTTAAAAAAAAAAAATGTAGTGATCTATGGTGGAAAAGGAATTGTTGGTGGAATTTCAGCTGTTATGTGTGCCCAGTTCGGTTCATTCTGTAAAATTGTTGGTTATGATGGAATTGAGAATGTCAAAAAAAAATCTGAGGAGTATAAAAATAGATTCGATGTAGAAGTTACACCAGTAGATGGATCAACCGATAAACTTAATTCAAGTTACCTACCAGATGCTGATATTATTTTTTGTGCTGCAAGAGCTGGAACTCAAGTACTGAGTCTAGATCAACTCAAAGAAGCTAATAAAGCTTTAGTTCTTGCTGATGTAAATGCTGTTCCACCAGCAGGATTGGAAGGTGTTGAGTTGAAAGATGACGACAAAAAACATCCATGTGGTGCATTATCGATAGGAGCTCTTACATCTGGCGATATAAAAGTTAAAACACAATATAAGATGTTTGAAAAAATGTGTTCTAGCGACAAACCTCTTTATCTAAATTTTGATGAAGCTTTAAAGACTGCAAGAGAAATATTAGAATTGTAGATAAAAAAAAAATCATTTTAATTTCTTCGTATTGTGAAGACTTAAGTAAATTATTTTATGAACTTGATTACGATGTATTTGTAATTTGTATATTTAACAGTTTGAATTTAAAAAAATATTGTAAGAAAATAATTAAACTTAATAAATTTTCAAACAAGATAATCTTAAAGTATGTAAATTTTATTGATCCTAAAAAAAGAATGAGTATTTTAATTGGTTCTGGTTTTGCAGAAAAAATAAATGACCATAAAATAATATCATCTAGAAGAAATTTTGGAAATAATTTACAGGTATTTGATTCAATAAACAATCCTAGGAATTTTTTTAAAAAACTTGAAGAAGTTAGAATTAAGTTTCCTAAAATTTCATTTCAGAAGCCTGAAAGTAACTTTTGGTTAAAAAAATCAACAAAGTCCTCAGGAGGGCAATTAGTAACGTTCTCTCATAAGAATATTTCAAAAGATTCTGATCAAGTCTACTTCCAAGAAATTATAAAAGGGAAAGTATTTTCTGTTCAATTTTTTACTAACGAAAAGAAGTTAAGTATTTTATCAATTTGCTCTATTCAAACTTATAAATCCAATAATAAACCTTTTCTTTTAAAAGGAATAAGAACCAAAAATATTAATAAACATTTTTATAAAAAAATTGAAGAATTATGCATTAAAGTTTCAAATACTATTAAATTAAATGGAGTAAACAATATTGATTTTATTATTAAAAAAGAAAAGTTAGAGGAACTTTATCTACTTGAAATTAATCCAAGACCAGGATTGAGTACTAAAATTATTTCACCAAAACTCAAAAAAATATTACTTAATTCTTCATATAGGTCTGAGAAGGAATGTGGTTCATCTTCATTTCAATTAACACAAATCATTTATGCTAAAGATAGATTTTTTGTAAAAGAAAAAATTTATGAATATTTTAAAGACTTATCCAAATCAAAAATTTTTTCTGAATTGCCTAAAAAAAATGATATAATTTGCAAAGGGGATCCCGTTTGTTTGGTCCATTTAAAATCAAGAAAAAATAAAAACCTCACTGAAAAAATAAAAAAAATTTCAATAAAAATTCAAAATGATTTAAAATCATTAAATTTACTCTATCAATGACCTATTCTATTAATAAAAATACAAATCTTTTAGTTAAGAAATTAATTGATGACAGTGTTAGACTTAACTTAAAAGTTTCAGAAGGGCCATTAAAATGCTCTGTTATTGATGCTGGAATCAAAGTACCAGGAAGTATCGAAGCAGGGTTAAGAATTTCTGAAATATGCATGGGTGGGCTTGGACAAGTAAAAAGCTATCCAAATGGTAGTTCTAAAAATTATGGTTGGAATGTTTCTGTTGATTCTTCTTTACCTGTCCTTGCATGTCTTGGATCTCAGTATGCGGGATGGAGTTTAAGTCACGGAGATTTTTTTTCACTGGGATCTGGTCCAGTAAGATCAATCGCACAAAAAGAAGAAATTTTTAAAGAAATAAGTTATAGAGATCAAAATGACAAAACCTCTATTATTCTTGAAGTTAATGAGTTTCCACCAGAAGAAATTGTAACTAAAATTTCCAAAGATTGTAATATTAATTCTGAAAATTTAACATTTATTTTAACTCCCACAACTTCAATAACTGGAACAATTCAAGTTGTTTCTAGAGTGCTTGAGGTTGCGATTCATAAAATTCATGAATTAAAATTCCCCTTAAAAAGAATTATTCATGGATTTGGCACAGCACCTATCCCTCCCCTTGCTTGTGATTTTGTGACTGGAATGGGAAGAACAAACGATTCAATAATTTATGGAGGAATTGTACAATTGTATATTGACGGACCTGAAGAGGATATTATTAATTTATCTAAAAACCTTCCTAGCTTTAATTCAAAGGATTACGGAAAACCTTTTAAAGAAATATTTGAATTTTATAAGAAAGATTTTTATAAAATTGATGGTTTACTGTTTAGTCCAGCATCTGTAATAATTAATTCAATACAATCAGGTAAAACTTATTCTTCAGGTAAATTAAACCAAAAATTAATTGAAATGTCTTTTAGCTAATGCTCAGTATAGGAATTTTTGCTGATCTTCACGACTGGCACACTAATCAGATCAAATATTATTTAGAAGAATCTGGATGTAAGGTTTACATTGTAAATTTTTCTGATTTAGTTTTAAATTTTAGTGATAATAAAGATTTTTTTTTTGGTAAAGATTTTAAACTTGATGGAGTTTGGGTGAGGTTTTTAGGTTCTGGATCATTAGAGGAAATTACCACTAAATTGACTATCTTACATTTACTAGAAGAAAAAAAAATTTACGTTCATAATTCACCAAAAGTAATTGAAAAAACTGTAGATAAAGTAAGATCAACTGGAATTATGAAATTAAATAATATTACTACTCCAGATACATTTGTATGGAAAGGAGATGATTTAAAAAAATTAAAAATCCATAAACAAAACTTTTTGATAAAGCCAATTTTTGGTTCACAGGGTAAAAATATTTTTTTTCTAAAGAAAAAATCTTCATTAAATCAAATCAAACCCACAGGTAATATTTTTTATCTTCAGAAATTTATTGGTAATATAAATCAAAAAATTTATAAAGATATCAGAGTAATGGTCAGTAACCATAGAGTAATATGTGCTATGGAGAGATCTTCAAAAAAATTTATAACTAATATTTATCAAGGAGCTAATTTTAAAAAAATTGAGATTAATAGAGAAATAAGAGGGTTGTGTAAGAAAATATCTAGAATTTTTAATCTTGGTTATGGAGGTATAGACCTTAAGCTATTTAAAAAAACTCCTTATGTTTTGGAGATTAACAGTATTCCTGCATGGAAAGCAATTCAACAAACAGAAAAAAATAACATAGCTAAAACCTTAGTTAAGGATTTTTTAAAAAAGATAGAAGTCTAAATGAATAGTATTTTAGCCCAAAAACTTTACTATCAATCATGTTGTGAGGAACTGAAGATATTCAAACCTGGTAATGAGAATATTTATACTAAATTCTCAAGATCAAAAATAGAAAAGTTTAAAAATGCTGCCAAAATATCATCAAAAATCCTTATTGATAAAAAATTTTCGTTTGGTGAATGTGTATTTAATGCTACAAAAAAATGTTGCGACATACTTGGCTCAAATTACAATTTAGGAATAATTTTAATGTGTGCTCCTATATTAAGAGTAATTGATGAAACTAGTAAATCAAATTTAAAAGAACGACTTAATATAGTATTACAAAATATTGATAAAAATGATGGAGATCTAATATTAAAGGCTATTGAATATGCAAAGCCTGGTGGATTAAGAAACTATGATGGTAATGCTAACTTGTTAAATTTTAATGATACCCTATCCTTTAAAGAGGTTATGAAGATTGGTTCAAAAAGAGATAGGCTTTCAAAATGTTATATAAATATATATTCAGAAATATTTGATGATGGTCTTCCTCTATATCGAAAATTAAAGCATTATACATCTCAGCTTTTTGCTGGAGAGAAAATTTTTTTGTATTATTTATCCAAAGATACTGATAGTCATTTACAAAGAAAATTCGGGGTTCAAAATGCAAAAATAATTCAAAACAAGGCAATAATGATCAATAAAAAAATAAAATTTAAAAGAAAACAGAATTTTAAAGATCTATTAAATTTTGACAGGTATTTAAAAAGGAAAAATTATAATCCAGGTACTTGCGCAGATTTAACAGTTACTACCTTGCTAATAGATAAAATTATCGATATAGTCAGTATTCCACATTAATTTGTTGGATAATAGAAATATAAACACGGAGGAAATATGGCCAAAATCACAAAGATGTTAGTTGGTGAATCTCTAGTTGGGGACGGTAATGAAGTTGCCCACATTGATCTAATTATAGGTCCAAGAGGCTCAGCCGCAGAAACTGCTTTCGCTAACAGCCTAACGAATAACAAAGATGGGTTTACAGCTCTATTAGCTGTTGTCGCACCAAACCTTATGACAAAACCAGCTACTTGTATGTTTAATAAAGTTACTATTAAAGGAGCTAAGCAAGCCGTTCAAATGTTTGGACCAGCTCAACATGGAGTTGCTAAAGCAGTTATGGATTGTGTAGAGGAAGGTACAATTCCAGCTGATGAAGCTGACAACCTATTCATTTCAGTTGGTGTTTTCATACACTGGTTAGCTGAAGATGATAAAAAAATTCAAGAGTATAACTATACTGCAACAAAAGAGGCAATTGAAAGAGCTGTTTCAGGCGAACCAAAAGCCAAAGATGTTGTGGCTGCTAAAGATTCAGCTGAACATCCATTTGCAGCTAAATGAAATTCATCCGACATGAAGCCATCAAACAAAGCTAGTGGTGGCGGATGGCTTTCAAGGTTGTTTTCATTTTTTAAAAATTAAACTCTAGGGACGTTAAACTGTCCCTAGAAGCATACCGATGAATTAGACTAGATACTATTACCCCTGAAAACCCCATGTATTTTAGCTTCTTTATTTCATTTAAATACTTAACTCCCCCAGCATAATTGAATTTATTACTTTCAAACATTCTTGATAAATTACTTATCTTTTTCCAGTTTATACCTCTTCCACCAACATTTTTTAAAAACATAAAAATCAGTTCAGGTTTTCTTTTCAAATCTTTAATTTTATTAATCCATTTCGATTCATCTCCGTTAAAATCAATTGAAATAATTATATTTTTTTTTAAAAAAAAACTATTTAGATAGAAATTCCTTAATTTTTCAGTACCTAAAATTAATTTGAAATTTGAAAGTTTTTTTTTTTCTAAATTAGAACAATATTTACTAATAGACGCTGGATAGTCAAAACCACCATCAATAAAAAATTTTAACTTTGGGTTTTTTTTTAATAAATTCTCTATAGTTTTAGTATTCGGAATCAAATTATTAATTGAATCCAAATCTGCTAAATAAATTTTATCCAGTTGTGTATTTTTTTTTATATAATTTATAAATTTTATTGGATCAGAAAAGTCAACTGAATTTATCTTCAGCGGCTTATAATTCATTCTAAAGCCAGCAAAAGCTTTAACAACTTTACCTTTTTTTATATCTATTGCTAATATGGTATCCATAATTAATTTTTTTTATGAACGAATTACTATTAATTGAATTTTTTACATCTCAAGCTAACATCAAAAATCTTAAAGAAAAACAAATTTTCACAGAAGCATTAAATCTAGCTAATAGGATTTCAATTGATCTAGTTCATAATTCAAATTTGAAAAGATTAATTATTATTAGAAATCAAAATCTAAAGAAGGTGTTAGATAAGAAAATTTTTTACTACGAAACAAATCCTAAAAAAACTATGTTTAATATAGTTGATAAATTTTCTTCAAAAATACCTACAATTCTGATTGCTCCAGAATCTGATAGAATTGCAATCAAGCTAGCAGAATATTTAGGGAGGAAAACTAAACTTCTAAATTCTAGTTTTAACTCTACTAGAATTTTTTCTTCAAAAAGTCTAACTGTAAATGAACTTATAAAAAAAAATATTCCCTGTTTAAAAATTAAAAAATTAAATCAAATAACTACAAAACAGATAGTTTCAAAACCTATTTACGGAGCAGGGTCTGAAAATATAAGAATATTCAAAAAAAAAAACTTTAAACTGATAAAAGGATTTATTTGTCAAGAATTTTATAACGGCGACCCTGGAAGTTTTTCAATGCTATGTCTGAAAAAAAAATTTAAAGTTATTAGCTGCAATTTACATATTGTAGAAGAAAAAAAAAATAGAATTAGTCAAATAGGTTCAATAATTGGTGGTATGGAAGTTGATAGATATAAGTTAGAAAAACTTGCTGAAAAAATTACATCTAAATTTGATAATCTTTATGGGTATATTGGAGTTGATGTGATTAAAACTAAGAGTGAAATTAAAGTTATAGAGATTAATTGTAGATTCACTAGTACATACATTGGTCTTAAAAATGCCTACGGAGAAAAAGCTATAAAATTAATCTCAGACTTTTATACAAAAGGATATATAGATCACAAAATTAATTTAAAATTATTAAAAAAAAAAAAAATTATATTTTATGAAAAATAATATTAAATTTTTAGGTATCGATATTGGTGGTGCTCATATTAAATTAGTAGGTTTAGATGAGAAAAAAGAACTAATTTTTGTTGACTACTTAAAATTTTACTTTTGGAAAGAAGAGAAAAGTATAAATAAAATTTTCAATTATATTAACTCTAAAAGTAATAAAAATACATTATCGGGTATTACAATGACAGCAGAACTATGCGATATATTTAAAAATCGAGTTGATGGTTTTAGAAAGATTTATAATTACTGTAAAAAACTAAAAAATAATTATTTTTTCTATACTAAATCAAAAAAAATCTTCGAAAAAAAAAACTATTCAGCAATCGTTTCAATGAACTGGCATTCCATTGGTCGTCTATTAGAAAAAAAATATAAAAATGCTATCATAGTAGATTTTGGATCTACCACAACAGATATAATTTGTATAAAAAATTATGTCATTCAAAATAAAAATTTTGATGACTTTTCAAGAATAAATAGCTCTGAACTGGTCTATACCGGGTTAACTAGAACCCCAATATTTGCAATTAATAGTAAAGTAAAAATAAATGGAAAAAATTTTGAGATAATACCTGAATTCTTTTCAGATATGTCAGATGTTTACAGAATAAATAGTATTCTAAAAAAGGAGTTTGATATTGATGAAACTGCGGATGGTAAAAAGAGAAGTAAATTTTTAAGTTATTCAAGATTATCAAGAAACTTTGGGCTTGATCATAAAAAATCTAATCAAAATTTAATAAAAGATTTATCTAAGAAAATTATCAATACCCAGTTAGAAAGAATTTACTTAGCAATTGGCAAGAATAGGTCAAAATATAAAATTGAAAAAAAATGTAAAATTATTGTTTGTGGGATTGGCAAAGATGTTTTGTCCCTTTTTTTAAATTTAAAAAAAGAAAAAGTCATTCAATTTAGTGATTTAGTTAAATGTAGGAACCAAAATTTAAAAAAAAAAGCGGCATTTCATACACCTGCATTCTGTATTGCTTCCTTACTTTCAGAATTAAAATAAGCTGAAATTTTCTTTAACTTTTTTTTACAAATCTTTTTCTTTCTATCAAAATTTTCACAAATTGCAGATCTCAAACCTATTAGCTGCGGCTTTATCTTAATTAACTTTGGAATCTGCTCTTTTTTTAGCTTTCCTGCCAAACCTACGTTTATGTTAAATATATTTGACTTTTTAATTAATTTTTCTAGAAAATGAATACTATAATTGTCTAAAAGATCTAATGAGCTTTTTGATTTGGTATCTATGAGAAAGTAATTAATATTTATATCGTAAAAAAACTTTAGATTTTTATCTAAAAAATTAATAGATTTTTTATTTTCTGCAAAAAACACAGGAACAATTTTGCTATTAAAGTATGAATTTTTAAAAATTTTAAATAATGAATTTATTTCATAAGAGTCCTCAAAAAAAACACCGAATTTAATAAAATCAAGTCCTAATTCATCAAATTTTTTTAACTTAAAAAATATTTGATCAGTTTTTTTAATATCTCCTAATGTTGCTGATATAAGCTTTTTTTTTGAATAAACTTTAACTACCTTTGAAATTTCACTAGTTTGCCAGGCACCAATTGTTCCTGAAAAAGGATCTTTTAAATCAATAATATCAACAAAATCTAAATTGAAGCTTATTTCGTCAATCTCTTTAAAGCTAACTAAAAATTTAGTTTTGTTACTTTTAATTTTTTTTTTTAAATTCATCTAAAATAAAAAGATTTATTTTTTTCCATGCATCCAGTTCTCTTTTACCCCCTGTTTTGTTAACTGCAACTGATAAAAAGTTAAGATCTTTAATAACTTTATCTTTATCCAAAAGATTAATCCTTGATGCTAATATACACGCTTCAATAATTGATGACTGTGCACGATTAAAACCTTGAAAGTTTTCATGTGAAAAGGTTTTTATAATTTTACACTTAAATGTTGGCCTAATCTCATGGTCTTTTATGGATTTTACAACAATTTCTTGGTGTGAAATTGAATGCTCTAAATAGAAGCAGTTTATAATATTACATTTCTTTTTTTTAAATTTTTTATTTCCAATTAAACAATTAACAAAAATACCTGCGTCATTTATATAATTTACAGCAGCACATTTAGAATTTTTTAAATTATTTAATGTTGTTGAAGGAATATATGGAGAAATATAAATGTAATTTTTATCTTTAGTTATTCCAAATGGAGCAAAGTTTACGACTCCTTTTTCATTTACTGTTGATATAATTGTTTCTAAAATCATTTTTTTTTTTGCGTAACTTTAAGTTTAGGTCTATCTAACAAATTAATTTTTTTGTCGAAAATTTTTCCCCAACTAAGTTCATTATCTTGATCATAATTTTTTCCCAATTCTAAAGCAATTTGAGCTCTAGCTAGTTCTATTCCAAGGTAGAATGCATGACTAGCATCATCATCAACTCCTAAATATTGAAAAAATTCGTACGGTTCTTTTCCTATTTTATGAACTTGAGAATTAAAAACATTTATACCATTCTCACTTAATAAAATTCTAAAATTCTTATCCTTTACCATATCAACAATTTCTGTAATTTCATTTTTTGAAAATCTTTTTGGTTTTCTTTCTGATATTCTTATAAGTCCATTATCAATTCCAAAAGGCAATCTCTGGTTTTTTTTTGAAAAATGCATAATCTTCCTAGCAATATCTGTTTCTTTTATAGAGTTTCTACAGTGCCCACTAACTTGAACAACAAGTACAGCATTAATAGAAAGTTCCGAAACTAGTCCCATAAGAATAGCGTTTGCTCCCGCGGAGTCACAATCAGTTAATTCGGTAAGATTTCCTGTTCCCATTAAAATTTTTATATCCGGAAATTTTTTTCTCAAGTCATAATACCTTACAATAGAATTAGAAAATCCGTAATGAATTGGATCGAGAATTGGATCGGCATAAAAATCTCTATTAACTTTTGAAACTTTTTCAATCGCATTTTCTAGAGAATTGATATCTCCTGGTGTTGATGGAATTAATATTGGCACTGATTGGACCTCATCTAATACATGAAGGTTTTTTTCATTCAGACTTAATAAGTAGTCAGCCCCTGCTTTACCACCTCTTATGAGTTCCTCTGAATTTGAAGAATCAATTGAAACCTTTAATCCTAATTCTTTGAGCCCTTGAATAGTTTCTTCTAGATGACCAAATTTAGTATCGGGCATACAACCTAGATCTATTACATTCGCTCCTACTGAAATATAATCTTCAGCAATCTTAATAATTTGGTCTACCTTAAGTATTGCTGCGTCAACAATCTCAGCAAAAATTTGACAATCATAGTCGTCTAATTCAACATTTGTTGAGTCAAGACCAAAATAATCAGGTAAATGTGATATATCGTCAGGCCCTCTCTTAACAGGAACGTTAAAAAAATTTGATAATTTATTTAAATCACCTCTAAATTTTCCCGGAACTATGATCTTGTCAATTTCATTATCTTTAGAAACTCTTCTCATTATTATATTTTCAGACATTAAGGCTGCAACACTTACACCTACTTGATTAATTTTATATGAAAACTCTGGCTTCATACTCTTTAAAATTCTTTTTAATTGTCTTTCAGCTAGTTTTCCAGTCAAGAATAAGATTTTTTCAGCCATTCTCTTCTCTCTAAAATTTCCTTTTCTAACTCATCAAAGCTCATAACAACTTTAGTGTAATCAAATTCTGATAATTTTTTTACATTCTCAAGATCAATTTTTCTTGGAAACACATCAACATAACCTTTAGGAGCAAATGTTCTAAGTTCAGGTGCGGTATCACATGGAAAATAAATACATTGAACTCTGCACTTACCAGATTGAGCATAAATATTAGTTGCTAGATTATCAGAAATTCCATAAACACATTTTGCAACTGTATTACTTGATGTTGGTGCCATTACTAAAGTATGGTAAATACCCTTGTAAAATTTACCAACACTTACAGAACTAGAAGAATTATCCTTAAGAACTTTAATTTTTTCTGAAATTTTACCTTTTTTTTTATACATTACAAGAACCTCTTCAGCAGCCTTGGATATAAAAAGATCAACATTTTCAATTTTATTTATTATTTCAATGGTCTCATTAAAAAAATGACCAGATCCAGTAAGTACCCATGCCCATTTTTTTTGGAATTTTTTTTTCATTTAACACTCACATCACATAGCTTAAAAATAAGTTCATTCAAAGTCTTACTCTTTTTAAAATATTCAATTATTTCAGGGCCAACAATTTTAATTATTTTGTTTTTAGAAAGATAAAAATTAATATTTTCATCTAAAACCCCTTGTTGTTGAAGTTCTTGCAAAGAATAAGTCTTTCCAGATTCAAATGATAAGGATTTAATAAAAATAATACCAGAGGAAAAAATTTTATTACCCAACCATGCAGCTACAGAATCCGACGTAGAATTCCAACTTCTTATAAATGAGGAATCATTTGATAATTTTTTAGATGGTAACCAGACTTTAATTTTTTCATTGCAAAATTCATTTTCTTCTTCAGATAAAAAAAAAATTGGGTTTTTACATTTTAAAAAGTGTGCAAAAATTTCAGTTGACTTTAAAGCTAAAAAGTTTCCCGTCTTCTCATCCATACTTGAATTATTGAAGGCTTCTCTCACAGAGTCTGCAAAACATCCTCCTCCAGTTACGATTGAAATTTTTTCATTATTAAATTTTGAAATTAAAGACAGCAACTCATCTAATTGATGGTTCATAATCCAACTTCCACCTATTTTAAAAATCCACATAAAGAATTTTTTATTTTTTAATTTTTAAACTGGATTTATCTTTTAATTTTTGAATTTCTTTTGTTCTATAAATTTCAATGCCAACACTTTTAGCTTCTTTAAAAACTTCCATTTTTTGTAAATTAATTTTGGCAGAAATTACCCTTAAGTCCTTTAAGCATATAGATGCAAGTTTTTCACCTAGTGTCTCTAGTAAACCAATATGTCCTTTTGACAAAAGCTTTTTAATGTCTGCAACTATAAATTCATAGGAAACAACATTGTCAATCTTGTCTTGAATATTATTATTATTGTCAAATGCTTGAAGTACAATTGATATATTAATTTTTTGTTTCTTTTTTTTTTCGTGTTCGTGGATTCCTATAAGAGTTTTTATTTGTAAGTCGTTGATAAAAATTTTGTATGATTTTTTCTCAAAACTCTGTTTATTTAAATCCGGTGGAACCCATGATCCAGTTGAAATTACAGTAAAATTTTCTTTTTTTTTTGCCATAAACTTAAATCTTTGTTGAAAAAAAATTCAATATAAACCATAAATATCTATTTTATTAATTAATTTGTCAAAATATTTATGTACATAAAATTTATATTAAGTTTTTTACTTTTAGTTGCTTTAAACTTTAATGTTTCTTTTGCTCAGGATAATTCAGGTTATGAAGATGATTTCTCAAAAGCGATAGATGCCGAAGAAAAAAGATCAAAATGGGGTACAGAAGAATATAAACTTGAACTCATTAAAGAAATGTCTTCTGCAAATGTTTCTCTTTTTGTCGATGAACACCTTCAAACAATTGATGAACCCTCAAGAATTTATTATAAATTTGAAAAAAAATCTACAAGAGAGGATAGTTTTGTTGGAAACGTTGTTCTCAATATTGTAAAAGTCAATGATGATAGAACAAAACATATAACTTTTAGATATTTGAAAGGAAGAAATAAGGTTAGATTTCCTCCTCAAATAGGTGCTAAAGGTAATCCCGTATTTATGCTTTTTTTTGAGAGGGATACACGTGATATGCAAAGACTTACGGGGGGTAATGCTTTATTTTTTAGAAATAGAATTCGACATTCTATAGCAGCTACAGAAGTTATTGATACAAAAATAAATTTTAAGGGGAAAGAATTACCAGCAAAACAAATGATTTTTCAACCCTTTTCAAAGACAAAATTAAAAAACAGGGTTTCTAGATATAAAACAAAGGAATTTAAAGTTACTTTATCAAAAGAAATACCTGGTTATATCTATAAATTGGAGACATATATAAAAGATCTTGAAGATCCGGATGATATGGTAAAGGAGTCTTTAGTTTTTCAAGGAATTAAAACAAACAAAGAATTAAGAGAAGATTATAAAAAAAGAAAGGATGATAAAAAGTCATGAATAAATTTTTAAACTCTATATTTGCAACTGCATTTTTTGTGTTATCAACAAATAGTCTCAAATCCAATGATTTTCCCACATTAGCAAGGTCTGAATTTGTATTTGCATGCATGAGTTCAAATGTAAATAACCGAGATTTTATGGCTAAATGCTCTTGTGCTGTTGATGAAATAGCTAAAAGAATAAGTTACGAAGAATACGCTCAAGCTGAAGCTATTGCCCGTTTATGGGAAGGTGCAAGTCCAAGAGAAGAGGCCTTTAGAGGAGTTGGGTTATCTAAAGAGAAAATGGATAAACTTTTTAAAGCTCAAGCGGCGTCTGAATTGGAATGTTTTTAATTATTTCGAAGTAAGTAATTCGTCAAGAGGGTAGTCTCCAGCAAATTGCATCCCCTCACTATCGCTAATTCTAACATTTAATGGACCCCCAGAGTTCAAATAATGAAAGGTAACTGAGGGATCTTCTGAAAGAGAGATATCTGGATTAGCCCTAAAAATTAACTGATTATCTTGAAAAACCTCAATAATATTTACAAAATGAGCTGGAATTTCAGCTCTAGTTAATTGATTGAATTGAAGCCCTGAATAATTTGGATGACTTATAATTAATTGAGCTTTATTAAGATTGCCCTTTGGGCCAGTCTCTAAAAATTTTAATTTCATTTTGCCAAGTCTAGCCATAACTGAATCCATATCAGCTAAACTTGGGGCTGAACATCCACCAGCTGCTTTTACATAATTCGAGACCATATATTTTTTACCATCATTCATCTCTAAAATAGCTCTAACATAAGTATACCTATCAACTCTAATTCTTGTAGATAAACTAGCATTTCCAATTTTTTGAGAAAAACTGAACATACCAACAACAGGTGACGGATTTTCATCAACAACAATTGTCATTGATTTGGCATATTTTTCTTTAGTTTGTTTAAATTTAAGTTCTATGTCAATTGGAACCATTGCAGCATCTAAAGCTCTATATGGAGTATTTAATGACATTAAATCTGTTCCATCAAATAATATTTCTTCATCCAAAATCAATTGTTTAACTTGAGTTTCCCATGTTTTTGGTTCAGGTAAATTATTAGCAGAGCATATTGACGTACTAATACAAATTGAAAAAATAAGAGCTAAATATCTTAAAATCATAATTTTTTTCTGTGTGTTATAAGTAATTTATATTGTAAGTTATTTTATTTTTCAAGATAAATCAAATTTTTTAAAGTTATCCACAACTTTTT
>MDTE01075938.1_pt1 | contig 14378 bp, 18 predicted proteins | sample 811231 | NCBI WGS metagenome assembly MDTE01 (sample SAMN05326651, study PRJNA326480) | marine metagenome | isolation source: seawater | place: Indian Ocean: Red Sea | collected 2010 | reverse complement strand
TTTCCACCACCATCTGCAACCAGACCTCGGCGCGGCTGAGTTGAGGACAGCGGTCGATCCACAGGCTGATACGGCCGAAATGAAAGGCAATGCTGGATTCCGTGGACTGAAGCTGCTCCAGCCCTACAACATCCCGATAAAAACGTACCGTTTCATCGAACTCATGCGCCGGGACTTTCATCGCGATGTTCTGGCCTGCGCGAAAGTCTACGTTGTCTGCCTGTGTCATGAGCGTGCCTCTGCACTTGTTGCTATGATGAAGCCTGACTGAGGAACGTTGACCCAAGGGCTCCCTGACATGGATCGCATCTCCGCCAACGGCATCGACATCGCTTATCGTTTCGATGGCCCGTCAGAGACGGCTGCCGCCACACCGTGCGTGATGCTCTGCAACGGCATCATGTCGAACTTCTCAATGTGGGACCAACAAATCCCTGCCCTGATCGATCGATATCGCGTCCTGCGCTTTGACAACCGTGGCCACGGTGGGACTGAACTGACACCACCGCCCTATTCCATGGAAACCCTGGCAGCGGACGCCTGTGGTCTTCTGGACGCCTTGGGAATTGATCAGGTGCACTTCGTGGGGGCCTCGCTCGGCGGCATGGTCGGTCAGCTCTTCGCCGTAAGGCATCCGGAACGACTGAAGAGCCTCGCATTTCTCGGAACGCTGTCCGTCATGGGACCGGTGGACATGTGGAACGACCGCTTCACGGCAGCACAATCCGACGGACTCGCAGCCCTCATGCCGACCATGATGGAACGCTGGTTCACCCCGGAGTTTAGACAGTCTCATGCAGACTTTGTCGCGGATGTCGTTGCCAACGTGACGGCCACCGAGGTTGACGGCTACATCGGTTGCGGCTCGGCGATCCGGGACATGGACCAGACATCCATTCTCAAGGACATCAAGGCACCAACCTTGGTCATGGGGGGTGGCGAGGATCCCGGGGTGCCGCTCTCGGAAACCGCGATGATCCATGAGTCGATCCCCCGGGCCGAAAAAGTGATCATCGAGGGAGCGCGGCATCTGTTCGGCATTGAAAAGCCGGAGGAGACCAACCGCGCGCTCCGCGAATTCCTCGATCGCCACACACCCTCACCCGCTTGAGGCTTCACCTCTCGCCGCCCACTCCCTCAGGGAGAGGGCAGAGGGAGCGTAGCGAACGAGGGTGAGGGCACTTACTTCGGGTATGCCCGGTAGCTCAGCCAGACCTGCCAGCCATAATCCACCGGCAGGGTTGCGCCGGTGACTGCCTTGGCCCGATCCGAACACAGGAAGAAGATTCCTTCTGCGACGTCCTCAGGAACCAGCATCCTGGGAATCGCATTGTTTCCCACGATCATGTCGTAGTCGCGCTCGCCGGCGTCGATGCGGGCCTGCAGTGGCGGCGTCAGACAGGCCGTCGGTGCCACGGCATTCACCCGGATCCGATAGGGGCCGAGCTCAGCTGCGAGGATCTCTGTCAGGGCCATCACGGCGGACTTCGCGGGCCCATAGGCAGGCAGGGGAAAGGCGCGAAGGCTCGTGTTTGACGCGATATTGAGGATGACACCACGCTGGCGGGCCTGCATGCGCGGCGCGATCTCCCGGCAGCAGACATAGAGTCCCCGCACGTTGATGGCGTGCACCCGGTCGTAGTCCGCCATCGAGGTGTCCTCGATGGCCTCTGGGTTCTGCAGGATTCCGGCGGAGTTGATCAACACGTCGATGGGACCATGTTCGGTCTCAACCGTGTCAAACAATGCGGCGATCTGGGCTTCTTCCGCCACGTCGCAGGGGACGAAGCTCGCCTTACCTCCGTTCTCCATGATCTCGCTGACCACGCTGGCCGCGCCTTCTTCATTGATATCGGCAATGATGACCGCATCGCCGCCCCGGGCCTGGCGCATGGCCGCACCGCGTCCGATGCCACTGGCACCGCCCGTCACGACCGTGATGCGAGGATCACCCAAACTGGTTGCTATTTTGGGTAGGCGTTGTAGGGCGTGGCCACCAGAACGCCGGCATCCACGGGGAGGTTGGTGCCGGTTATGGCCTTGGCCCGATCCGAACACAGGAAGAAGATTCCTTCTGCGACGTCCTGCATCTCCGTCATGCAACCTAACGCGGAGTCGCGCACCATGACATCTTTGCTGCGAATGCCTTGATCAAAGCGTTCCTGCATCATCGGCGTGTGAACGTAACCCGGCGAGACGGAGTTGACCCGCACGTTGTAGGGTCCGCATTCGGCCGCCAGGATCTCGGTCAGTGCGATAACGGCAGTCTTGGCGGGCGAATAAGCGCCCACAGGATAGGGTTGAATGCCGAACATCGAGGCGACGTTCCCGATCACACCACGCTTTCGTTCCTTCATGCGCGGTACAACCGCGCGGCAGCACATGTAGACGCCCCGGTAATCCACATCCCATACCCGGTCATGGTCCTCCATCGGAAACTCCTCGATGGTGGATTCATCCTGCATGATTCCGGCGTTGTTGATGAACACGTCAATCGGACCATGATCCTTCTCGACCTGGTCTACGAATCTGTTTACCGAGTCCTCGCTGGTCACGTCCAGGTTGTGGTACGCCGCACTGCCGCCCCCGGCTTCAAGGGCGGCCACCGTTTCGGCTCCGACGTCATCCAGGACATCGCCGATGATGATTTTGTCTCCGCCGGCGGAGAAACGCCGTGCGGTCGTCTCGCCGATGCCGCGGGCAGCCCCCGTGATGACTGTCAGTCTCTGGTCCGCCACGCCGTCCTCGTCAGTCCCTGTCGCTGTCGCGGAACCTTGCGTCAGCTGGCCTCGGCCAGTTCGCTTTGCTCGGCCGCTTGTCCTTCGTTGACGAGCGTCGTGCGGTGCATGCGGCGCCGGTCGTGTTCCTCATCGAAGGGCAGGACGCGGTGCATGGTCGCTCGGTTGTCCCAGAATATCAGGTCGTTGGCCTGCCACTCGTGTGTGTAGACGAATTCGGGCCGAGTGGCGAAGGCAACGAGATCCTCGATGATGTCATGGCTTTCCTCGGCCTCCATCCCCTCGATGTGGGTTGCGATGTTGTGTGCCAGATAGAGGGTGCGACGCCCGGTTTCGGGATGAATGTGGACGATCGGCTGGGCCACCGGCTGCAGCTCGGCCTTCTGCTCGGCCGTCAGTGGACCGCGATGCGGCACGAAGTTCTCCCAGTAATAGACGTAGTCATGCACCGCCTTCTTGTCCTCGAGCCAGGCCTTCTTCTCCTCGGGAAGCGCGTCGTAAGCGGCATACATCCCGGCAAACTGGGTCTGGCCACCTTCCGCTGGACACTCCAGGCAGTAGAACAGCGATCCGAGTGACGGAAATTCCCGGTATGAGTAGTCAAAGTGCCAGTGACGTGCTCCGCCGCTGGCGCCGATGTTGCGCCCGTTCTCGACGATGTTGGAGACGATGAAGATCTCCGGATGCCCTGGCAGGTTGAACTGGTCGGCGACGTGCGGCTCCAGCCGTCCGAACTGCTGGCTGAAGGCGATGTGTTGCTCGGGCGTGATGTGCTGGTCACGAAACAGCAAAATCCCGTTGTTGCAGAGCATGTCGTTGATCTGCTGGATCGCATCATCCGGAACCGGCTTCGAAAGGTCGATGCCGTGAATCTCCATGCCGATCGTCGGCATCAGGGGAGTAAAGGTGGGTGAATCGTTGGTCATGACAGATATGTGTCTGGTTTGATCATGTGAGGCGCCCCTTCGCAGTAGGTCAGCAGCCGAATACTGTCAAGTCTGGGTGAGGGCTGACGCTCATGCCCAACCACCAGCAAAGGGCATGACGTGTCCGGTAATGAAGTCACTCTGATCCGACGCGTAGAACGCGATCAGGGCGGCGACCTCTTCGGGTTTTCCCAGGCGTTTCAAAGGGATGTTGTGGGTCATCTTGGCCAACGCCTCGGGATCACTGACCAGTTCTGGCGGAAAGTAGGTCGGGCTCTCGACGTAGTTCGGCGCAATGGCATTGACCTGGATATTGTCGCGGCCCAGTTCCTGGGCAAGCGATACCGCCAGCGCATTGGTGGCGCCTCTCGCGGTGACATACATCGAATAATTGGGCAGACCGCGCAGAGACGTCGCCGAAGTCACAAACAGGATCTTGCCGCTCCTGCGTTCCTTCATCTGCGGCACCACGGCGCCGGCCATTTCAAACGGGAAGACCACCATCTCCTCCAGTGCCGATCGCAAGTCAGTTGTCGCTGCGGATTCAATGGGCGCCCGCACGGCGGCTCCGGCGTCATTGCAGATCACCACGTCGATGCGACCCTGAGTGCCGGTCACGTCTTCGACGATTTCCTGCGGGCGTTGCGCCCGGGTGACGTTGAGGTCGGGGTGGGCAGCTGCATAGGATTCTGCAACCGAGGCATCTTCAAAGCTCGCGTCGTGACAGACCACGGTCGCGCCTTGGGCCGCGAGTTCCGCGGCCACGGGATCGCCGACGAAATGCTCGACATTGCTGATCAGGACCACTTTGTCGTTCAGCACGGTGATCTCCCTCCCTGGTATCCGACACCTAGTAAACCACAGAGGCACAGAGAGATACTGCCGTCCTCACAATCACACCGTCATCGCTCGGCTTTGCCGGGGCGATCCAGTACAACAAAATCCTGGATGCCCCGGGGCTCGCACCGGGGCATGACGAAAATGAAGATGCGTAGCGCCAGCACAGGCCCTGGGTGATCTCGATAATCTCTCTGGTCAAAGTTCCTATAGCAGCCCCAATTCACGGAAGCTGGCGTGTCCCGTCTTCGCGATGACGACGTGATCATGGATGGTGATGCCCAGTTTACCTGCGGCATCGGCCACCTGGTGGGTAATCTCTATATCAGCCTGAGAGGGGGGCGGGTCACCGCTGGGGTGGTTGTGCAACAGAATCACCGCCGACGCTGCGACTTCCAACGCGCGTTTCACCACCTCTCGGGCATAGACGGGTGTGTGGTCGACGGTACCCCGACCCTGTACCTCGTCGGCGATTAATCCGTTCTTGCGGTCAAGATAGAGGACGCGAAACTGCCAAACCTGTCGATCAACTCTTTGGCCACGGGTTTGACGTCGCGCCTCGGGATCGCGAGGAACAGCACAAGGTCCAACAGCTCATAGTCGGGGAGGGCGTCAGCGCCCGCGTCCATGAATCGCGCGCGCAGGTGCTGTCGGAGATCGTGGAAGTGCGGCTTATCCGACACCGGTGTCATAAGGCGGGTGATGGAAGCCCTTCGGCGACTGCGTGAAGATCTCGCATCCCGTCTCGGTCACGCCGATGGTGTGCTCGAATTGGGCAGACAACGAGCGGTCCTTGGTCACTGCCGTCCACCCGTCAGAGAGCAGCTTCACCTGCCATTTGCCCAGGTTGATCATGGGCTCAACGGTGAAGAACATGCCCGGCTTGAGTTCGACCCCTGTCCGCGGATCGCCAAAATGGAGGACGTTGGGTGAATCATGGAAGACCTGGCCGATGCCGTGCCCGCAGAAATCCCGCACCACAGAACAGCGGTGTGATTCCGCATAGCTCTGGATTGCATGGCCGATATCGCCTGTCGTCGCGCCAGGACGAACGGCGGCGATCCCAAGCATCATCGACTCGTAAGTGACATCGCAAAGCCGTTGCGCTTTTCGGCCGACATTGCCGATCGTAAACATGCGGCTTGAATCGCCGTGCCAACCGTTGACGATGACGGTCACGTCGAGGTTCATGATGTCGCCGTCTTTCAGCGTCCGATCGCCGGGAATCCCGTGACAGACGACGTGGTTGAGCGACGTGCAGATGGATTTCGGAAATCCGCGGTAATGGAGGGGTGCGGAGACGGCTCCATGGTCCAGGACGAATTCGCTACACAGCGTGTCGAGCTTTTCCGTTGTCACCCCCGGCACCACGAAAGGCGTGATGTAGTCCAAGGTTTCCGCCGCCAATCGCCCAGCGTCACGCATGCCGGCAAATCCTTCCGGTCCGTGTAGCTTTATGTCTGCCGTACGGCGAGGGGGAGCTTCGATCCGGGTCGTCTGGTCGGTCATGTTCATCAAAAATTGTCGCCTTAGGGCCGGACGATCGGCACGGCGTGCGTGACGTTGATGGCCTTGGGCGTGAGTTTACAGGAATAGGCGATGGCCTCAACGCCGCTCGCCATTGCCGCCGTGAGACCTTCGTCGTAATTCGGGTCGATATCCGCCGCAATCGAGAGGTGGTCGCAGTCGTCGCGCTGGATGAGATAGACCATCACCGCGCGGTGGCCTTCGGCGACCATGTCTGCCATCTCCACGAGATGCTTGGCGCCCCGTGCAGTCACCGAGTCGGGGAACTCCGCCGCTCCCGCCTCGCGGCTGAGGTGTACGTTCTTGACTTCGACGTAGCAGGGCGGTCCATCGCCTTCGAGCAGGATATCGATCCGCGAGTTCTTACCATACTTGACCTCGCGGCGTTGCGATTTATAGCCCTGCAGCTCCGCAATGGTCCCGGCTTCGATGGCGTCGGCCACCAGGCCATTCGGGTGTGCCGTGTTGATGCCGACCAGAGCCCGGCCGTCATGGACCAGCTCCCAGGTATAGCGAAGCTTTCGCTCGGGATTTGTGGCCGGCGACAGCCAGACGTCGAACCCGGGTTCGGTGAGGCCCAGCATGGAGCCGGGATTGGCGCAATGCGCCGTGACGACGTCACCGGATTCGAGTTCGACATCCGTCAGGAACCGCTTGTAGCGCTTGATCAGGGTGCCCTTGATGAGGGGATTGGGGAATTTCATGGACCAAAGGTAGTGTCGCGGGCACGGGACTTCAATTGACTCGGGTCTCCCCCTTGCACACGAGCCGCCAAGGGTTAAGGATTGCCCTCCAGTGACGCACTCAATGGAAACGAGTTTTGGCCGGACCCGACTCTGAAAAGACCGCCTGCGTTCTGATCATCGGCAACGAGATCCTCTCGGGTCGCGTGCAGGACCGGAATTTGACCTACATCGCCGAGCGCCTGAACGACTACGGTGTGCGGCTGCGCGAAGCCCGCGTCATCCCCGATCGCGAGGACGCGATCATCGACACCATCAATGAGTGCCGGCAGGCCTTCGACTACGTGCTCACAACCGGTGGTATCGGGCCGACACACGACGACATCACGGCCGAGTGTGTCGCCAAGGCCTTTGGCGTGGCGCTCGAGATCAATGAAGAGGCCGCCGAGGCCATGGGTGCGCGCTCCGGTGATGCCAAGCGGAATGCGGCCAGGCTCCGCATGGCCCGCATCCCTGTCGGTGGGACCTTGATCAAGAATGCCATCTCGGCCGCGCCGGGCTTTCAGATGGAGAACGTATTCGTCATGGCAGGCGTGCCTTCTGTGGCCCATGCCATGGTCGATGCACTGGGCTCGCGATTGACTGGCGGCACGCCCGTGAGCTCGCGGGGTATTGTGGCGCACGTTTCGGAAGGGGCAGTGGCCGCTTCGCTGACCGCTATTCAGGAACGTTTCCCCGACACCGATATCGGCAGTTATCCGTTCTACCGGTCGGGACGGTTCGGAACGACACTGGTTGTCCGCTCGACCGACTCCGAACGCATTGACGCTGCGGTCGAGGAGATCAAGTCGATGATTCGGGAGATGGGCGCCGAGCCCGAAGAGGAAATGGAGGCGGTGTGACAGGCAGCGCCACCTTCGATTTGCGGCGTGCCTCGCCGGCAGACGCCTCGGCGATCGCCCACGTCTATGTCAATTCCTGGCGCTCGACGTACAAAGGCCTGATTCCAGGTCAGGTCCTGGCCGCCCTCAACGAGCTGAAGCAGACCGGATATTGGTGGAATGCTCTGTGCGACACCACCCGCGGAGGTGGCGCTGTAGTTGCCGAGGGCGCGTCGCAGGTCGTGGGGTTTTCGGCGTTTGGGTCGGCGCGCGAGGACGGGTATTCCGGCCGCGGGGAGATTTACACGCTCTACCTGCTCGATGCCTATCAGCGCTGCGGCTTGGGGCGCCGCCTGTTGGCCGCCAGTGCCGACGACATGGTTGCCGCCGGGTTCAGCTCGATGTGTGTCTGGGTGCTGGCCGGCAATCCCGCGCGGGATTTCTATGAGCGCTTCGGCGGGATCGAGTTGTCGAGCCGTGACATTGGCGTCGGCGGCCGCCGTCTTGAGGAGATCTGCTATCTCTGGCCCGATCTCCGCCGCCTTGAGGCGTTGGAGGAGCATTGACCGCATGTCATCCGCGTTCGAAGTCCGCCCGATCACACCGACCATCGGCGGAGAAGTGTCCGGCATCGATCTGTCGCAGGATCTGTCTGATAAGACGATCGCGGATCTGCACGCGGCGTTTCTCGACCGCCAGGTCTTGTTCTTCCGCGATCAAGACATCACGGTCGATCAGCACATCGCCTTTGGCCGCCACTTCGGCGACCTGCATGTCAACCTCGCGGCCCCGCCGTACAAGGACGGAGATGCCGTCTATCGGGAGGTGATCCCGATCTACGCGGATCAGGATACGCCTCGGGCCGGGGGTGAAGTCTGGCATTCGGATGCATCCTGTGACCCGGAACCTCACTCGGCCAGCATCATGATGCTGCATGAACTGCCTCCTTCCGGCGGCGATAAGCTGTTTGCCAGCATGTACGCGGCCTACGACGCCTTATCGGAAGCGATGCAGGGGTTTCTGGGGGCGCTGACCGCCGTCCATGACGGCGCCAACAATTACCATTACCATCAGCTTTCCAAGGGCAAGGGCGCGGGCCTGGACGGCGAGGCGTTTTCACGCAATTCCCATCCCATCGTGCGTACGCATCCGGAGACGGACCGCAAGTCGTTGTTCGTCAATCCGTTGTTCTCGACCCGGATCGATGGCCTGTCGGACGCCGAGAGAGACGCGATTCTCGGCTTCCTGTTCGATCATCTCGCACAACCGGCGTTCCAATGTCGTTTCCGCTGGACGCCGAATGCAATCGCCATGTGGGATAATCGCTGCACGCTGCACCATGCCATCTGGGACTATTATCCGCACCTGCGGTCCGGCACCCGGGTGACGGTCCAGGGCGACCGGCCATACTGAATCGAATTCCTCTCCTCCTTTCAGGGGGAGGGCGGGCAGGGGTGCCTGGTTGGCGTTTGACACGGCTGGACGCCACCGCCGCCCATTGCGACAATTGCGCGGCCGCGGGCGTGGCGAAATGGTAGACGCAACGGACTTAAAATCCGTTGGGCGTAAGCCCGTGCTGGTTCGAGTCCAGCCGCCCGCACCAATTCTCGTGTTACCACGTTTGAATTTCTGTCCCTCGGTTGAGCGTTGATACCGCGCTCATGTAAAAAAGGAGGGAGAATCAGGGAGAGGAATTCACCATGATTGATCTGTCCAAGGCAGACATCGCAAAGATTTCGCAGAACCTGAAAATCCGCAATCAGGCTTTCATCGATGGCGACTATTGCCCAGCAGCGTCTGGCGAGACGTTTGCCACAATCAATCCGGCCACGGGCGAGCACCTCGCCGACGTCGCGCACTGTGGCAATGAGGATGTCGACCGCGCCGTCCGTGCTGCGCGCCGGGCCTTCAATGAGGGGGCGTGGTCACGGGCCGCGCCCGAGCACCGCAAGGAGGTGCTGCTGAAACTCGCCGATCTGGTCGCCGAGCGCGCGCCCGAAATCGCGGTGATGGAGAGCATCGATTGCGGCAAGACGGTCAGCGATGCCCTGGATGAAATTGGCGGTGAGGCCGTGACTTGTTTCAAGTGGTATGCAGAGCTCGCCGACAAGACGTTCGGTAAGGTCGCCACGACGGGTGAGGACGCACTCGGCCTCATCGTCAGGGAGCCTGCCGGTGTCGCTGCCGCTGTCCTGCCCTGGAACTTTCCGTTCCTGATGGCCGTGTGGAAGGTGGCGACGGCGCTCGCGTCGGGCTGCTCTCTCATTCTGAAGCCGGCCGAGCAGTCCCCGCTCTCCACCATCTATCTGTCGGAGGTGGCGACCGAAGCGGGCGTTCCCGCCGGCGTCATCGCCACTCTGCCCGGTCTCGGCGAGACCACGGGTGAGGCGCTTGGCCGCCACGACGATATCGACGTCATCTCCTTCACGGGTTCGACCGAGGTGGGTGGCTACTTCATGCGCTATGCCGGTGAAAGCAACCTCAAGTCGGTCGGCCTCGAGATGGGTGGCAAGAGTCCCTTTATCGTCCTCGACGATGCCGACATCAACGATGACCTCATCGAACACGCGGCGCTGTCCGCCTTCTGGAACGCCGGGCAGAACTGCTCGGCGAACATGCGCCAGATCGTCGATGCCAAACGGGCTGAGGAATATGTCGACCGCGTGACGGCGCGGGCAAAGGCCTACAAGATCGGCGATCCGCTCGATCCCGAGACCGAGATCGGCGCCATGATCACCGGCGACCAGCAGAACATGGTCATGAGCTATATCGAGAAGGGGCAGGCCGAAGGCGCACGGCTGGTCGCCGGCGGCTCGACTCTCGATGTACCGGGCTATTTCATCCAGCCGACGGTGTTCGACGGCCTGACCCCCGAGATGACCATTTCGCGCGAAGAGATCTTCGGACCGGTCCTCGGCGTCCTGCCGGTCAAGAGTTACGAGGAGGCGCTGTCGGTCGCCGTCGACACGGAATACGGCCTGCATGCCACGGTGTTCACGCGCGACATCGACCGGGCCATCCACATGGCCCGCCGCCTGCCCTGTGGCACCGTCGCGGTCAACGGATACACCGAGGGAGATATCAAGACCCCCTTCGGCGGCTACAAGCGATCGGGGTCGATGGCTCGCGAGAACGGGACCGAGGCGCTGGACCAGTACCTCCAGACCAAGACGATCTGGATCACGGTCGGTGACATGGACGGCACCGCATGACGCGAAAGCGCATGGTCACGGAAATCGGCATGGGGACGGACATCCGTGGCCGCGACTACACCAAGGCGTCCGTCCGGGCCCTCAAGGATGCGCTGTGGCACAACTCGCTGTCGGTTGCCCGGGCCCTCGATCTCGACACGGACTCCATGGAGGTGGTGGTGACCATCGGGGTGCCTGAACCCGACCAGGTTGACAAGGACGCGGTGCTGGCCGTGTTGCCGTATGGTACCGGCACGGTGGATGTCGTCGAGGGCGGCCTCGAGATCGTCAATGACCGGGGCACGGATGCCACCGTCATGGCTCACGCCGCTGCCGTCGTCTATCTGGACGTCCCGTAGGGGGGCGGGATGAACAAAAGAAGAGTCATCCTCGAGATGGGTGCCGGCAACGATCTACATGGCGGTGACTACACCAAGGCGGCCCTCAGGGCCGTCGACGATGCAATCCATCATTCATCGCTGACCATGATCCGATCCTTGGGCCTCGATCCCGAAAAGGACATGTACGTCGACGTAACCATCGGCGTGCAGGAGCCGGACAAGGTCGACAAGGCGGCAGTGCAGGCCGCGCTGCCCTACGGCACCGTCACGGTGGATGTGGCCAAGGGAGGACTCAACGTGCCCGGTGATGAAATCACCGATGTCGCCGTGATCGCCTCCGCCGCCATCGCGGTGCATTTTGACTTGCCAGAAGGCTAGGTCACAAAGACTTTATGAATTGTCGAGTGGGAAACACTGCCCGCTTGTATCCATGTTTTCTCCCCCCCTTGCAGGGGGGAGTGAAGAGGGGGGTGCCTGTAGTAATTGTTCTTCTTTTGAGATGGCGTGCGCTGTCCACCCCCACCCAACCCTCCCCCTGCTAGGGGGAGGGTTGGGTGGGCTGATCTCTGATCAGCCGTCCCAGACTTCCTTCGGCAACGGCAGCCCGGCCAGGTCGCGTTCACCCAGCGGGCCATCCGGCTCCATGCCCTGTTCCTGGAGGATGAACATCACCTGCCGCGCGTGCTGGGCCGCATGCCAGGTCGTGCGTTTCAGGACTTCGTGGCAGGTCTGCGGACCATAGTAGGTCTGGACGGTGGCATTGAAATCGGTGTCAGCGCCGGCCGATTCCCACCAGTCCAGCATCTCCCGGCGTACCGCTTCGCCGGCGTCCGCGATCTGAGCGAAGCTGACGATTTCATCTCCCGGTGCTGCTGCCAGAAGCTCTGATGTCAGTTCTCCGCCCTTGGTCACCGTCATAAAGCCGCAAGCGATCTGGAAGATATGGTGAGTGAGATGGGAATAAAGCCGCGGCCGGCCCGGCAGCTCCAAGGACATCTGGTCGTCGGGCAACTGCCGCACGTATCGCGCCGCGGCCGACAGCACGCCGTCCAGACGTTGGGCAAGCTCTGCCGGCGTCAGACTCGGTTCCGACCCCGCGTCCAATCCCAGGAGCGCGTTGACATTCTGCAGGCTGATGGCGTTGACGTAGTCGTCGCCCTTGGCCATGACGGGGACAGTGCGGGCGCCGAGCTGGTGGAGCTGCGCCAGTCCTTCTTCGCTGGCGACAACGTCGATCGATTGGTAGGCGACCTCACGGGCCGACAAGTACTCCTTTACGCGGAGTTCACCCGGGATGCCAGAAGACTCTGACCGTTTCCGTCATAGGTGGCAGCTTACGCGACTCTCGGCAATCAGGCGACGGGGGCCACGTCGTTGAAGACCTGGGTACGTTTCATCAGGCGTCGCTGGTCGGATGGAAAGCGTCCCCGGCCGTGCATGGTGGGGCGGTTGTCCCACATGACCAGATCGCCCACACGCCATTCGTGGGTCCAGATGAACTCAGGCCGGGTGACGTGGTTCGCGAGCGTATCGACCAGCGCCCGGCTCTCGTGATCCTCGAGCCCGACGATTGAGCGCGTGAACATTGGCGTCACGTACAGCGACTTTCGTCCCGTTTCGGGGTGCGTGCAGACCACCGGGTGATCGATAATCTCCGGCGGGTTCAACGGCGTGTCGGGATGCCGGTGCGTGGCCCGGAGGCCCTTCAGGCGCTCCTTCATCCCGTCTTCGAGCGCCTCGTAGGCGGCGTAGCCGCTGCCCCATCGTGTCTCGCCGCCGGAATCCGGAATCTCGACTGCGTAAAGGGCGGAGAGGGTGCCGGGCTTCAGCATGTAGGCGAGGTCCGAGTGGAATCCAACTTCGCGGTCGCCTAGCGCGCCGATGTCCTTGCCGTCCTTCTTGATGTTCGAGATGAACAGGATCTCCTTGACCGGGCGGTCGGGCATGTCGCGGACGTGAACCTCGGCCTTGCCGAAATAGTTCGTGAAACGGACCTGGTCTTCGTCGCTCAGTTCCTGGCCTCGGAAGAAGACCACACAATGGTCGAGCAAAGCCCCGCGCACAGCTGTGACCGTTTCGTCGGGAAGCGGCAGGGAAAGGTCCAGGCCTCGGATCTCGGCACCCAACGCCGCGCCGGTCGGAATGATGGTCAGGCCCTCCACGGTGTTAATCCGGTTGTTCATGTGCTGAATCCGCAAAGATGGGAACGAATGAAAGGTACAAGTTTGCTGAGAACGGCGAAGCCCTGTCGTGAACGCGTCAGCGAGGCCGGCATCATAGGTGCCTGGGGGTCGATGCCACGAGTGCCGATGAATTTTTCGGCACAGCCGCAGCCCTCACTCAACGCGATGCGCTCGAGGTAGAACTTACCGAAAGCTTTTTCAGGCATCAGATATTCCATGCGCGGTCGAGTACTCGATCGATATGTTCCTCAACAGCAGGCACGTTGTAAACCACAGGCGTGACCTGACTTCTCGCGTGAGTGATGGGGTCGCCAGCCGATGGCGAACATGCCGACAGACGTGAGCCGGTCACCCCTGCAACCAGAAATATTCCTTTCGGGGGAAAATGCAATGTTGAAGAGGCTTGGCCCCATTCGCAAAATCTTGATCGCAGTATTGATTGTTGCGTCTCTCGGCGCGGTATCCGTTGTTCTCTCGGGCAGCGTGGTCACAGCAAATCCATGTCCCAACGGGCAATGCCGTTGAGCTAGACCCGTTGAAACACAGCCAACGTGCTGTGACTACCTTGAGCAAGTTCCCTGAAGAGAGAAGCGCATGAATACCCTTCTCTTGTGGCTATCAATCTTCTTGTGCCTGGCGGTGATCGGCGCGCTTCAGTTCCGGCTGTTCGGGGGCACCGTCAAGACCCGCTCTCCTGGCAATGTGGCCAGCTTTTTCTTAATGCACGAGATCGTCGACAAGCAGCAACGGAACTTGCTCTCCGTCATAGCATTGATACCGCTGAGTTTCGTGTTTCTCATTGTTGCCTATCACGCTGAAACCTTCGGGAAGGCTCTCGTTCAGGCTTATCTTGAGTACTTCAAGCAGGAGAAGGCTCTGGAGCCGTTTATTTCCCCGGACCTGGTATCCAATATTCCGGAGCCGCTATATCCGATCATCATTCTGGTGGCGTCGTTTTTGATCTTTGGCGCACAACTGCGGTTTCTCTTCATTCGTATCGAAAAGGGCGTCGTATTCGTAACCGGTGTCATCAGCAGGACGAACGAACTGCTGGATGAGTTCTCAACGGCG
>MDTE01197190.1_pt1 | contig 14379 bp, 12 predicted proteins | sample 811231 | NCBI WGS metagenome assembly MDTE01 (sample SAMN05326651, study PRJNA326480) | marine metagenome | isolation source: seawater | place: Indian Ocean: Red Sea | collected 2010 | reverse complement strand
ATTTATAATTCTTTTAATTTCTTCAATATTAAATTCTTTTTTAGGAAACTTTAAGTTTCTAAAATCATCTGGCAAAACTTGTATTTTAAATATTTTATTAAGAGGATAAAAAATATTTTTACTCAACTTAATTTGTGGCATTGATGAAGGAAATGCTATGAAACCATATAAAAGGCATGAAAGATAAATTAATAAATGAATGTAAGAATTAGGATAATTAAAAAATAAAATATCTCCTCTTTTATATCCTAATTCTTGAAAAAAGTGACCTAAAGATATTGCTTGAGAAAAAACTTGATGAAAAGAATTACAATTTTCATCTTCTTTTATAAAAACTTTATCTTTATTATTTTCAAGAATATTGATTAACTTCTCATTTATATTCATTTTTTTATTGTTCATTTCCATAATATTTATTAAATTTTAAATTTAAAGTTAAATCTTCCTTTTCTCTAATTAATTTTTCACATGCTTTTTCTAAAATCGCATTATCAGGGTTTAATCTATCTATTAATGAAACCTCAATTATTATTTTTCTTGGATCAATAGAATATTTTTTTGCAAATTTTAAAATTAGGTTCATGTAACTTGAATGGAATTTTGAATAGCCTGCCACTGTATCTAGACTTGAAGTGCCATATTTATTTTTAAGAAAAGGTCTTACTAATTTTTCACCAATATTAAGGAGTTTAAATATATCTAAATTATGTTCATAACCTAATCTGTCCAAAACAAAACAAAACATTTCAGTAGGTGTATTACCTGCACTTCTACCCATACCTTGCAATGATGTATCAATTATATCTACACCATTTTCAACAGCTGTAATTGAGTTTGAAATAGATAATCCCAAATTATTATGTCCATGAAAACCTAACTTTATATCTGAATGATCTCTGCATGCTGTTATGTATTCTTTAAGTTCATGTGGCATCATTCCTCCTGCAGAATCAACGATATATGCAAAATCTGCTCCATTATTTTTTGCTATTGATACATATTCAGCAAATTCTTTTGGGCTTGAAGTGTAGGACTTCATAAAATTAACGAAAACTGTCATTCCTTTATTTTTTGCTAATTCTATAAATGGAAAACTTAATTCAATATCATTTGGATTTACTCCTATTCTTATAAATTTCATCTTATATTTCGCTGCCAATTTTACGTCCTTTAATTCTCCTATTCCTGGGATACAAAACATCCCCCATCTAGCCTCTTTATTTTGCGAGCAAGTCTCCAGATATGCTTCATCAGACTCTATTGCTTTCCCATAGCCTTTTACAGAAGCTGCAAGGCCTGATCCGTGTCCAACTTCAATCCAGTCCAAACCACTTTCGAATAGTCCTGATAGAATGTTTTTTGTATCAGAAGAAGTAAAATTGAAATTAATTACATAACTACCATCTCGTAATGTCGTATCCAAAATGGAAACTCTTCTTTTTTTATTATCACAATTTTTTTTTGTTAACTTAGAGCGCATAAATATATTAAATTATTGAAAATTTACTTAAAAATATTTATATAGAATCATAGCTCTTTGCATAATTGAAAATAGTTAATTACCTACAATACCCTTATCACTTCTAAACAATTTATTTAGTTCAGAGTTCTTAAGTGGTGGGCCAAATGCAGTAAGCCAAGGATTAATTTTAAGTTCTTCAGAGCCAATTTTAAAATAATCTCTTGAATCAATGCACATTATCTGGCCCCTTCCAATATTTCTGATAATTAGTTTTTTTCTTTTAATAACTTTTTCCTGTAAGGCAATTGGATTTGAGGAACAATTATAAATTCTTGGAGCCGCAAAATATTCCCAAGTTTCAATTCTGCTTTTTTCATTTTTTACAATTTCACCTGTAAAACTTTTCTTATATCTAAAAGGAACTTTATTCATCTCTTCAATATGATGAATGAACGTTGAATTATAAATAGCTAAACCCAAAGTACAAAGTTTCATCCCATGTAGCTTAGAAATATCAAAGAAGCTATTTTTCCCGAAACAACTTTTTTCTTTAATCACCGCAAGTTTTTTTGCATTTCTACCCCATAAACAATGAGATAAAATTGGATCTTCAGAACGATATACATTTTTTCTTTTCCTAAAAATCTCTGAAAAGTCTCCCAGCTTTGAAGGGGTCTTATCTACATCAAAAACTTCCCCACTAGAAAGTGAGTAAGTATAAGAGGGAACAATTAAAGTACCCTCGATACCAATAACTTCTTGAAAAGAATCAAAAACTAATTCTATTGATTTTAAGTAATTAGATTCAGATTCTTTTACTAAACCTACTCTTCCAAGACTAATCTGTAGGAATAAGATATCACCTTTAGTTATATTACAATCATAAATTGTCTGTACCAATTTTTGTTTTTCAAATTCAAAATTCATCAAAAATTTCTATCTTAAAAGGTCATCTAAAATCTTTACTATACCCGCGACTGATTGGAATTCATAACTTTGCATTTGTTCAGGTGTAAATCTTAAATCATATTCTTTTTCTATCTCTATAACAAAAAGCATAAAAGCCATGGAATCCAAAATATTTTCATCAAAATAGTTAGAATTTAAATCATAATTTTTTATCTGCTCTGAAGATAAATTAGAAACTTTTTTCAAACATCTTAATATTCTTAGTTCGTTATTATTATCCATTTTGTATTCCAACACATCTAACAGGGGATCCATCTGCCCCCAATATGTTCAATGGGAGAGAAATAAGTTTGAAAAATCCTTCTTCTAGTAAATCTAAATTATTCATATACTCAAGTTTTATTATACCTGCACCAAGAAGTATTTTATGGATTGGAGAATCTTCTTTACTTCCCTTACAATTTTTAGGATTATCTGCTTGGGGAGTATCCATACCTATCAGCTTGAATCCACTTTCAACTAAAAACCTAGCTGCTTCTTTTGATAAATGAGGATGATTTTGATAATAATTTAATGATCCCCAATACTTAGACCATCCATATCTTAATATCAATCGCTCTGCAAATCTGTTATTGATTTTTTGTTCTATTTTTTTTAAAGAAATTTCCTCAAGGATAAGGGAATCATCTAAAGAAATAATTAATGCATCACCAACAAACGTTTCTAATGAAACTTTATCAATACTCATACCATTTTCAATAAAGTGGGAGGGTGCATCTACATGAGTCCCTGTATGTGTTCCCAGTAAAAGTTTTCTTGACTCCCTACCCTCTATTGGAATTCTTCCAAGTTGATTTATTTCCGCAAGAGGGTGCCAATATGCAGGATATGTAGACATCCCATTATGAATTGGGAATGATAAATCAATAATTTCCAATCTTTTATAATTACATATATTTAGTATTAACTAAGTTTTTTTCTCAAGCAACAATATTAATAAGATTATTTAACTAAATATTTATAATAAAAATTACGACTATATAACTTTACAAGTATTAAATTCATGAAACATAATAAAATAATAAAAAATGATTTTCAAATGACGGACATAGATAAGAAATTTGAGAAAGACAACAAATGTTATTTTGAATATTTTGAAAAAATCAACTCAGAGACACCTCCCATCGCCGATTTAATACATCAATTTCCTGTTTTTGTTGGTAGTGTAAACTTGGCAAGATTTCTATGTTTCTATGAAATATACAATTTAACTAAAGATTTATCCGGAGATATTCTTGATATAGGAACATGGAAAGGGTTTTCATTTTTTTCTTTTGCAAAATTTGTGAAAATATTTGAACCATATTCAAATACAACGGTTCACTGTATGGAGTGGTTTGCAGGAATGTCACCAGAAAATATTAAAAATAGCTATGAAGATTGTTCTGAAGAAAATCTCAATAAATTAATTAAATTGCAAGACTTAGATGGTATTGCATATGTACACAATATCAATTTATTAAAAGATCTTCCTGATTGGTGCAAAGACCATCCTTGGCAAAGATTCAAACTAATATTTCTTGATTGTGGTTTAGAGAACGTAATGGATAGTGTTTTCTTACATCTCTGGGACCGTCTCATACCTGGGGGAATTATGGTTTTTGATCATTTTAATAATCCTTGTAGTCCTCAGGAAAGTAATCTAGTCTCAAAATATTGTGAAGGCAGAAAGGTAATGCAAATGAAATTCACGCGCTCTCCTACTGGTTACATTAAAAAATAATACTTAAAAATTACTCATAAAAATTAAAGCTACTCTAATAACTTTCCAGATATCTCAACTACTTTTTTTGTTTTATTAATAATATTTAGTAATTCACTGTTTAGTTTTTTTGTATCTATGGTTTCTACGCTTAATTCATTATTTTTTAACTCGTTAATAAGATTAAAACTTTTTTGAGTATTTATAGTTGGGAAATCGGCTCTAAAGTGAGCTCCTCTACTTTCTTTTCTCATAATTGCACTCTTAAAAGTTGCTTCTGCTGCAATAATTGAAGATTTAAAATCAAGTGTATTAATTAAATCACTAAAATTATTATCACTTATCCTTACCTCAATATTTTTAGATAAATCTTTTAATTGGTCTAATTTCTGCAATCCTTTGAGGAGTTTCGAGGAATCTTTAATTACACCACAATATTTCCACATTATTGTTCTAAGTTCCTCTTGCATGGATATAGCAAATTGACTTCCTTTCTTGATAATTTGATCAATATTTTCATGTGCCAAATTTATTGATTTTTGTGATCTAGGTTGTAATCTTAGCTTTTCAGAAAAAAGCGAGGCATGTTTTCCAGCAACTTTACCAAAAATTAAAATTTCTGCTAATGAATTACCACCTAGTCTATTAGCACCGTGTAATCCTCCAGCAACTTCACCTGCTGCAAACAATCCAGTTACATCTGATTCATGAGTACTTGCTTTAACTCTTATACCACCCATAGAGTAATGAGCAGTAGGCGCAACCTCCATAGGTTGAGAAGAGATATCAATCATTTGGGCTTCTATAAATTGTCTGTAAATTTTAGGTATCTTTTTAAGAATAAAATCCTTAGATTTATGTGATATATCTAAAAGAACGCCACCTCTAGATGTGCCTCTACCAGCTGCGATCTCTGAATAATTTGCTCTCGCGACTATATCTCTAGTTGATAATTCCATTCTCTTTAAATCATATTTTTCCATAAATCTCTCACCATTTTTATTAAAAAGCTTTCCTCCCTCACCTCTTACAGCTTCTGTTACAAGCGTCCCTGCAATATCTTCAGGGAATAGCATTCCCGTTGGATGAAATTGAACCATTTCCATATCAATTAACTTGCAGCCAGACTTTAATGCCAAATGTAATCCATCCCCTGTATTTTCTTTTTTTCGAGATGAACTTTTTTTCCAGATTCGGGTATGCCCTCCAGTACATAAAATTACTGAATCTGCTAGATGGATGGTTCTTTCACCATTAGAAATATTAATAGACATTGCTCCAAAGCATTGATTATCAATAATTAATAGATCGCTCACATACTCTGAATCAAAAATTGGTATTTTTAATGAGTGTGCCTTTTTAAGAAGACTATTCAAAATTGATTGTCCGGTAAAATCACCTGAGAAACAGGTTCTTCTATAAGAATGAGCTCCAAAATATCTTTGATTTAATTTACCATTGTCTAATTTATCTAAATTAGCACCCCATTTATCAATTTCTTCAACAGCTGTACAAGCTTCTTTAGCCATAATTTCAATAGCTTCGGGATCTCCAATTCCATAACCCTCATTGTATGTATCTGCAAAATGACAATGCCAAGAATCTTCATGATCAAGATTGCCAAAGGATGCGTTAATTCCACCAGCTGCTAATACAGTATGTGAATCAATTTTTGGTCTTTTGCCTAAAACCTTAACATTTAAATTATGTTTTTTTACTTCAATAGCTGCTCTCAATCCAGCCCCCCCGCAACCAATAATCAAAACATTCGAAATATCAGTATTATGGTCTTTCAAAATATTTAAATCCGATCCTTTAGATTTATTCTAATAGATAAAGTCGCACAAACTAGTAATTCGATATTATTCAAATTAAGTGGAGATTATTTTTATTTAAACAGATTTTTTGAGATTAATGATTCAAAAGTTAAATGGATTCGAAAATATATTCTTAGATTCTACATTTAAATTAAATAAATGACTTATTAAATTTTCTTAGAAGTTTAAGAGAAGGAAGTAAAAGCATTGAATATAAAGGGTGGAATTTATTGTATTGGGTTCCTGAAACTCCAAATTTTTTTATGTCTTTTAAATTAGACTCATCCAAATATGTTCCAAAGATCCTGTCCCATATTGATATACCGTTACCAAAGTTACAATCATAGTGTTTTGGATTATCAGAGTGATGAAGCCAATGCAGTGTTGGGCTTAATAAGATATATGAGAAAGGTTTTGGGAAAATTAGTTTTAATGAGCTATGTCCAACAATTACAGCCAATAAGTCAATAGATGTATAAACAACGTAAATATATACTGCAGGCATAAATCCTCTTGACAAATATTCGCTTGTTAAAGCTGTTGACAACCCTAAAAATGGTATTACTAAGAAACTAAAAATAGCGGCAATAGGAGTATTCCGGTAGTTTGAAAATATAGTCATTTTGGTTGCTGAATGATGAAGCTCGTGAAACTCCCATACAAATTTTGAATGTTGAATTCTATGACCAAAATATTGAACTAAATCCTGTAAAAGTATCGCAATAATAATAATTATTATGCTGGATAATTGATTAGTAGTTGAGGGTATTATCGGTTTAAAAACAGATATAAACAACTGAGTAATTTTTGAATTTACACTAACAATCCCAAGACTTGTTATTTTCGCAATTAGTGGGAATTCAGAAATAAAAAGGCCTATTACAAAGTACCAAAGGTCCGCATATTTATACCCTTCAGATTGTAAGATTTTATAAATACTTAGTTGTTTAATATTTATAGTTCCATTAAGGTTATTTCTGTATAGCTCCACAATAGATACTGCTATAATTGGTAAAAAAATATTTATTAAGGAAGAAGTTATACTTAAAAGATTTGAGGAAAATGATGTATTTGTTAAATCTTCAGCATTAATTTGAACGAAAATATGTTTAGATGCAGTATAAAAAAAACCTATATATAAACTCAACCATAAAAAAGAAGGTATTATTTTTCTAGTTTTCATCAGTATTTAGGATATCGAAATTACTAATATTAGATAAAATTTAATTTTTAAAATTTACTTAATCCAGATTATATATGCTTTTAGCTTATTACGCGATTATTTCTTCTATTATTCCCACATAATATTTACTTCAAAAAAAGTCTGTATTGATCAAATTATTAAATTAAAGAATAATAAAAACATCTTTTAATATCAATTTAGTATATTGATATTAAATTATCTACTAATTCTAATTGGTTACTCCAGATATCCTATAGAGATACTTCATTAAAATGAAAAACCAAATAAGCGGAGAATGGGATTTTACAACCTCAAAGAAAGGATACTTTACTAGACAATATAAGGATCCATATCAATCAACAATTGCCTTTTTTGACTATATTGAAGAAAAAGATTTAATTAACACAAACTCCATAATCGTTGATGCATGTTGTGGTACAGGAGCGAATACATTTTATGCTGCAGAGAGATTTTGTCCAAAAAAAATAATAGGGTTTGACTACCAAAAGCTTTTTCTATCAGTAGCATTAGAGCATCAAAAAAGTAAATATTCAAAAACATATCAATCTACTTCTTTCCTGGAAGCAGATATTTATGAGATGAATAAATTCACAAAGATCTTGAGACAAAAAAATATAAAATCTATTGATGGAGTGATTTTTTTGCAGACTATGTCATGGTTGAATGACTGGAAAGAATCTTTGTATCAATTAAATAAACTTAATCCAGAATGGATTGGTATTTCTTCACTATTTTATGAAGGCCTGATAGAAGCTCAGATTTCAATTAATGAATACCCTGATACTAAAAGCGAATGTTCATCACATCCCCATAATGTTTACAGCATACCAATAGTAAAAGAGTATTTAAAAAAAATTGGATTTAAAGATATTTATTGGAGAAAGTTCAAAATACAAAAGCCACTAAAGAAGCCTGATAATATTAATGATATGGGCACATATACGATAGAAGATAAAGATAGTAACCTAATACAGTTTTCAGGTCCAATACTTATGCCATGGTATTTCTTAATAGCAAAACGTTGAGTACTTAAATTCAGAAAATATAATTTTGATTATTAAAATAAAACTTTAGTTTTTGAGTAAAAATTAAAATTATTTACAAATAATAGAGAACAATTACAACTTTTTTCATTATTTATTTTTGAAATATTATAAGTTTTTTTTAAAAATCTTGATTTAAGTTTTAATGTTTATATTATATTAATGTAATAACAAACCTCCTAACAATTCATCTTAGAAATAAGAAAAAATTTTTTTTATTAACTTAAGTAGCATCATTTAAGCTTTATTAATGTTTTTAGCTAAAGAAATATCTTCAAAGGATGCTTTAAAAGCTTGGAATAAAGCAAAGGAAGTCTCTCTTTTTTGTAATCCTGAATATTTAAGTTTGATGAATCATGATGTTATATATCTTGGTGGCTTTAAAAATAAGGAGCTGCTTGCAGTTTGGCCTATACTAATGGATGAAGTAGAAACAGATGGAGTGCTACCTTACTCTTATTATTTTGGCCCTTTTTCAATTAATAGCTATAAAGATTTGCCTCCATATAAAGCTTATAATAATCACCTAGATATATATTCTTCTTTGATTGAGGAGGTTATTAAAGTAAAAGAATTAATTAATTTTTCTTTAATACCAGAATTTTTAGATTTAAGACCTTTTCAATGGTGGAACTATCATGATTCACATAAAAAACACTTTCATATTGATGTTAAATATACAGCACAATATGATCTTAATGAATTTGATAATCATGATGAACTGCTCCAAAGTTTTAGACCTGATGATAAACGCAAAAAGTTAAAAAAATTGATATCTCAAGATGAATTTTATATAAGTATTGAAGATGATTTTAATCCAATTTTTTTATCTGGACTATATAAGGAAACACTAAACAAATCTGGCTTTAATATGAGTAAAAAAAATTTAGATTACTTAATAGATTTAATGAATCTTGCTAATAAATCTTTTCAATCTGATTTGAAGACTTATATTTTACAATTAAAGTCTAAAAATAATGATGAAATTCATGGCTTTCAACTTTTGTTAATAGGAAAGCAGAAAAGTTATGCAATTGCACAATCAGTTACAAATTACGCAAGGTCTAAAAGTGCAAGTATTTTATTGACCTATCATGCAATTCAATTTAGTAAAAAAATAGGATGTCAATGTTTCGATTTTAATGGTGCAAACAGCCCAAAACGTGGCGATGATAAACATTCCTTCGGGGCCCATACTGTTCCTTATATGGATCTATATATAAAATGAGGGAACACCTAAAAGGATTGTCTACTTCTAAAGAAGTAAAGATTATTTGGTCCTTAAAAAATGAATTATCTTTATTTGATGAGCTAAAAAAAATAAATCCAAAAATTGAAGGGATCATCAATTATATTTTAGAACTAAATTCAATCCCAATTCAGGAAGAATTAAACGACTTTAAATCTGACCAGTTAGAGAGACCAGCAGGTTCGAGGAGAGCGTTTTATTGGTATTTTTCAGATAACGAAAATGTCATTGCTGTCAAAGGTACTGAAATAATTTCTAATTCTATAAACGAAGCCTTTAAAAAAGATTCCCTAATAAAATTACCTAATAGACCATGGACTACATTTGAGAATTTTATATACAGAGAGCAAAAGGCTCCTTTAGCTATGCTACTAAATGAAGCTAAGGAAGAGGCTGAAATTGGTATAAAATATCAGAAAAAAATATTTAATACTTTTGGTCATTTTGAAGAGGCTCCTATTCCCATAATTGTTTTTAAATGGCACGAGAAAATAATAGAGGATTACAAAAAAAAATTAGAACCATTTTTAGAAAAAAGGGCTAAAGAGTTAATATTTCCTCTTATTGATTTTTATGGAATTGGAGGAGTGCTTTATTATTTCCCGTATTTACCAACAAGAATAAGATTTAAAGATAAAAAAACTCAATTAGAAAGTAAAAAGAATAATTTTAATAGATTAGCTAGCTTCAACAAACTTATAGAAATTCAATCAAGAATGCTTCTTGCTGACTTCCTCCCATTTTCTTTTGAAGATCATGGAATAGGCCAATGTATAGCTCCACAAAATGTAACTCTTAGAGGAGGAATTTGTGATTTAGGGTCTATAAAGGAAGGTTTAAATAATTTTAAAGATGGAGAATTATTTGATTTACTTAGATCTCTGGGTGTTATTTTAGTTCGTACCTCATGGGAATTGTTGTGTAATGAATCGCACGAATTAATCTATGAATTTGATAATCCCACAACATATATGTACTTTATAAGTTCACTTATACATAACAAAATTAAAAAAAATATAAATGAATTTGGCGAGGCTTATTCAATTCAACCAGACTTAAGAGTAAAGAAGTTTTATGAATCCGAGGATAAAGATATTTTAAAAATTCTAAATGAGGGAAAATTATTTTTATAAATGTAATTTAATCTTTAACCAAAATTAATTCTTTTATATAGTTTCATCTATATTATTATGGGCAAAAGAAAACTTTAAAATAATAGAAAATGCCTCATATAGATATCTCTTAATATCCTTTTTTCAAAGGTGTTTTATCATTAAATTAAAAGATTTCTGCACCTAAACTTTAACGCTAATCAATTTACTTTAATCCAATTGAAGATCTACATCACAATTATTTATGACAAATAATTGGTTCAAAAAAAATTCCAAAATTCTTTTGAGCCAATGAAATAGTCCATTTTTTAAAATAAAATTGAATTATATCTAAATTAAAATTTTCTTTATTATTAAATAATTGTTTCTCTTCAAAATTGTAGTTCCAATCTCCGATATTTTTTGCAATCGATCCTTCTGACCATTTTATTGCAGATTCTATTCCACACCATCTATTAAGAACATCTAATTTACTTAATTTTTTGTTTTTTTCTATATTATTCCTAAATAAATATCTTTTCGCTAAATCCTTATAATTAAAATCCCTATCTATTCTTTCAATATCAACACCAATTTTAGATATACTCCAACCAATTATTAGAGCATCATTGCAATGACTTATATTTACATAACCCATTTTAGGATCCAGTAGAATTGGTTTATTAGGAATTGATTTTATAGGTATATCTAAAGGATCTAAATTAAATAGATTTGAAAGTGATTGCCTTATGAGAGCTCTTGATTCTAGATATTCTCTAGATTTATTTTTCGATAAATTTTTTGCTATTTCAATTTCACTCTTTGTTGAAATATATTTATTGTTATTCATTTTATAAAGCCAAAGCTTTGTTCCTGATGAAGAATTTATTAAGGAATTTTCATTTTTGTTCATTTAAAAAGGGATAAAAAAATCTCAAAAGGTTATATTTTTATAAAAAAGTGATCTCGAAAAAATTTAAAAAGAAAAATCCTGATGGAGCCAAGCGGACTCGAACCGCTGACCCCCTGCATGCCATGCAGGTGCTCTACCAGCTGAGCTATGGCCCCAAATCGGTAAACGTCAGTCATATTAATCTATTTAAAGATTTCTTTACTAACATCAGTAATTCCCATACTACTTTATAAAGTTAGATTATTGAATTTTGCACCTCAAAATGCACCTAGAGATTTACAAGTTGTAGCATGCTTTCCTCGACTGATATTAAGCAATTATCCACCAACTTAAGGACTCCAGTATCAAACTTAAATTAAGTTAGAAAATAAAAAGTTTATTTATATAAAATAAAATAAGTTTTCAATTTAAAACTTATCAGGTATTCCAGAATAATCAAAATTAAATATATTAAATTGAAAACCTATGGCTTCATTCTCAACATCATAAAATGCTCCAAATGAGTAAGCCCTTCTATTTATGTTTAAACTATATTTTGGTTTAATAAATTTTCCATAATTAGAATCTTTACTATCTAAATTTAAGTATGTAAAATAACTAAATAAAAGAGGACCAATTAATTGCTGATCAAAATTTATTTGTAATTTTTCGGTTTCATCTATATCATCAAAGCGAAAAGCACTTTCCCCATTCTTAAAAATATAATCAGCGGTAAGCCTAAGCTTACTATAGTTAAAGTAATTTCCTTTAAAGCTTCCCAAAGTGACCTCAGGTCCACTACTAATAGTAATTGCTTCCTGCTTTGAACCATCACTATAAATAAATAGACCTGCATTAACATTTGAAATCCACTTTACTCCTTGCTCAATAACCACAGGAGAATATTTATAATCTGCAGAAATATTTCTATCCAAAGATTTCTTTGTCCATACAGGGAATTGATAATTAAATCTTACAGCAAATAAATTTCTAAATAACTCATCTATACTTTTTTCATTTTTCATTTCAGCCTTATATTGTCCAATGTCATAAACCAAATTCAGCTCTTTATAATCTTCAAAATTCCATACTTTTCTATTTGCTAAAGAGAAGCCTTTACCAAAATATATTTCTTCATCACCGGAAAATCCTTTAGGTACAGTTTCTCTGTATGAAGCATATAATTGGTAATTAAATATGTTTTTAAACTTTGCATCATCCAATTCTGTATAAGTCAAGTCTACTGATCTTGTAAGTGAAACTTTTGATCTTACTGCTTGAGAGAACTTACTTGGATCAAGAGAATATATTAAGGATCTAAAACTAAAATCCCAATTAATTAAATTATCATTAACATCAAAATCAGTAGAGGTTCTTTTAACATTAACTCCTAAACCAAAATTATCCCAAAAAGTATTATTCCTTTTTGATGTCTTTTCTAGTATAGATTCATCATTTGCCCTAAATGCTTCTGTTGTTCCTTTTAAAGACCTTTGTATAAAATAGTGAGGACTAATTTCTAAATAATAATCATTAAATAGCTCATCTTCTTCAAAAGTTCTTTTGATAAAAAGTCCATCCATATCACGATAGTCAGATCCAAGAGACCATTTTGAAAGCCTATCCCTTTTAAAGATTGTTCTTCTTCCAATAGGAAATTTAAAATTTTGATCTAATACAATCCAAGTATTTTTACTAACTAACTTAAGTTTTTCTTTAACCTTTGTACCAATAAACTTTTTACTATAAATTTGAAATTGAGGCTTGTTATAAGCATCATTGGTAAATAATACATCTTTAGAAGATAAATCTTCTGAACTAAAAATAATCTTTTTAGACTTGAATCTCCATTTTGTTACTTGGGGTATTTCAACCTTAAAATCAGTTATGTTAAATCTTTTATCCGGCTCAAAAGTATTCTCTAATCCTATTTTAGTGGTATCTATGTACCTCAAATCTTTTAAATTTTCTTTTTTTATAATTTTAGCTTCATCAGAATTTTCAAGCAGAGTTAAATCAAAATCATCAGAAAACTCTTTCAAGTCAAGTATTCCATAAACATCTTCTGCATAGCCATTATCATCTGTAAAATTATATTCGAATTTTGAAGCCTCAAAAAATTGTGATCCTTTTATAAAAAATACATTACCTTTCGCAATAAAATTTCTTTTTGTGCGATCGTAGATGAATTTATCGGCAGATAAAATTGAGTTTCCAAAATAAATTATTGCATCACCTTCTGCATAAAAAATATTATTTTCTTGATATTGAGTATCAGCTTCTAAGTTAAGGTACTTTTCATTATCTTCATCTAGATTCTCACTTTTTAAAGCTTGTGTAATTAATTGATTTAAAATAAAAAAATCATCATGAAAAACTTTTCTAAATTGATCTTGCTTAAGAGAAATTTCATATGATGGCTTTTGAAAAATTTCACCTTCTAATTTATTACTAAAATTTTCTTGACTTGAAATTTCCTCATGCAAATAGTTAAATTTTTCATCTTTTGCATAGACATCAAAGTTTAAAAGTAATAGAAACTTAAGAAGAAAAAATAAAAAATATTTTGTGTTTAAATTAAACAAATTATTTATTAATAATCAACCTAGTATATGCCATAAATAATATAATGAATCAAAAGAAAACAAAATGGAGATATTAAATTTTCCTCCAAACAGCAACTAATTTTCCCTGAAAGACAACCTCATCTAGATTTAATTCAATCGGTTCATAAGCTGGATTAGCAGCTTCAAGAAATATTTTTCCTCCTCTCTTGACAAAATATTTTAAAGTTGTCCCTAACCCAGGGACCATTGCACTAACTATTGTTCCATTCCTTAGTGAAAATGAATCGGAAACTGGCTCCATTAAAACCATATCTCCATCAGCTATACATGCATCAATCATTGAATCTCCATTAACTGTAAGAGCAAAAACATTTTTCTTTTTT
>MDTE01193449.1_pt1 | contig 14379 bp, 12 predicted proteins | sample 811231 | NCBI WGS metagenome assembly MDTE01 (sample SAMN05326651, study PRJNA326480) | marine metagenome | isolation source: seawater | place: Indian Ocean: Red Sea | collected 2010 | reverse complement strand
TTAAGTTTTATCTCTTTCCCTTCCATGTATTCAGGAATTTCTACACCTAATAAACCTAATATCGTAGGAGCCACATCAACTTGTTTAACTTTGCTAATTTTGATTGGTTTAATTTTATTACCATAAGCTAGAAAAATTCCTTCCATGTCTTTGTTATTTTCTGGGTTGTAACCATGCATGCCAATAGGAGGGTTATTATTTTTACGTGCTACTAACATATTTGGACTTTCAGTAAAAATAACAATATCTCCAGTTCTCTTAGGATGTATTAAATTTAAAGATTCATCTATTTCTTCTTTTCTTTTAACTTTTAGAAACTTATTTTGCTTTAAGATTTTTTCAGCATTAACAATATCTTCTTTATTGTCTAAAAAGATATGACCTATAGCTGGACCTATAGAAATTTTGGATTTTATTTTTCCTTCTTTTAACAACTCTTTAACATTTATCAAGTTTGATATGTCGGTCATTCCATGATCACTTACTACAATCAATGTTAGTTTTTTCCACAAATCTTTCTCTTCTATCTTATTTATTAAATCTAACAAGTGCCGATCTTGTGCTATAAACTTTTGCGTAACCCTTTTATGACTTACTCCGTACTTGTGAGCATCAGAGTCAATGCCGTGCCACCAAGACATGATTAATCTAGGTCTTTCAATATCCGGTAAAGACAACCAATCTAAAATTTGTTCTATCTTAATTTTTTCAGACACCCTATTGTTAAAAGGAAATTTACTGTAAGTAATCTCAATGCCATTCCAAGCTGTTTCAGACCCTACCCAAAAGTAAGTAGCCGTTTTAATGCCTTTTTCTTCAAGGTATGCCCAAATAGGCTTTGATTCAATCCAATTAGCTTCAGGACTATAACTATAGGGACCTTTGTCTATATCATAAAAAGAGTTATGCATAATTCCATGAGTATCTGGGTACACACCTGTTGCCATAGATACATGGGTAGGAAAAGTAGTTGATTGATATACGGGTATTAATGATTTTGCTTTAAGGCCTTTCGTAGACATAAGGCTGAATCCACCAGAATCTGACTTATCAGGATAATCATGCCTCATACCATCCATTGAAATAACAAGAACTATATTATCTTCAGAGAAGATAAAGCACGAAAACAGTAGTAACGAAAGAAGAAGAGATTTCAAATTAGTCCTCTGGTGGTGGCGGTATCAAAACTTCTCTATTGCCATTTGTAGCCATAGGACTAACAACGCCTGCTTCCTCCATAGTTTCTATTATCCTCGCAGCTCTGTTATAACCTACTCTCAGTCTTCTTTGAACAGCGGAGATCGATGCTCTTCTAGACTGTGCAACGAATGCAACTGCTTCGTCATACAGTTCGTCCTTTTCTCCGTCCTCTTCTTCATCAGTTGCTATTCCTGGCATTCCAACTACAGCACTTTCTTGAGTTACTTCTTCTAAATATTCTGCTTTGCCTCTTTGACGCCAATCATCGGCAACTCTTTGAACTTCATCATCTCCTACGAAGGCTCCATGAACCCTCTGAGGTATCGAAGTACCAGGAGCTAAATACAACATATCTCCTTTGCCTAATAATTGTTCAGCTCCTCCCTGATCCAAAATAACTCTTGAATCCATTTTTGAAGCAACTTGAAATGCAACTCGAGAAGATATATTAGCTTTAATTAGACCAGTAATTACATCAACAGAAGGTCTTTGTGTTGCTAGTAGCATGTGTATTCCTGCAGCTCTAGCCTTTTGAGCAATTCGTGCGATTAATTGTTCTGCTGTTTTACCCACAACCATCATTAAATCTGCTAATTCATCGACCGCCAAAACAATTAACGGAAGTTCTTCTAAGTCAGGTGCTTCTTCACCTTCTTCGGCTTCATTTATTTTCCAGGTAGGATCTTTAACGGGATCGCCTGAAGCATTAGCATCAGCTACTTTTTTGTTATATCCATTTAAATTCCTAACTCCTAAATGAGCCATTAATTTATATCTTCTTTCCATTTCATTAACACACCACCTAAGTCCACTAGAAGCCTCCTTCATGTCTGTAATAACTGGGGCGAGTAAGTGAGGGATATCTTCATAAACCGATAATTCAAGCATCTTCGGGTCAATCAGGATTAACCTTACTTGTTCTGGGCTAGCTTTATATAAGATACTTATGAGCATTGAATTGATGGCTACTGATTTTCCTGAACCAGTGGTGCCTGCTACCAATAAATGAGGCATGGAAGATAAGTCAGCTACAATCGCTTCTCCGCTAATATCTTTCCCTAAGGCTACCGTTATAGGACTTTTTGATTCATCGTAAACTTTGCTAGATAAGACTTCACTTAGTAAAACTGGCTGTCTGTCCTCTCTAGGCACCTCTATTCCAATAGTATCTCTCCCTTCTATAACTTCTACTATTCTTACGCTGGTCTTAGCTAAAGAGCGGGCAAGATCTTTGCTTATATTTGATACTTGGTTTACCTTTAGTCCGCTGGGTAATTTTAATTCTAGTCGTATTACTACAGGCCCAGGTTGTATAGATTCTACGGTAACGTCATTAATGTTGTACTCAGAAAGTTTTGATACAACTAATTCCCCTAATTGTCTTAATGAATTTTCAGAAGTTTCATCAGAAGACTCTTGAGACTTCTCATCTAACAAAGAAAGTTTAGGAGGTTGAGATGGTTCTTTGTATTCAAAAAGCTCCGTTTGCTTTTCAACTTCGGCACGCTTACTAGTTTCAATAGCAGGTTTTGTTTTAATAACTTCAGCTGGTTTTACTTTAGCTTTTTCTTTAGTTTGCACTACAACTTTTTCTTGTCTTTCAGCCTTTTCTTTTTTTAATTGTTGCTTTTCTTTTAAAACATTTAAAAAGTTAGAGAATTTTTCTCCAAAAGATGATCCAGAATCAATTAGTACTTGCTGCATCTTAGTAATTAAAGCAGCCCATGAAACCTCTAATGAAAGTGTTAAACCTAGTAACAATAGAGAAGTAAATAATAAGAAGCTTCCTATAAAACTAAGTGGAGTTATAAAGATAGAAGCTAATTTCGAGCCTATCAATCCCCCGCCTTCTTCAGGAAGAAAGCTAATACCGGGCTCTAATACTAAAGAAAAAAGAGTACAACCAGCTAAAACCACTAAAACCCATCCAAATATTTTAATACCCAGCAGACCTGTATAAATATCAGAAAAAGGAACTCTATTTTTAGAGATAAAAAAATGTCTTATTAAAGGCCACAACAACCAATAAACAACGATATAAGACATGTAACCAAGAAAAGTTAATAGGAAATCGCTTACATAAGCTCCCCAATTACCAACAGCATTCGCGACCTGGTATTCATTTGACGAACTGCTAGTGTATATCTGAGAATTCCATCCAATGTCTTTAGTAGAAAAAGTTGATAGCGCTAGTAATACAAAAATACCTAAGAAGCCCTGGATAATTAACCAAGAATCTAATATAAGTTTATTTAAACGTATGCGGGACGCGGAAACCGCCTGATTAACTGGTTTCTTGGTTGCTTGAGATTTTTTAACCACTAAGAACTATAAGTTTTACTTATTGTATAGATAAATTCAAAGATGTTCTAATCTAGAATGCCTAAATTACATAGTCCAAGTTATAATTGTTAAATATGGATGTGCAAAAAAGAAAATTAGTTATCCTTGGTACAGGTCCAGCCGGATACACTGCTGCAGTTTATGCCGCTAGAGCTGGCTTAGAGCCTTGTTTAATAACTGGGATGGAGCAAGGAGGACAATTAACAACTACAACTGATGTTGAAAACTGGCCTGGTGACAGTGACGGACTTCAAGGTCCGGAATTAATGGACAGAATGCTTAAACATGTTGAGAGCTTAAATGTTGAGGTTATATTTGATCACATCGAAAAGGCTGATTTAAGCTCTAAGCCTATTCATTTAACGGGTAATGTAAATACGTATGAATCTGAATCACTAGTTATAGCAACCGGAGCTTCTGCACAATATCTTGGCTTGTCCAGTGAGCAATCTTATCTAGGAAAAGGAGTAAGTGCTTGCGCAACCTGCGATGGTTTTTTCTATAAAGATAAAGATGTAGCTGTTATAGGAGGAGGAAATACTGCTGTAGAAGAAGCTCTTTATCTATCCAACCTTTGCTCTTCAGTTACTCTAGTTCATAGAAGGGATGAACTAAGAGCAGAGAAAATCTTACAAGATAGGATTTTTAAAAAAGAAAAAGAAGGAAATGTAAAGATTCTTTGGGATCATGAATTAGCCGAAGTATTAGGAGATGAAAATACTGTTCAAGGTATTAGAATTAAGAGCACTAAAAGTTCTGAAGAGCAAGATCTTGAACTGTCAGGTTTATTTATTGCTATAGGACATAAACCAAATACTGATTTATTTTCTGGTCAACTTGATATGAATAATGGTTATATAAAAATCCATTCAGGCCTTGATGGAAATTCTACTGCTACTAGCGTTCCTGGTGTATTTGCTGCAGGAGATGTTTCAGATCATATTTACAGGCAAGCGATAACGTCTGCTGGGTCAGGATGTATGGCTGCCCTAGATGCTGAAAAATATTTAGCAGAATTAAAATGAAATATATAGATATAAAAAAAGAGGGTCACATTTGCTGGGTTTATCTAGACAGAGAAGAAGCAATGAATGCTTTAAGTACAGATGTTTTGAAAGAGATCACTGAAGTTAATCTGAGTTTAAATGAAGATCTGGAATCAAGGGTTGTAATCTATGCAGGCAAAGGAGATCACTTTTCAGCGGGAGCGGATTTAAAAGAAAAACAAAAACCTGTTTCGAAACTGGAGGCTTGGAGAAATAACTATGGCAAGCCTGCAATTTATTCTTTTTTTGAAGTAAATCAAATAACCATAGCGGCGATAGATGGTTACTGCCTAGGGGGCGCTGCATGTATAGCTTCTGCTTGTGATTTTAGAATTGCTTCAGATAAAGCAGTGCTAGGTTACCCAGAAATTAATTTAGGAATTAATCTAAATTGGTTCGGACTACCTTTAGCAGTAAGGTTAATAGGTCCAGCAAAGGCTAAAAAAATGGTCATAGGTGGAGAAAATGAAGATTCTGAGACCCTTCTTTCATGGGGTTTTTATGACGAAGTGCATCCCAAAGACGAGTTGATGAGTGCAGCTAAAAGAATGGCAGAATTATATGCTTCTAAACCTCCTTTGGCAGCTCAAATGATTAAACACAGTGTTAATGAATTAGTATATGCAACAGATGATGCAACTATGCACATGGATTACGATCAAACACTGTTAACACATGAAACAAAAGACAGAAGAGAAGCGGTACTGTCTTTTTTTGAAAAAAGAGATCCAGAGTTTACAGGCGACTAATTAAGCTGACTTACTGCTTAAAGCTTTTTTAGCTTCTTCATATTCTTCAACTAAAGCATCTACTGCGTCCATTACAGTCGGAACATCATGAAGATTCCCTATGCCCTGCCCTGATCCCCAAATATCTTTCCAAGCTTTCTTTTGATTGTCACCTTGTGCTATAGACTTATCCATGTCCTTACCTGAACTACCAAAATTCATATCATTTTTGTCTGCATAAGGAAGGTCTTCAGGATCAAGACCTGCATTTACAACGCTAGGTCTTAAATAGTTTCCATGGACTCCTGTAAAGGTAGGAGAATACATTATGTCTTTAGCTGAGCTCTCAACAATCATATCTTTATATCCTTGCGATGCGTTAGCTTCTTGGGTTGCAATAAATCTAGTGCCTATATAGGCAAAGTCCGCACCCATAGCCTGGGCAGATAGAATAGAAGCACCGTGAGAAATACTTCCTGAAAGAGCTACTGGTCCGTCAAAAAATTCCCTAACTTCTCTAACGAGTGCAAAAGGACTTAAAGCTCCAGCATGGCCGCCTGCTCCAGCACATACTAAAATAAGACCATCGGCACCTTCATCAATTGCCTTTTTAGCGTGTCGAATATTAATTACATCGTGCATGACGGCACCGCCATAGCTGTGCACAGCATCTACAACAAATTTTGGTGCTCTTAAACTAGTAATGACTATTGGCACTTCATGCTCAACACACACTTCCATATCATGTTCAAGCCTATTGTTCGAATGATGGCAAATTTGGTTTACAGCAAAAGGAGCGATAACTGCATCGGGATTTTCTACTCTATAATCATCCAATTCTTTTTTCATCATCGTAAGCCATTCAGAAAGTTTTTCTTCCGGTCTTGCATTTAGTGCTGGAAAAGAACCTACTACTCCTGCCTTACACTGAGCTAATACAAGCTCTGGATAAGAGACTGTAAACAAAGGAGCGCCTATTACAGGTACTCTAGTTTTATCTTTTAAAAAATTAACAACGTCCATATGTCATCCTTATATTATTGATTTGATACCCAAAAGACCGCCATAGCAGTCAGAGTCAGAATTATTCCTACCGCAGCAAAAGCATCTAACTTGCTATCTTGCACTCTCATAATTTCTTTTTCTTGCTCTGAATGTTCTTCCATCTTTTTCTCCTAAGCTAAATTAACAATAATCCTGCCTACTTGACCTCCTTGTAGTATGGTTTGTATTTCTTTTTCTAAACCATCTAAAGAAACTTCTTTTGTAAGGCCAGACAAATCTAGTTTCCATTCAGAACTGAATCTTTCCCATATTTGAGATTTCTGCTCTAGAGGGATTTCAACTGAATCTATTCCAAGTAAAGCATTGCCTCTTAGGATAAAAGGAAAAATTGAACTTTCAAAAGACGGTCCTCCAACCAAGCCACTGCAGGCAACTGCTCCACCGGGAGTTAGAGACGTCAGAAGCATGGTAAGTACCTCACCACTAACAACATCTACTCCCAAGTCCCAGAGACTTTTTCCAATAGGCTTTCTTGCAACTTCCTGTAAGTCTTCTCTTAATATAACTTCTGAAGCTCCCAGACCAGTCAAAAAATCCGTTTGTTCTTTCTTTCCAGTAATGGCGGTAACTTCAGAATTTAATTTAGAAAGTAGCATTAAAGCAATTGAGCCAACACCTCCTGTAGATCCTGTAACAATAGATTTAGTTCCTTCAAAAGAATTGCCTCTGTGAGCCTCTAATGCATGAACTGAAAGACCTGCAGTTAATCCAGCTGTTCCAAGAGACATTGATTCACTCTCCGACAGGTCATTAGGTAAGGGTGTTGCCCATTCAGCTGGAACTCTAATGTATTGACCAAAACCACCAGATGTATTCATCCCAAGGTCATAACCAGTCACTATAACCTTGTCCCCCTCTTTAAAATCTTTATTGGACGATTCAACAATGTCTCCAACAGCATCAATTCCTGGAGTATGAGGATAATTTCGGGTCACACCTGGCATTCCGGAAGCAGACATTGCGTCTTTATAATTTAAAGAAGAGTAACTGACTTTAATAAGAAGGTCACCTTCTGGTAGTGTATCTATATTCTTTTCTACCACGGATATAATATTTCCTTCTTCGGTTTTTACTGATTCAAGCGCTTGATAAGTTTTCATGATATAAATCTATCCCTATTCACAATGTCATAAAATTTTAAAATTGATTTTTCAATTAATAATTGAGCAGAAAAGGCGAACCTTTCAGTTAGGTTTTTCTTCTCAACATAATCTATTTCGAAAAGTCTTAATTTCTTAGAAAGTCCTACTAAATAATCATCAGAGGTGCCTAACGCGTCTATCAAACCTACTTCTATTGCTTTCTCACCTTGCCACACTTCACCTGTAGCTACTATCTTTGTGTCTACTTGCGGTCTTTGCTCTTTAACAAAATCTTTAAAAATTAAATGTAGATCTTCCAGTTCTGATTTAAACTTTTTCCTTCCTTCTTCAGTGTTTTCGCCTAAAGTTGTTAGCGTTCTTTTGAATTCTCCAGCTGTATGCATTTCAAAATCGATTGAATTCTTCTTTAAAAGACGATGAAAATTAGGAAGCTGCGCTATAACACCTATAGATCCAACTATAGCCCATGGAGCTGCAATGATTTTAGAAGCTACGCAAGACATTAGGTAGCCTCCGCTTGCCGCAACTTTATCAATACAAACTGTTAGTTTAATTTTGTTATCAACTAATCTTTTTAATTCAGCAGCACAAAGACCATATGCGTACGCGGATCCGCCTCCACTCTCTACTTTGATGACAACCTCTTTACACTTAGTGTCAGAAAGCAAAATAGCGTTTATCTCATGCTTTAACTTAGTTACCTCCGAAGCTTGAATATCACCATTAAAATTTAAGACATAAACAGAATCTTCCTTGGATGGCTTTTTATCATCTGCCTTCTTTTTCTTTTGTACGTCTTTATTATATTTTTTAAGCTCTTTAGGGTTTAACTGGGAACTCCTTATAGCAGTTCCCATATCTTCATATTTCTTAGAAAGGTTCTTAACTACCAAACTTCCTTTGGACGGAGTTTTAGATTTAGAAGAACCTATAATGATCAATAAAGGTATTGTTATAGCTAAAGCTATAGTAATAACTTTTAAGAGGAAAACTCCGTATTCAGTTAAGAATTCCATTTATTTCGGTTGCATTCTTATAGCGCCGTCTAGCCTAATAGTTTCTCCATTAAGAAATGCATTTTCAATAATATGCTTAGTTAAAGCAGCATATTCAGTAGGAACACCTAGTCTCTTAGGAAACTGTGTCATTTCAATTAATGGGTTTCTTACTGTGTCAGGTGCCATCGCCATAAGTGGAGTATCAAATATTCCAGGTGCAATTGTATTAATTCTAATTCCCATTCTTGCTAAGTCTCTGGCGATTGGAAGAGTCATGCCAACCACGCCTCCTTTACTGGCACTATAAGCTGCCTGTCCTATTTGACCATCATAAGCAGCTACTGAAGCAGTATTAATAATAACGCCGCATTCCCCATCAGAATTTGGTTCATTATTACCCATCTCAACTGCAGCCAACCTAAGAACGTTAAATGTACCGTTTAAATTGATATCAACTACGGTTTTAAAATAATCTAGAGGGTGAGCTCCATCACGTCCAACAGTTTTACTAGCGCTGCCTATACCAGCACAATTTACAACAATGTTTATCCCACCAAATTTTTTAACAGTCTCATTAATAGCGTTTTGTACAGATTCTTCTTCAGTAACGTTTGCTATTACGTAGCTTGATTTATCTCCTAAGTCTTCAACTGCTGCTTTTGCATTATCTTCGTTTAGATCAAGAAGCATTACGTTAGCTCCTGACTCAACAAGAGTTTTAGCTGTAGACAACCCTAAGCCAGAAGCTCCTCCAGTGATAAGTGCGACTTTATTTGAAATTTCCATCTTGTCTCCTAATATTTAATACTTTAAAGGGGCGAAATATTACACGATATATAGACATATAGACATAGTTAGAATTTAAATTAGAGTCGAAATTTATAAGGCTGCACTACTTCTGTGCATTATTTGTAGGATTATGTATAAATAGATTGGCACAAAGATTGCATATAAATATATTGTATTTATAAATTTTTTAAGGAGTTTAAATGAAAAAGTTATTTAAAATTGTATTTATTGCATTTCTTTCAAGTTTTATCTCACTGCAAGCAGCAGAATTCGAAAGCAATGTTGCTATGTCAACTGATTATGTATGGAGAGGGATGACCCAAACCTCTGAAGAACCAGCAATTTCAGGTGGTTTCGATATCGCTGGTGATAACGGACTTTATTTTGGTACTTGGGCATCGAATGTTGAATTTGGAGATGGTGCAGCTTTAGAGCTTGATTGGTACGCTGGCTATGCAGGAGAGACCGAAGGCGGACTAAGTTATGATATAGGTTATCTAGCTTTTACATATCCTGGAGAAGACTCATTAGATTTTGAAGAAATCTACTTTGGATTAGGATATAGCTACTTCGGTCTAACTTTCTCTTCAGGACAAGATAGTGCACCTGACAACACAGAGTTCTCTGTAGCTCTCGGAGATACAGGTCTTGGTTTAACTTATGGTGATTACGATGAATATGGTGAATACACAATCATAAGTTACGATCTGCCTGTTTCAATTGCGGGCCTTGGAGTTTCACTTTCCTGGAATGACTTTAGTGCTCAAGATTCGAGCGGGTTAGCAGATGAAGATACTTTTGTTATCACTTTCTCAATGTAAAAGGACTTAACTCCCCGTTAAGAAAGTATTCTTTACCCCCATTTAGGATACTTAAACTAAAAGGTCAGAATCACCCTCTGACCTTTTTTTTATTAATCATTGGCCTAACGTATGTCTCTAAGCATTCTTTTCTTACATGCTCTTCTAATCCATTAAAACGATTTAGAAATTTAGTTTCCTGAGATGAATCAATTAGGCTTTCATCATAAAAATTAAAATCAGAGTCCTTAGTGGATAATTCTTTAGCAGCTATATGTGAGGCTGGCCAAATCTTATAATTTGATAAAATTTTCTGCTCAATCATACAAGAAAGCTCTTCAATATCGTCGCCTTGATAATCAATAGGGTCACAAATATGTAAATGAACTCTTCCTTTATATCCAAACAAACCTGTGGCTAGTTCATTCAAATCGCTTTCATTGATTTCCTCTAGAGACATTTTATTATGATGATCCCAACCAGTAGCCTTAGTTATATCAAGAGGATCATATTCGTAGGATATTGATACAGGGATAATGTTGATCTTTTTAACCCATTCAGCAAAACTTAATTCTTTCCTTTTACACAGATAAAGCATCTTAATAACAGCTACATCGCTAAAGTCATTTCCGTCATTCGCCCTTCCTTCTTTCTGTGCAATCCAAATACTCTCATTGTCTTTAAATAAAGATTGGTCTATGTATTTAGATAATTTGGTTAACCTTTTTAGAGTCTCTTTTATTCCATGGATGTCCCTATGTACAACAAAACTTTTATTTAGTCTCATCAAGATTTCAGCATAATTTCCATCTAGAAGATTATCTCCAATTGCTACCCTCAAAGTTTCCTTACTTTGCTCGTAAAGAAGAAAATTTAGAAAGGCTGCGTCCAAAGCAATGTCTCTATGGTTTCCTATGTAAACGGAAGCTCTGGAAGAAAGGTTTTCTTCTCCAGAAAAAGTGAAACCATCTGTGGTTCTGCTTATTAACTTTTTAACGTATGGCGCTAGGCTTGACTGGAATTCTTTAATGCTATTTACAGACTGAAACGAGCTTCTAAATTTAGCCTTTATATATATCTCGACCAATCCAGGGAAAAGTTTTGAAGAAATGGGAAATAGTAATTTAGCTAACTGCTTAAAGAATAATTTATTGTTTAAAAGATTCTCAATCTGCCCATTAACTTCTTGGTCCGAATAAGGGCTTATATCTTTAAAGTTCATTAAGTCTTATGTAGAAGAAAATTATTTATTGAATCTCCTACCTCTGTAGGTTGTCGATAAGTAATATCGTGCGTACCTTCTTCTATCGTTAGTAATTCAGAATGAGGTATGCATTCTTTTAAATTTTCACTAGAGCTATGAGGAACAACTCCATCATTCTTTCCCCAAACAACGAATGTAGGGATACGTAAATTACCAATGTTTTTATACATCCTTCTGCAATCTATTAAATTAAAATGCCTTACTGTTGAAAGCAACGACTCCGTAAAACCTTTAAAAACTAGCTGTTTATTAAAATTCTCTAAAAACTCTTCTTCATTAATTGATAAAGGATCATCGCTGTAGGCTGTTTCAGACATTCTTCCAACGCCATATATTCTGTCATTAAAAACATGCCAAAACCATTCCCCTATTACCGGCTTAATAGTCCAACTATTAACTCCAGACATGGATTGTTGAAAACCTGCTGGTGCAATTAATGATATGGATTTAGTCTGATCTGGGTATTTCTCCGCAAAATATCCTACTATGGGTCCACCCATCGAATAACCGACAAGATGCACTTTGCCTCGTACTCCCTGATTATCAATTAACTCTTTCAAGGACCTTATATAAAGTTCTTTATCATAATTAATACGTGGTCTTTCTGAAAAACCTCTACCAAAATGGTCATAAACTAGTACTTTGAATCCAGAATTACAGAAGGTATTAATTAAGCCTCCCCATACAAAACTAGGGGTAGAGAAACCATGCACCAGCACAATAGTTTCTTCATTAGAAATATCTTTGTTGGGATGGAACCATCTATAAAAAACATTACCATCTGACAACTCAGCCCAATCGCCATCTTCAGGAATATCAGATTTGTTTATCTTCTTTAATTTGAATGTCTTAAATAGGTAAGGCACATATAAAGCTGTCAAAAAAATAATAATAGTTGGCAAGAACCATTCCATAACAAATAAGAATAACCAATTGAAAACACTTGAGATAGTGTTATTTTACTTCTTAATATGCATCCATTTTTTGAAGGTTATGATTTTTATCCTTTTGTTCATCGGGGTGGTGATGAAGAAAAGACTGAAAACACACTAGAAGCTTTTCAATATTCTTCGGACTTAGGTTTTATTTTTATGGAAACAGACGTCCAATCTACTTCTGACGGTAAGGTTGTAATATTTCATGACAGCGACCTCAAGAGAGTAGCAGGAATTAACAAAAAAGTTAGTGAACTAACCTTTAAAGAAATTAAAGACGTAAATCTGACTACAGGAGGAAAAATACCTTCGCTTGAAGAGACCCTACACTCTTTTCCAAGCCTTAGATTTAATATAGATATAAAAGTAGATTCTGCTGTAGAAGAGACAATTAGGATAGTCAAAAGTCATCACGCTTTAAACAGGGTTTGTTTAGCTGCTTTTTCTACAAATAGATTAAACCGCATAAGACATTTAACTGGTTCAGATTTATGTTCTTCTATGGGCCAGGCAGAAGTTGTTAGATTGTTATTAAGCTCTTATGGCTTAAACTTTAAAGTATCTCCTGGCTTTTGTGCTCAAGTACCAGTATCTCAATTTGGTATACCGATTGTTACAAGAAAATTTATCAAGAAAGTTCATGATCTTAATAAATTGATCCATGTATGGACTATCGATGAAACTGAAGAAATGTATAGATTAATAGATTTAGGGGTAGATGGTTTGATGACGGATAAACCCACTGTCTTAAAAGAAGCGTTAGTTGCTAGAAATTTATTTTAGTTATCAGGTACTTTCCAAAGAAGGATTAAACCTGGTATAAATAAAATTAATAAACTCAATATCCCTATACTTGGACTTCCAGTTAATAAAGCTATTCCTGAAACCATGAAGGGTCCTAAGAATACTGAAGATTTACCTATAAAGTTATAAAAACCAAAAAACTCTGCTGCTTTATCTTGAGGAATAAGGTTACTAAAATAAGACCTACTAATCGCCTGAACCCCACCCTGAACAAGGCCTATAATTCCAGCAACTATAAAGAATTCAGTAGCTGTGTCCATTTGGGAACTAAATAAAACCACTCCGATATATACAATAATTGCAAAGGTAAGAGACTCTTTATACCCAAACTTATCTGCGTAAAAACCAAATACCAGAGTAGCTGGGAAACCAACAAACTGAGTTAACAAAAGAGCACTAATCATTGAGGAAGCCGATAATCCAATATCTGAGCCATAAGATGTAGCCATTCTTATGATTGTGTCTACACCATCCATATACAAGAAATAGGCCAATAGAAAAATTACTACCTTCTTGTAGTTTCTTACTGATTTAGCCGTATTTAGTAGATTAGCAAATGCCGTAGTAACAACATTAGTTTTTTCTATATTCATTAGTTCATCCTTTTCTTTTACGTATAAAAGTAAGGGTAAAGAAAATATAAGCCACCAAATTGCTACACTCATAAATGACCAAAGCACAGCGTCAGCAGGCCCCGAAAGTCCAAACCATTGCGGATATAAATACATCAACACATTAACTAAAAATAGAATACCTCCGCCTAAATAGCCTAAAGAGAAACCAAGTGAAGATGTCCTATTTCTTTCATCAGGGGAAGAGACTGAAACAATTAAAGCGTCGTAAAAGATATTTCCTCCAGAAAACCCGATTACACCTAAGCCATAAAATACCACAGCTAATTTCCACGAACTTTCAGGGATAAAAAATAAGTAACCTGTTGCTAATATTCCCAAAGAAGCAAAAATGAATAAGAATTTCTTTTTTGTCTTTCCGGCATCTGCGATAGCACCTAGTATTGGAGCGCTGATAGCTATCAATAAACCTATTAAGGAATTTACAGAACCTATTACAAAAGTGCTTTCAGCAGCCTCTAAATCTCCAGCCCAAAATGATTTAAAAAAGATAGGGAAAAATCCCGCCATGACGGTAGTAGCAAAACCTGAATTGGCCCAATCGTAAAAGGCCCACTTCCAGGCATTTTTAGATAATTTTCTTTGACGATCCATACAATAATAAAGAATAATAACCTTTTTAAAGGGAGTAATTAAATGGAAGAAGATAAAAAGACCTATAAATACATGGCT
>MDTE01159562.1_pt1 | contig 14379 bp, 14 predicted proteins | sample 811231 | NCBI WGS metagenome assembly MDTE01 (sample SAMN05326651, study PRJNA326480) | marine metagenome | isolation source: seawater | place: Indian Ocean: Red Sea | collected 2010 | reverse complement strand
TTCAACTTTGGATAAACATGCCTGCTAAAATGAAAAAGAATAAGCCAGAATACCTTTATATTAAAGGAAATGAACTTGGAGAACACACAGATAGTGATAAAGTCGTAAAAGTAATTGCAGGTAAATATAAAGAAGCTGAAGGACCAGAAAAAAATCATAACGTTAACCCCATTTATTTTCATGTAATTTTGAATGAAGGAAAAGAATTTAATTGTGATGTACCTTCAGGACACAACTCTTTTATATACCTACTAAAAGGAGAATTAATAATAGGAGAAAAAAGCCACAATAAAACAGCTGACTCAAACTTAATACTATTACAGAGAGGCACTGAATTAAAAATTAAAGCTAGCAAAAAATCTGAGTTTTTATTTATAGCTGGCGAGCCAATTGGCGAACCAATTGCAAGAGGCGGACCTTTTGTTATGAATACAAAAGCTGAAATACTTGAGGCCATTCAAGATTATAATAACGGAACATTTGCTAAATATTAAAAGTTAAAGTACGTTTCCGTAAAAATGCCAAAATCTATTGTAATTAAAAAAAGTGGAGGTCCTGAAGTATTAGAGCTTCAAGATGTAAATATTGGTTCTCCGGGACCAGATGAAATTAAAGTTACTAACCACGCGATTGGCCTAAATTATATCGATACTTATCATAGATCTGGTTTATACCCAATTAATTTACCAAGCGGAATTGGTTTAGAAGCTGCTGGAAAAATTGATGAAGTTGGTAAAAATGTTACCGAATTTAATAAGGGCGATAACATTGCTTATGCCTCGGTTCCTTTGGGAGCTTATGCGCAACAAAGAATCATTCCAGCAAAAATAGCTGTTAAAGTTCCTGATGGAATTTCACATGAGTTAGCTGCTACCCTAATGACAAAAGGTTTAACTACGAATTATTTACTCACCAAAACTTACAAGCTTAAAGCTGGGGAAATAGTTCTTTTCCATGCAGCTGCTGGAGGAGTTGGTCAAATTTTTGCCCAATGGGCTAATAGCATCGGAGCAAAAGTCATTGGAACAGTTGGCTCAGATAGTAAAATCAAAATAGCCAAAGAGAATGGTTACTCTCATGTTATTAATTATACGAAAGATGATTTTGCAAAAGAGGTTATGAAAATTACCAATAATAAAGGAGTGCCTGCAGTTTTTGACGGAGTGGGGAAAAAAACGTTTCGTGGGTCAATAGAATGTCTTTCAACAAGAGGCATGATGATAAGTTTTGGAAATGCGTCTGGCCCCTTAGATCCTGTAAATGTTCCTAGAGAAATTCAACCTAAAGGTCTATACTTAACAAGACCCTCAATAGGTCAATATTTTAGTAATAGAAAAGAACTTCAAGGTGGAGCTGATCAAATTTTTGAAAAGGTTAAATTTGGAAAAATTAAAATTAGAATTTCAAAAAAATATAAACTTATAAACGCCAAAGATGCACATGCAGATCTAGAAGCGAGAAAATTAGTTGGCCCAGCAATTTTAATTCCTTGATGACAAAAAAAATAATTTCTCCATGTATCAGTATTTGTAAAACTGACCCTGTTACCGGTTACTGCTACGGATGTGCAAGAACTAATGAAGAAAAAAAACAATGGAAGAGTGAAAATACTACTGAAGAGTGGAAATTAGAAAATCTCAAAAAAATAAAATCAAGAATGCAAGGATGGCAATTAAATACTTTTGAGGAATCGTACAAACATAAAATCCATCAAGGAATTTCACTCTTTAAAAAAAAACTTTTAGAAGGATGATCTATAAATCTTTTTTCAAGGAGTCCATGTCACTGAGGTGATATTTCAAAGCTTCATTTGACATTCTAACTTCTTGTAAAAATAAGAAAATTGAAATTATCATACAAACACAACAAAGTGCAAAACTAAGCCTAGCATAAAATGTTAAGTCTAGATACAAAAGTAAAACGGTAAGCATATTGAAAAGAAATCCAAAGGACGAAAAACCCATTACATATTTAAGATAATTAGTCCTTTTATTTAAAACATGAAGCTGTTTTTCTAATTCTGGTGGAACTTTTTTTTCAAAAGTGAATTTGTCATGAAGTTGTCGAATTAATGCACTTAAAGTGTGAAAACGATTGCTATACATTGTCATCATTAAAGGGATAGCTGGAAACATTAATGCTGCTACTGTGTAATCTATGTCCATATCGAATCAAATTGATTATGAAGATAGTGTTTGATATTTACAAGTAATATTTGATGAGCCATCTAAATGTTTTTATAAAACTAACAAGGTTAGACAAGCCAATAGGATTTATGCTTTTGTTTTGGCCTTGTGCTTGGGGTTTAGCTTATTCATATATATTTAATCAAAATATTACATCATTTATTAAGTATTTATTACTATTCTTTTTAGGTTCAGTCTTAATGAGAAGTGCAGGGTGTATAGTTAATGATATTGTAGATAAAAATTTTGATAAACAAGTTGAAAGAACTAAAAATAGACCTCTTCCTTCTGGAGAAATAACTACAATAAAAGCTTTGTTGTATGCTTTGGTAATTTGCTTTTTGGCATTTTTAATTTTGATTCAATTTAATTTTTTAACAATTCTTCTAGGAATAAGTTCAATGCTCCTTGCATTTAGTTATCCATTTATGAAAAGAATTACTTATTGGCCTCAGTTGTTTTTAGGCTTAACATTTAACTGGGGAATAATAATGGCCTGGGCAGCATTTTTTAATTACATATCGTTGGATATTATAATACTTTATATCTCAGCCATATTTTGGACATTGGGTTATGACACTATTTATGGAGCGCAAGATATGTCGGATGATGAAATAATAGGTGTCAAATCAACTTCTATTAAATTTAAAAATTATATAAAAGTTTTTGTCGGAATTAGTTATATAACTTCAGTATTCTGTTTAATTTATCTTTTTAAAGATTTTGTTTATTTAAATATTTTTACCTTTTTTCTAATAACATTTATCATGAGCTTGTTTTATCAAATCAAAATTTTTGATAAAAATAAACCTGAGCGTTGTTTACAAGCATTTAAAATAAATAATTTTTCTGGATTATTGCTATTTCTGGCAATTTTCTCTATTTCTGTTTAATATGAAATTTATAGAACTTAAAAAGATTATACAAAGACTTTATAAAGAGTATATTAAATTTTATTTTAAAAGAATTTTATTTTGTCTAGTCCTTTCAATTTGTGTAGCAGGAACATCTTCCGCAATAGCTTGGTTGTTAGATCCAGCAGTAAAAAAAATATTTATTGAAAAAGATCAAACCTTAGCTTGGCTAATACCATTAGCAATAGTTTGTACCTTTTCTGCTAAAGGTATCTCGCTTTATCTTGCAAGATTAAATATTTCAATTGTTGGTCAAAGAATAGCTGGTGAACTTCAAAAAAAAGTTGCTGAGTCAATACTTTATTCAGATATCCAAACGTTGGACTCGAGACACTCTGGTAAATATATTTCAAATATTATGTATGACTCTGCTCAAGTTCAACATTTAGTAAGTACTGGAGTACTAAATCTAATGAAAGACAGTTTTTCTGTAATCTTCCTTGTTAGCTTAATGTTTTATCAAAATTGGAAATTAGCATGCTTTGCTATTCTAATGATCCCTTTAGCTGGTGGTCTAGCAAAAAATTTAGGAAGTAAAGTTGGGAAAGCAACAAGTCAAGCAAGCTTTCTCGCTGGGAATCTAACATCTTTTATGAGTGATATTTTTAGAGGTTCAAGAATCATCAGAATTTACCAAAAAGAAAATAAAGAATTAAAAAATTCTAAAATTTTTATTGATGATTTAATAAATAAGAATATTCGTATCGCAAGTATTATGATTAGAGCAACGCCAATTATGGAGGTATTAACTGGTATAATGATAGCTGGATTTATCTTCTACTCCGGAAGGTTGATTAACACCGGTGAACTAGGAATAAATAACTTTTTCTCTTTTTTAGCCGCCATGATGCTTGCTTATCAACCAATTCGTTCTTTAGCTACACTTAATATGGTTGCTTATCAAGGTTCAGCAGCAGCAAATAGAATTTTTGCAGTCATTGATAAACCTATAAAAATAAAAAATATAGAAAAATTCCCAAATTTAGTTACTAGTAAGTGCGAGATAGAATTTAAAGAGGTAAGCTTTCAATATGAAACAACTTTAGAAAAGGCTATTAGCTCAATAAATTTTACTGTTGAGGGTGGAAAAATTACTGCCCTAGTCGGACATAGTGGTTCAGGAAAGAGTACCATTATCAACTTAATTCCAAGGTTTTATGATCCACAAAAAGGTCAAATATATTTAGATAAACAAAATATTAATAAAGTAAATTTAAACTCCTTAAGAAAGAATATTTCATTGGTAAGTCAAGATACTATTTTATTTGACGATACTGTAAAAAATAATATTTCTTACGCTGATCCAAAAGCAAGTGATGAGGATGTTGCAAAAGCTTGTGAATACGCTGCAGCAGACGAGTTTATACAAAAGCTACCAGATAAATATGAAACAATGATAGGGGAAAACGGAGTAAGACTATCCGGAGGTCAAAAACAAAGAATTTCAATAGCTAGAGCTATATTAAAAAAATCGCCAATTATTCTTTTAGATGAAGCAACCTCAGCACTAGACAATGAGTCTGAAAGAATAGTCCAAAATGCAATCAATAATTTGATAAAAGGTAGAACAACTTTAATAATTGCTCACAGACTGTCTACAATACACAATGCAGATAAAATTATTGTAATGAAAAAAGGCAACATTATTGGATCTGGGAAACATAACGATTTATTAGAGAATAATAATGAATATAAATCATTGTACAAAAGCGAGTTAAGATAAGATTATTGATGTTTTTATATCGCCTTACAATATTTTTATTATTTCCTGTCTTAGTAACAATAATTTTTTTTAGAAAATTAGTAAAAAAAGAGCATGCAACTAGATATAAAGAAAAATTTTCTAAATCACACTTTAATATTCAAAGAAAGAAAAATACCAGACTTTTGTGGTTTCATGCTGCCAGTGTTGGTGAAGTTAGGAGCATATATCCAATTGTTAATGAATTAAATAAAAATTATAAAAATTTAGAATTTTTGGTTACTACTATAACCTTAAGTTCAAGTAAATTAGTAGAGAATGAATTTAGGGGCTTCAAAAATCTACAACATAGATTTTTACCTTTAGATGTTGGATTCTTGATCAAAAATTTTTTGAAACTATGGAAACCGAGTAACATTTTTTTAATTGATTCTGAAATTTGGCCAAATCTTATTTATAATGCAAGAATATTAAAAATTCCCGTCACTCTTTTAAACGCTAGAATCACCCAAAAAACATTCAAAAGATGGAATAAAATTCCAAAATTAGCAAATCAGATATTTGGGAGTTTAAATATGTGTTTATCATCAAATTTGGAGACAAAAAATTTCCTTTTGAAATTAAAAGCTAAAAATGTTTTACACACAGGAAATATTAAACTGGCTTATCCAATAAATTTTAAAGAAATAGATAAAGATAATGAAAAGAAATTAAGATCAAAAGAAATTTGGTGTGCAATTAGTACTCACGAAGGTGAAGAAAATATATGTTTGAATGTTCACAAAATTATTAAAAAGAAAACAGAAATTGTTACTTTAATTGCTCCAAGACACATTGATAGATCGAAAAAAATTAGGAGACTTTGTGAAAAACTAAATTTAAGATCTCAAATAGTTAGTCAAAATGAAGAGATCTCAGAAAACGTAGAAATAATAATTATTAACTCATTTGGCGTTTTACCTAGTTATTTAAAACATGCCAGAAGTGTATTTGTAGGTAAATCTTTGATAGAAAAGTTACAGAATGATAGCGGTCAAAGCCCGATTGAGGCTGCTAAGTCAGGCTGCAAAATTTACCATGGACCTTTCATCAGTAATTTTAAAGACATTTATGATATTTTAGAACATCATGGGATTTCAACCAAGATCATGAATACTAAAGAATTGGCTGATAATTTAATCAAAGATTTCGCACTCATTGGTAGAAGCTCTAATAAACATATATCTTTAATGAATGTTTTAGAAAAGAAAACTTTAAATGATACAATGAAAAATTTAAATATTCTTTTAAACAATGAAAATATACAAACCTAATTTCTGGGATAAAAAAAGGGGATTATTAGCAGTATTACTGTTTCCAATTAGCTTTATTGTATTACTTTACATATTTTTTAAAAAAAAAATTATTGAAAGAAAAAAATATAATATTCCGATTGTTTGTATTGGAAATATTTATTTAGGGGGAACCGGTAAAACTCCCTTGTCGATCTTAATTGCAAATCAATTAAGAAACAAAAATAAAAATCCAGTAATAGTAAAAAAATTTTACAAAAAACATTCTGATGAACATATTTTAATTTCAAAAAATTTTAAAAATTTGATAATTTGCAAGAATAGATCGGAGGGTATTTCAGAGGCTATTGAATACAAATATGACACTGTGATTCTCGATGATGGTTATCAGGATTATCAAATAAATAAAAATATTAGTATATTGTGTTTTCATCAAAATCAGTTAATTGGCAATGGTTTAGTTATCCCTGCTGGACCTTTGCGAGAGTCTTTAAATGCTGTTAAAGACACACAAATCATTATCATTAATGGAAAAAAAGATCTTAAATTTGAGGAAAAATTAAAAAAATTTAATAAAAATCTTATCTTTTTTTACTCAGAATTTAAGCCAAAAAATATAAGTGATTTTAAAAATAAAAAATTATTAGCTGTTGCCGGTATAGGAAATCCAAAAAATTTTTTTAATATTTTAAGGGAAAATAATTTGAATGTGGCTAAAGAATTAGTTTTTCCCGATCATTATCAGTATAGTAAATATGAAATTTCAGAGATTATTAAATTCGCAAAAAAAAACAATTATATTACGATTATGACTGAAAAAGATTATTATAGAGTTCAAAAGTTTGGTTTTAATGAAATCAAATATCTTAAGGTTTCACTTGAAATTAGTCAAATTGAAAATCTTATAAAAAAAATTTTAGTAATTTATGATAAGAATATTTAAATACTTTGTTCAGTCAATTTTTATATATCTATTTTTTTTTATAGGAAAAGTTTTAGGTATTTCTGTTAGTAGAAAGTTATTTTCAAGAATTTTTCTTTTTGTAGGGCCTCTATTCAAATCGAAAAATATTATCGACTACAACCTTAAAATATATTCTAGCAATTTATCAAATAATGAAAAAAATTTTATTAAATCAGAAATGTGGAAAAACTATGGAATGACATTTATTGAGTATGCTTTTTTAAGATTTTTTCAAAGGAATACCTCACAAACTAAAATTGATGGAGAAGAGGTTTTGACAAGATTAATAAAACAAAAACAACAAGCAATTTTTATATCTGGACATTTTGCTAACTATGAAATGATGTCAATGGAAATTGTAAAAAGAGGAGTTCAGCTAGCAACAATATACAGGCCATTAAATAACTTTTTTTTAAATCCTTTAATGGAATACCTTAGAAGAAAATATGTTTGTAAAAATCAAATAAAAAAAGGTGTGCTCGGCGTTAGGAATGCGATTAAATTTTTGAAAAAGGGTCACAGTATTGCTTTAATGATTGACCAAAGAGTTAGTGAGGGTGAAAGAGTTGATTTTTTTGGAAAACCAGCATTAACAACGACTTTGCCAGCTCAATTATCCTTAAAATTTGATTTGCCAATTGTTCCTGTCTTTATTCAAAGAGATAAAAATAATAAATTTTTAATAAAATTTTACAATGAAATAAAATTTGAAAAAATAAAAAATAAATTTGAAATTACAAAAAAATTAAATTTAATTTTAGAAGATATGATTAAGAAAAATTCTGGACAATGGATTTGGACTCATAATAGATGGAAATAGATTTATTTGATGTTTAAAGTTCTATACCTCTTATCTGCTTCAATCGCCGAGAAATATGCCTCTTGGAGATCAACGTTCCAGTAATTCAAATCTTTAAGTAGTATTTCCTTCCCACTTACAGCACAATTTACATAATCTCCTTGTTCAACAATATCAAAAGAGTTGTGTTTAAAAAGAAGTTTGGCTTTTTTTTTTATCATCAATAAATTATATATTATAAAACTTAAAATGAATATTGGATTAATAGGAAGTGGTGGCAGAGAGCACGCATTGTGCCAAAAACTATGTGAGTCTAGTCTTGTAAATAAAATTTTTTGCTTTCCAGGTAATGCAGGTACTGCAAAAATCGCAACAAATATAGATGTAAATATTTTAGATTTTAAAAAAATTCTTGGTCTAATTAAAATATTCAAAATTAATTTAGTTATTGTGGGTCCAGAGGATCCTTTGGTTTATGGAATAGTAGATTTTTTAAAAAAAAATAAAGTTGATGTATTTGGTCCTAATAAGTTTGCTTCAAAATTGGAAGGTTCTAAAGCGTTTGTTAAAAAATTATGTAAAAAATATAAAATACCGACTGCAAATTTTAGAATTTGTAAAAATAAAGGTCATGTTTTAAATTTTCTAAAAAAAAACCAAATGCCTATTGTTGTAAAAGCAGACGGTCTTGCAGCAGGTAAAGGAGTATCAATTTGTAAAACAAAAAAGGATGTCCTTAATAAAGCGAACGAAATATTTAAAGGAAAATTTAAATCTTCAAGAAAAATAGTTCTTGAAGAATTTTTGGAGGGAGAAGAAGCAAGTTTCTTTCTTATCGTTGATAAAAATAATTTTAAATTTTTTGGAACTGCACAGGATCATAAACGTGTAGGAGAGAAAGATAGAGGACCTAATACTGGTGGTATGGGTGCTTATTCTCCAGCGCCAATTATCGATAGCAAGATAGAAAAAAAAATAATAAAAAAAATCGTTAAACCTACCTTACAAGAATTTAAAAAGAAGAAAAACTGTTATACAGGTTTTTTATATGTTGGTCTTATGATTAGAAATAAGGAACCTTACTTAATAGAATATAACGTACGAATGGGAGATCCAGAATGCCAAGTAATATTGCCTAGATTAAAAACTGATCTAGCTAAAATAATTAGAAGCGCTGTTAATAATAATCTGGGCGCTACTAAAATTAGGTGGAGCAATAAAAAAAGTATGACTGTTGTATTATGTGCAAAAGGTTATCCAGGAAAATATAAAAAAAATTCAATTATTAAAAACATTGACAAAATTAAATTAAAAAAGGATTTTTTTTTATATCATGCTGGTACTAAGCTTTTAAAAAATAAAATATATTCCAATGGTGGGAGAGTATTAAATATAAGTGCGCTAGGAAGTAATTTTAAAAAAATTAGGAAGAAAATCGTTTCAAAAATAGTTTCTCTAAATTGGAAAGATGGGTTTTACAGGAAAGATATAGGTTGGAAGGTAATTAATAAGAATGCGAATAATTAGTGGAAAATTTAAGGGCCAAAAAATTCAATTTATAAAATCAAATATAACAAGACCCTTAAAAGATTCAGTCAAAGAAAATATTTTTAATATTATTACTCATTCAAATGCAATTAATTTAGATATTCAAGGTGCAAAAGTCATTGACTTGTACTCTGGTGCTGGTTCATTTGGTATCGAATGCATTTCAAGATTATCAGAAAAAGTAGTTTTTTTTGACAGAGACCAAGTTGCTGTGAATAAATTAAAAGAAAACTTAAAAAATTTGTCATTAGGAAATCAGACTTTAATTGTTAAAGATGATGTTGAAAATATATTGAAGTGGGTTAGACAAGAAAAATTTGATTTATTTTTTTGTGACCCACCCTTTTCTGACCAGAAATTTATGAACGTATTAGAAAAAATTAAAAAGAGTAAAATCTTCAAAAAAAAACACTTAATTATTATTCATAGGGAAAGAAGAACGGAAGATAACTTAACCAAGTGTGTAAATATAAAGATTTCTCGAGTATATGGTCGATCAAAAATTATTTTTGGAACTTTTAATTAATAGTTTTTTTGTTAAAACTTTTACTTGTTCGACTGCTGGTTGATTGAAAGGATCTATTTTAGCTAATTTACCTACAATTATTGTTTCAAGTATGCTGTAACAAAAAAGTTCTCCAATGGTTTCCTCATCGAACTTGCTTATTGTAAATTCTCTAAATGGAATTTCTTTTTTTTGAAAAATTTTAATTAATGAATTTTTTTGAGATGTCTTAATTTTAGCAAACGTTTTTTTATGTAAAAAAGCAATTTTATCATTAATTTTTTTTGTATTTATTTTTTTTTTATCGTCATTACTACTGCTAAATATCCAGAATAACTTATCTTTGGGTCCATCTAAATATAGTTGAAGTAAACTGTGATGGTCCTTTGGAACATTAGAAACTAATGGCAAAAAACCCTTTCCATTTTTTCCTAAACTCTCAGCAATTAATTGTTGGATCCAAAAAAGAAACTTTTCTAATTTTGGCTCGTAATTTAAAAATATAAGATTTTTATATCTTTTTTTAATTAATAAGTAAGCCATAATTAAACAGCTCTCTTTTAAAAATTTCTTATTTTGATTTAAAAAATACTTATTTATGTTTTTTCTTAATTTAACAATATCTAACCCCATTAAAAAAGCAGGTACAATACCAACTTCTGATAAAACAGAAAATCTTCCCCCAATGAAACTTTTGTGTTCAATATAAAATAAGTCAAATTTTTTTGAGATAGAAAAAAGAATATTATCTTTTCTTTCTGAGACTAAAATTATATTTTTTGACTTCTTTTTTAATATATTTAACGATAAGAAATTTGTTAAAGTTTCCACCGTATTGCCTGATTTCGATATCACTAAGATTAAAGTTTTACGCAAATCTTCTTGTTTTTCAAAATTTGATACTTTTTTAGCGTCTAAATCATTAAAAAAATAAACTTTTTTTTTAATTTTGTTCTTCAAAAAATCGTAGATTGCTTCGGACCCTAAAATTGAGCCACCCATTCCTATTACTAAAATTTTTTGAAATTTCTGAAATCTTTTAAGATCTTTTAAATTGAAGTTTAAGTTAAAATTTGCATTTAAAATATTAAAAAAACTATCTTTATTATTTTTTTCAGCTGAAATTTTTTTAAAAATAAGGTCAAATCTCGATGATAGCTTTTCTTTGGTTATTTTATCTAAAATCTTTTTAGAAATTTGATTTCTTTTCAAATTAATTTTCACTTTCTTACTTTTTCTAGAATTGATTCTTCGATATTAGATGAAGTGCTTTTTGAACTATCTATTTCCTCGTTTGCCTTAAGTATTTTTTTAATTTTTTCTTTTTCTTCTAGTCTATTTTTATTTGATATCGAACCAGGTTCAGGAAGTTCATTAAAATCAGGGGGCAAAACTAACGGCTCTCTTTTTTTTATCAAAAATTCGTCGGTTGTTCTTACCTTTTCGTTTCTTAAAACTTTCCCCGCATCGTCTAGAGATGTACAAGCAGTAATTAACATTATCAGAGGAAATATTACTAAAAACTTTTTCATTTTATTTTTTTTGTAATGTTCCTTTCAAAATATAAATAAATATACCTAATGTAATAAAAATATCTGCAAAATTGAATACAAACCAGTGAAAATTTCCAATATGAAAATCAATGAAATCCGGTACTGCTTTGAAATAAATTCTGTCGTAAAAGTTTCCTAAGGCACCTCCAACAATCATAGAAAAACATATTTTATCTAAAATTTCAGATTTTAAAGCAATGTTAATACAAAAAATAATTACTAAAAGTATTAATGTAGTAATGGTGTTATAAATGAATGATGATTCAGTACTTAATAAACCAAATCCTATACCTATGTTCCAATTTAGGTCAAAATTTAAAAAATTATTAATAAAATAAATATTATCAGAATAATTTTGAATAATTGTTAATTTTGAATATCTATCTAAAAAGAAGACAAGTATTACAATAATAATAAAATAAAGATTTTCTCTCCTTATAAACTCATTTTTTATATTTTTTAAGTCAGTTAGATTATTTATCATTTAAATGTAGAACATCTTTCACAGTCTTTTTCTAAAATTTTCCAACACCTTTCGCACTTTTTTCCATTAGCCTTAGTAACCTCGATTATGATATTTTTATTATTTGATAATTTTTTTTCTGCTTTTGATACAATGAAGTACTCCGCTAAATCTAAATCTTCAAGTAAATCTAAGTTTTGTTTGTCTGCTGATATTTTAATTTCTGCCTCTAAACTTGAACCAATCTCTTTGTTGCTTCTTTTTTCTTCAATAGCAATATTGGCTTCTTGTTTTATTTTGAAAAGACTGGACCATTTATCATTCAGTTCAGGATTTTTCCAATTTTTAGGAATTTTAACAAAAACATTTTCATGAATACTTTCGTTCTTGTCATTAATTAAATTATAAATTTCTTCAGTTGTAAAAACTAAAATTGGTGCAAACCATTTTAGTAAACTCTCTAAAATTACATTGAGAACAATTACACAATTTACTCTTTTCTTTGAATCTAGACTGTCACAATAAAGGACATCTTTCCTTATATCAAAATAAAATGAAGAAAGTTCTAGTGTGCAAAAACTTAATAAATCTTTGTATAATTTATGAAAATTATAATTTTTAAGATTTTTATTTACCGACTCTCCAATTAAAAATAGTCTATGTAAAATATATTGATCAAGCTCATCTAATTCATTTAATTTAATATTTTCAAAATTTTGTTTTTTAAATTTATCTTTTAAATTTCCCAATATAAATCTAAAAGTGTTCCTAATTTTTCTGTAAGATTCTGCGTGTTGTATTAAAATATTTTTATCAATTCTTAAATCTTCTGCATAATCAGATGCACAAGCCCAAACTCTAAGTATATCTGCACCATAATTTTTCAAGATATCTTCCGGAGAAATAACATTTCCCATTGATTTTGACATTTTTAAACCTTTGCCATCTACTACAAAACCATGGGAAAGAATGCTCTTAAAAGGTGCTCTACCTCTTGTTCCGCAAGATTCCAATAAAGAGGAATGAAACCAGCCTCTGTGTTGGTCTGATCCTTCAAGATACATATCTGCGGGCCACTTTAAATCTTTTCTTTTTTCAAGAACAAAACTATGTGTCGAACCACTATCGAACCATACTTCTACAATATCATTTAACTTTTCGTATTCATTAGAGTCATATTTATTGCCCAAAAATACTTTTGGATCATCTGTAAACCAACAGTCTGACCCTTGTTTTTCATATATGGACGCAATTCTGTCTATGACTTTTTGATCTCTTAAAGGTTCTTTTGTTTTTTTATTAATAAAAATTGGTAAAGGAACACCCCAAACTCGTTGTCTTGAAACACACCAATCTGGTCTCCCTTCTATCATTGATAAGAGCCTATCCTTACCTTTGTTCGGGTAGAAGATGGTCTCATTTATTGCTTTAACGGCTTTTTCTCTAAGTTTATTTTTTTGCATAGAGATAAACCATTGAGGTGTCGCTCTGTAAATTAATGGAGCTTTGGATCTCCAAGAGTGAGGATAGCTATGATTAAGTTTATCATTTTTCAGTAATTGTTTTTGTTCTTTGAGTTTGTCTATGACAATCGGGTCAGCCTTGAATACGTGCGTATTTGTAAAGTAAGGGACCTCTTTAGTGTAAACACCTGAGTTATCAACCGTATAAAGCGATGGTATATTATTTTTCAAACACAAATTAAAGTCGTCCGGACCATGACTTGGGGCACAATGAACAATTCCTGTTCCTTGATCTAAATTAACAAATTGAGCATCCAACATTGGAACATCATAATCAAAATCCATTTTAACGAATGGATGACTACATACTGTTCCTTTAAATTCAGATCCCTTAAAAGTCTTCAATTCTTTATAGTTTTTGATTTCACAATCTTTAGTAATCGACTCAATCAAATTTTTTGCAACTACAATTTTCCTGTTTTTAAAGTGCTCAAGTTGATCAATTTCTAAAAGTGCATATTCAATACGGCTATTAAAAGCTAATGCTTTGTTAGCAGGTATAGTCCAAGGTGTAGTAGTCCAAATTATAATACTTGTGTCTTTTAGAAAGTCTTTGTTAGTCTCCTTAACTTTAAACGCAACATAAATTGTATTTGAAGTATGATCCAAATATTCAACTTCTGCGTCAGCTAAAGCAGTTTTTTCTACAGTAGACCAAAGAACTGGCTTGAATCCTTGATATAAACTTCCATCTAAAAGAAATTTGCCTAACTCTCTTACAATTTGAGCTTCTGCCTCGTAACTCATTGTAGAATAATAATTTTCAAAATCTCCAACCACACCAAGTCGCTTAAACTCTTTAATGTGAACTTCGATCCAATTTTTTGCAAATTCTCTACATTCTTGCCTAAAATTTTTGATGGGCACTTCATCTTTATTTTTTTTCTTTTTTTTGTATTGTTCTTCTATTTTCCATTCTATTGGGAGCCC
>MDTE01146924.1_pt1 | contig 14382 bp, 16 predicted proteins | sample 811231 | NCBI WGS metagenome assembly MDTE01 (sample SAMN05326651, study PRJNA326480) | marine metagenome | isolation source: seawater | place: Indian Ocean: Red Sea | collected 2010 | reverse complement strand
AAGTTTTTTTATCAAATCAGAAATAGTTGAATTAAAAAATTCTTGATTTTCTATTTTGTCTTTAATTTGGTTAAGTTTTGTTTTAAAAGCTTTATCGAAAATTTTGTTATACTCCTTAATACTTTGATCATCTTGTTTAAAGTCGTCTAATTTAAAAAATTGTTTCAACAAATATCTCTCAAAAGCATCATAAATTTTTTCTTTTTTATCCTGATTAATTTTTCTTTTGCTATAATGTTTTAAAAGATTATTCTTAATACCTAAATATTCACTAGTCCCTAAAGTTTCATATCTCATTTTTTCTGCGATTTCGTAAAGTTTTTTTGCCTTACTGCCGTCAGGCAGAAATTTTTTAAATATTTCTCTATTACTGTACCTTATTTTAAGCGACTCAGAGTCAGCATGTGCTCTTGCCTTCTCAAAATTTATATTATCTTCATTTTGCTCTATTTCTGGTAAAATTATAGTTTCTTTTTCTGATGTAATGTTTTGATTACCAAAATTTATTTCCAAGTCTTCTTTATTTGATATTGACTTTACTGTAGATTTTAAAGCAGTTTTAAAATTTTCGATAATTTCTTCTTTTTTCTGCACTTTAAATTTGAACGTTAATCGATGACTCAGGAAGATCCTCACCAAAACATCTTTGATAGTATTCGGAAATAATCTTCTTTTCTAGCTCATCACATTTATTTAAAAACGTTACTCTAAATGCATAACCTTTGTCTTTAAATATTTCGGTATTTTCTGCCCAATGAAGAACTGTCCTAGGACTCATTACTGTGGAGATATCTCCAGACATAAAGCCCTTTCTTGTTAGGTCTGCAACTTTAATCATGTTGACTAAAATTTCTTTACCCTCTTTATTATTAAATTTTTTATTTTTGGCTAAAATAATTTCAAGCTCTTTATCATGAGATAGATAATTTAATGTTGAAACTATATTCCATCTATCCATCTGACCTTGGTTAATTTGCTGAGTTCCATGGTAAAGACCTGTGGTATCACCAAGACCAACTGTATTTGTTGTTGCAAACATCCTAAAAAAATCATTTTGTTCTAAAACTTTATTTTTATCCAAAAGTGTAAAATTACCTTCACTTTCCAAAACTCTCTGAATTACAAACATTACATCTGGTCTACCAGCATCGTACTCATCAAAAACTAATGCAACTGGATTTTGAATAGACCAAGGTAATATCCCTTCCTTAAATTCAGTAATTTGTTTTCCATCTTTTAAAACAATTGCATCTTTACCAATTAGATCTAATCTACTTATGTGACTGTCCAAATTTACTCTAACACATGGCCAATTTAATCTAGCGGCAACTTGTTCTATATGCGTTGACTTACCCGTGCCATGATATCCCTGAATTAAAACTCTTTTGTTAAAAGCAAAACCAGCTAAAATTGATAGTGTAGTATCTTTATCAAATTTATAGTCCGGATCTATTTTTGGGACATATTCATTTTTTTTAGAAAATCCTTCGATTTCCATATTGCTTTCAAAACCAAATGTTTGTTTAACTGAAATTTTAATATCTGGTTTCGCTGAAAATTGAGACGTGCTCATAATTATTTTTTTCCCAAATTTATTTTTAACTGACTATATGCCAAAGTTATCTTTTTTAACTTATCTTCAAATTTTTTACTACCTTGGTTTTTATCAGGATGATATTTCTTTACAAGGTATTTAAATTTTTGCTGAATTTCTTGCCATTTTGCTGAATAATTCAATTCTAAAATATCAAAAGCATCTTTATCTTTGTGTGACAACTTTGACTTTTTAAAATCTTTAAAACTACTTGATTTAAATATATTTAATTTATCCTCTAAAGCATTATTCCATAGAAGATTAAAGAAATTTTCAGAGGAGCCAAAACTTTTAGTTGATTTGTGCCAAGTTAGATCTGATTTTAAAAAATATTCTATTTCATGGTCATTCATATTTTCAAAATAGTTCCAATTTTTGTTAAAAATTTTAATATGTTTAAGACATAATAGTCTGTATTTTCTACTATTATCTTTTTCTATAGGGGCTTTGTATTTGCCTAAATCTTTACAATTTTCCCAATCACAAATTATTTTCATATTCTTTTTTTTTATATATACTAAAAGTTGGTGAGTAATTATATAGATCATATTAAAGAAAAGATAAAAAATAAAATTGCTGTTGAGGAAATAAATATAATTGACAACTCACAAGCTCATAGGAATCATGCTTCGTTCCAAGAAGGTCAATTACATTTAACCTTACAAATAAAGTCTAATTTTCTTAGAAAATTAAAACGTGTGGAGGCCGAAAGAATTTTGTTGTCTATTATAAAAAAAGATTTTGGTAAAAAAATTCATGCTTTTGAAATAAAGCTAGAATAATTTTTTGACAATTTTTTTAATTTCTATTTGTGAAAATTTAAATTTTTCTGGCTCAGTGGTCTGACCTATTTTTTTTAACAAAATTAAATTTATTTTACTATCACTATTTTTTTTATCATTGGACATATATTTTATCGTACTCGCTATTTGATTAGCTTTTAAAAATTTAGAAAAATTCTTAATCAAATTATAGTTTTTATAAATCTCCCTTATTTCTTGATAAGATTCTTTAGAACAGATTTTTTTGAAAAACGAAAATTCTAAAGCAATCATCATACCTAGCAAAACCGCCTCACCATGATTTATTTTTCTAGAGTACTTATTTTTTGCTTCAATTGCGTGTGCAAAAGTATGACCAAAATTTAAAACCATTCTCATTCTATTTTCTTTAAAATCTCTATCCGTAAAGATTAATTTTATTTTACAACTTTTCTTAATTGCTTGAAAAATTTTATCACCTTTGAGAGAAAGGACATCTTTCGAGTTTTTTTTAAGCCAATTAAAAAAATTTCTATCTTTGATAATTGCATGTTTTAAAATTTCTGCATATCCACAAATAATTTCTCTTTTTGGCAAAGATTTCAAAAAGTTGGTATCTGATATTACTATTATAGGTTTATAGAAAGATCCTATTAAATTTTTCCCAAAACTTGAATTTACTCCAGTCTTACCACCAATACACGAGTCAACTTGTGCTAAAAGCGTAGTTGGAATATTTATGAAGTTAATACCTCTTTTAAAAATACTTGCAACAAAACCTGTTAGATCACCAACAATTCCACCACCTAGACTTATAAGTACATCAGACCTATTAAATTTTGATTTTAACAAGGTATTAATTAAATATGTTGATTGATTTAAATTTTTTATTTTTTCTGAAGATTTCACTCTTATAGGTAAAACCTCATATTTTCTTAAAGTTTTCTTTATCTTCAATAAAAACCTATTTGGAACTTTTTTATCGATTATAATTGCAACTTTTTTACATTTAGAACAATTTTTATTTATTTCTTTTGGTAATCTGTAAAGTATGTTGTTACCAATTAAGATTTGATAGCCCTTAGCTTTAATTTTTTGCATATAAATTCAATATTTTTTGAACTACATCTTTTTTATTCATATTATCACAATTTATCTTAAAATTAGCTAAAGCATAAATTTTTTTTCGTGATTGTAAAATTTTCTTTACTTCACTTTCTAAATTATTTCTTTCTAGAAGGGGTCTTTTATTGTTTCTTTTATATCTTTTTATAAGTAACTCTAAACTTAGATTAAGCCAAATACTACAGCAGTTTTTTATGATTTCTTTTCGAATTTCATTATTAATGAATGCTCCACCACCCAAAGCTATAATAGAACTTTTATTTTTCAGAATTTTTAAAGTAACTTTTTCCTCTATTTTTCTAAAATATTCCTCACCATCAACATCAAAAATTTTCTTGATTGATCTTTTCTCTTGTCTTTCAATTAATCTATCAACATCAATGAATTTAAATCTTAGTTTCTTGGCTAATAATCTACCTATCGTAGACTTTCCCACACCCATCATTCCAGTTAAAACAAGGCTTTTTTTCAAAAATAATCCTAATTAAAAATTTGATTTATCACAAATTTGTCTTATTTTGCGAGTTTAAATATATTTTTTAACTATGCAACTTAAATTCAATCGAGAAAAAAGTCTTAGAGAGTCTATAGTGCAAAGATTATTAAAGTTAGTGGTAATAATCGGACTTTTTGTTTTAGCAGTTTTTCTTCTTGAGAAGATAAATTTTTCTCAACCAAATAAGAACTTTAATACTGATATAACAAATGAAATTATCAGACTTAAATAAATTTTTTTTTTATTTAATTATTTTTCTTAACTTAAGTATCTCAAATGCTCAAGAAGAAGTGGATATATGGAAAAAAGATAACTCAAATAACAATGAAGAGAGTGTTCAAAAAGACAAAAAAATTGAGTCTCCAATTATAAATAAAAACACTATAACAACTAATAATATCATCCAAGAAAAAACTCCCAATGATAGTGAGGAAGCTTCTTTGTATGGTATTTGGGATCCGGACACTTATAATTTTGAATTATCAATGTGGTCAAATACCGATGGAAGAAGTATTGAAAAAACAATTTCTCGTATAAGCAAACTTAATCTATCAGAAACTGCAGAGAGTATATTCTTAAACACAATTTTTTCCTATTCCTATGCACCTGAGAATATAAGCGAAAAAGAATTTTTGGATCTCAAAATAAATTGGTTAATTAAAAATAAAAAAGATAAAATTATTGAGGAGTTTTTGAAAAAAAATAATGACTTTCCAAATAAAAATAAAATTATCCAATATCTTGTTGACAGAAATATATCTGAAGCAAATATTAAAATAGGATGTGAAAAAGTAAATTTTATAGGCAGAGATATTAAAGATCCTTATTTAGAAAAATTTAAAATTTATTGTCTAGTTTTTAATAATAAAAAAAGTCAGGCACAACTTTTACATGATATTCTTAAGGAGCAAAAACAGTCAGATGAATTTTTTGATAACGCTATCAATTTTTTATTAGGAGTTGATGATAATAAGAATAAAAAAATCAAAGACAATAATTTATTAAACTTTTATTTATCAAGCGTAACCTTTCCAAATTTTAAATATGAACCAACTAATAAAACCAATAAAAGTATTTGGGAATACATGAATGCGGCAAACCTAATTGCCGTTGATGATATCAATGATAAAGATAAAATCAGAAATTTGGAAACTGCTGCTAAGAACAACCAAATTGATAAAAATCAAATTTTCAAAATTTATAAACAAATTCCTTTTGATTTAAATACCTTAATAAATGCTCAGAATATTTATCAATCGCTTGATAAACTAGAGGGAAGGGCACTTATTTACCAAAAATATTTATTATCAGATAATAACAAAATAAAATTAGATTTACTTTTTTTATTGAAAGACCTATTTAAAAAAGAAAATCTCTCGAATGTTTTTACAGAATTTTTGAGCGATGAACTTAAAAAATTTGGAAAAAATGATATACCAAAAGATTATGTAAATGTCGTAGAGCGCAATATAATATCTAATAAAACTTTGAAACAAAGAAAAATTAAATTTGATGATAAAGTTTTACATAGATCTAAATTAATACGATATTTTTATGAAGATGATTATCCTGTAAAAAAAACGCAGAAAGAGCTTGATGGTATTTACAAAAAAATAAAAAGAAACAAAAATTATTTCTATTCAGCAAAAGATATTGCAGTCCTAGAGTCCTTTGAGAGCGATGGCATACAAATTCCTAAAGAGATTGATCATAAAAAGCTTTCTTTAAATTATAATATTCCAAATAATCTAATTGATTTGGCAAATAACGGTCAAAAAGGTTTTTTAGCTCTTAAAATAGTTGAAATAATTGGCGAGGATGAAGTAAATAATTTAGATCCAGAAACCATATATTTTATTACAAATTTATTAAATAAATTGGAACTTAAAGTATTTAGAAACGAAATTTTAAGCTCAGCGCTACCTTTAAGAATATAACTGTAGTAAAATATCAAATGTCCAAAAAAAATATTTTAACTATTCCCGATCCAATTTTAAGAAAAATTTCAGAACCAGTTAAAAAAATCGACAAAGAAACTAAAAAATTGATGGACGATATGCTTGAAACTATGTACGAAGCCCCAGGCATAGGTTTAGCCGCAGTTCAAATAGGTATTTTGAAAAGAGTAATTGTCATTGATTTATCAAAAAAAGATGAAAAAAAAAATCCAATTTTTATTGTGAATCCAGAGATAATTTCTAAATCTAAAGAGATGGCTTCTTATGAAGAAGGCTGTCTATCTATACCAAACCAATTTGCTGAAGTTAAAAGACCAAATTCATGTAAATTACATTTCTTAGATTACGAAGGAAAAGAATGTGAAATTAACGCCAACGGCCTTCTCGCCACATGTATACAACATGAGATTGACCATTTAAATGGTATTTTATTTATTGACCACTTGTCAAAACTTAAAAAAGATTTAATTTTAAAAAAAAGCAAAAAGCAAAAAAAAGAAATTGATAGGGTAATAGTTTAACTTCAGAAATCAAATGTCATTAAAAATAGTTTTTATGGGAACTCCCGAGTTCTCAATTCCATCTTTAAAAATCTTAAAAAGTTCAAGGCACAAGATCATAAGCGTTTATACTCAACCGCCAAAAAAAAAATCAAGAGGTCAAAAAATATTAAAGTCTGCTGTTCATATTTTTTCTGAAAATGAGGGAATTAATGTAAGAACAAATAATTTAAAAGATGAGAGAGAGTTTGAAGAATTTAAACAATTGAATCCAGATCTTGTTATTGTGGTAGCTTACGGTCAAATAATTCCAGATGTTTATTTTAATAATCCACATTTAACTTTTTTAAATTTACATGCATCACTTCTTCCAAAATGGAGAGGAGCTGCTCCTATCGAAAGAGCGATTTTAAATAAAGACACTGAAACAGGAGTCTCAATTATGAAAATAGGAAAAAAACTAGATACTGGGCCTTATATGAAGCAAGTCAAAGTAAAAATAGATAAAGAAACAACCAGTGGAGAATTAACTGAAAGATTATCATTAATTGGAGCTAAAACTTTAAAAGAGTCAGTTGATCTTATATCTACAGGTAAAGCAATTTTTACTAATCAAAATGACAAAGAAGCTACTTATGCAAAAAAAATAGAAAAACTCGAAGCTCGTATTGACTGGAAAAATAAAGCAGAGGATATTATCGCAAAAATAAATGCTTTCAATCCTAAACCAGGTGCATGGTTTTTATCTAAAAAAGAAAGAATCAAAATTCTTAAGGCTAAAGAAATTTTTCAAAAAGGAAAAGAGGGTGAAATTCTTGATGACAAATTAACAATAGCTTGTTCTGTTAATGCAATACAAATTTTAAGAATACAAAAAGAAGGAAAAAAAGAAATGGATGTCAAAGAATTTTTAATAGGTAATAGTCTTAGGAAAGGAACGACACTGAATTGAAATCTAACTATCAAATAATAATCGAATATGAAGGAACTAATTATAATGGTTGGCAATATCAAAAAAATGGTTCCTCTATTCAAAAAGAAATTGAAAAAGCTTTAAAACGTCTTTTAAAAAAAAACATAAAAATAATTGGTTCTGGAAGAACAGACTCAGGAGTGCACGCCTTTGGTCAGTCTGCAAATTTTATTACAGATAAAATTGAAAATGAAAAAAAATTTCTGGGCTCTTTGAACTATTTTTTAAGCAAAAAAAATATTACAATTAATTCCATAAAAAAGAGAAAAATCAGTTTCCATTCGAGATTTGATGCAAAAAAAAGAATTTACAGATATATTATTGTCAATAGAAAAAATTATTTAGTATTAGACAAGAACAGAGCTTGGTTGGTAAAAAAAAAATTAAATATTCAATTGATGAGAAAAGCAGCAAAAATATTGTCCGGAACTCACAACTTTAACGCATTTAGATCTTCATCATGTGGAGCAAAATCACCAGTGAGAACCATAGAAAAATCTGCGGTAATAAAAAAAGGTGAAAAAATATTGATAGTTTTTTCATCAAAGTCCTTTTTGCAGCAACAAGTTAGATCAATGGTTGGTTGTTTAAAAATGATTGGAGAAGAAAAATGGAATTTAGATGATTTGAAAAATTTATTTAAATTAAAAAAAAGATCTTTATGTGCACCACCAGCTCCTCCGAGTGGATTATATCTCGAAAAAGTTACTTATTAATAGATTTAATTTTTTTTGACTTTTTTATTCTCCATCTAGATTGTGAGTTTACAATAAATCCGACACACTTTTTTGCTCCACATCTACAAGGATAGTTTTTATAATCTTTATCAAAGCTAAATCCATAATCGTACGTTAATTCCTCATTCTTTTTTATATCTTTTATTGAGTAAATCCATAGTTTTAAACCAACACCGTCAACCTCACAATTTGGTTCACAAGAATGATTTATTAGTCTTGCAGTGTTATATTTAAAATCTCCATCTAGATCGTACTTCTTATTTAGATTAAATAAATAAATTGCTTTGTCGTTATCAAACTTTGGGTTTGTTTCTGTTTCTTTGACTGTAATTATTTTACCTTTGTATTCAATAATTTTAGTTCCTTTTTTGATATCGGTTGCCGCACATAGTCCTCTATTATCTATATTTGATTTTTTTATTTTATATAATTTTTTCATATTCAAAATTTAATTAATGCGTTAATATGTTCTTCAGTACTTTCAGCGAGTGCGTTCAAGTCATAACCTCCCTCCAAAATAGACACTACATTCCCTTTACAATAATCTTTAGAAGCTATCAATGTTCTCTTTGTTATTTCAAAATAATCTTTTGATTTTAAATTTATATTCGAAAGAGGATCATCTTTATGAGCATCAAATCCTGCAGAAAAAAATATGAATTCTGGTTTAAATTGATTTAATTTTTTAAGAACATGTTCATAAGCATCAAAATACTCATCCGAGTTTGTTCCAGCTGGTAAAGGAATATTAAATATATTATTGTACGATCCTTTCTCATGACTTGCTCCAGTCCCAGGAAAATGAGGGTATTGATGGGTAGAAATATAAAGAACTTTTTTATTAGAATAAAAAATGTTTTGAGTTCCGTTTCCATGATGGACATCAAAATCAATTATTGCAATTTTGCTTAATTTATACCTATCAATTAAATAATTTGCTCCTACAGCCACATTGTTAAAAATACAAAAGCCCATTGCTTTATCATATTCAGCATGATGTCCAGGGGGTCTTACAGCACAAAATGCATTCTTTAATTTTTCTTTTTTAACAAGATCTATTGCCGAAATAATAGATGAAACTGCATCATAAGATGCATTTTTGCTTCCTGGAGAAATTACAGTATCTCCATCTAAAAAAAATTTTCCTTTTTTAGGGAAAGCTTTTTTTACCTCCTCGATGTAAAGATTATTGTGGGTTTTCTTTAGATATGACTCATCAAATTTATTTGGGGTACTCCATTCAAGATTAGATGATTTAATTTTTTTTAATCTCTCTAAGATAGATTGTATTCTATATTTATTTTCAGGATGTTCATCCCCAGTATCATGATTTAGTGAACTTTTCGGTGATATTATTCCGGTTTTCACTTAAAATACTCGTTTAAAAAATTGAAATAAATCTTTTTTAAATTTTTTAAGTCTTTCAAAGAGACACATTCATCAATTTTATGCATAGTCTTATTTACTAGTCCGAATTCAAGACAAGGCGCTATTTTTTTAATAAATCGAGCATCTGAGGTTCCTCCAGTTGTAGAAAATACTGGATTTATTTTAGTGACATTCTTTATTATTTTTTTTGCTAATAAGATATTTTTCCCAGGTTTTGTTAAAAAAGCCTCTCCGCTTTCTAAATAATTTATTTTATACTTACATTTGTTTTTTTTAGAAATTCTTTTTATTACATTATTAATTTTTTTTCTCAGCTTTGAGGCTGTCTGAAGATTATTATATCTGACGTTAAATTGAGTTTTAGCTGAGGCTGGAATAACATTATGTGCTTTATTATTTACATATATTCCAGTAAATTCTAGGTTTGATGGCTGAAAATTTTTATTACCTTTATCTAATTTTTTTTTCTTTAACTCATAACAAATTTTAATGATTGTATTTATTGGATTATTTGAAAGATGAGGGTAAGCGATGTGTCCTTGTGTGCCTATTATTTCTAGTTCTGCTGTAAGACTACCTCTTCTGCCAATTTTGATCATCTCACCTAATTTTTTAGGATTAGTTGGTTCACCTACAATACAGAAATTAATTTTTTCTCCTTTTTTTCTTAAATAATCTACAACTTTTTTTGTACCATTTGTTGCATATCCTTCTTCATCTCCAGTAATTAATAAACTTATAGAGCCGTTTACATTTTTATTTTTTGTTAAATAATTACTTACTGCAGATATGAAACATGCAATTGAGCTTTTCATATCGTTTGCACCTCTTCCAATTAAATACCCTTTTTTCACTTTTGGTTTGAAAGGATTTACAGTCCAATCTTTATAGTTTCCGGGCGGGACCACATCGGTATGCCCCGCATAGCATAAATTTGGCTGTTTATTTCCATATTTTGCATAAAGATTTTTTATAGGTTTTCCTTTACCTTTTTTAAATTCAAGTATTTGACATTTAAATCCTAGAGATCTTAATTTCTTTGCTAAAAAATTAATTGCTCCCGCATCAACCGGAGTAATACTTGGGAAAGATATAAGATCCTTAGATAAAGTTAATTCATCAATTGTTCGCATTTAATCTCTCAATAAATCATTAATTGATGTTTTGCTTCTAGTTTTTTCATCGACTTTTTTAACAATTACTGCGCAGTATAAACTTGGCCCGTCAGGATTTTTTTTATTTGGAATACTACCAGGTACAACTACAGAGTACGCTGGGACCTTACCGTAGGTAATTTTGCCTGATGTTCGATCAACAATTTTTGTCGAAGCTCCAATGTAAACACCCATTGAAATGACCGCACCCTCTTCGACAATTACACCTTCAGCAATTTCAGATCTTGCACCAATAAAGCAATTATCCTCTATAATTACTGGTCCAGCTTGAAGCGGCTCTAGAACTCCTCCAATACCAGCACCACCTGAAACATGGCAATTCTTTCCGACTTGTGCGCACGATCCTACTGACGCCCAAGTATCAATCATTGTACCTTCATCAACGTAAGCTCCGAGATTTACAAAACATGGCATCAAAACTACATTTTTTCCGATGAAAGAACCTTTTCTGACCACTCCATTAGGAACGTGTCTGTAACCTGCTTTTTTCCATTCTGACTCACTCCACGTAACGGACTTACCAGGCACTTTATCATACCAAGTAGTATAAGGCCCTTTAGACATAGTCATTGGTCTAGTTCTGAAACTTAGTAAGATAGCTTTTTTTACCCATTGATTTACCTTCCAACTGCCATTTTTCTTTTCAGCAACCCTCAATTCACCTTTATCGGTAAGCTCAATTGTTTGATCAATTGCATTTATAATCTCCTTCTCGGATTTTTCATTTATATTTTGTTTATTTTCAAATGCGCTATTTATTATTTTTTCTAATTCATTTTTGTTCATTTATCTCCTTTAAAAATTTAGAAAGATTGTCTGTTTTATAATTTATAAAATTAGAATCAGAAAATTCCGCAGCCCAAGGTTCCTCGTTTTCAATCCAAACTGTTTTCATTCCTAATTCGTAAGCAGGTTTTAAATTTCGTGCAATATCCTCAATAAATATACTATATTGTGGCTCAATTTTGTATTTTTCTATTATTTTTTTATAAGTTTTAGGTGATGGTTTGGGTACAAAATCTGCACTTACAATGTCAAAAATATCATCAAAATATCTCTCTATTCCTAATCTTTTTGTTACATTTATAGCGTGAGCCCTAGATCCATTCGTAAAAATTATTTTTTTACCATTAATTTTTGATATTTCTTCTTCAAGTTGTTTGTCTTTTTTTAGAAAACTTAGATCAATATCATGAACAAATTCTAAAAACTCATTGGCGTCTATCTTGTGATTTTTAATCATTCCATTTAATGTTGTATTGTATGCTACAAAATAATTTTTCTGTATTTTTTTAGCTTCTTCTTTACTTATGTTGAGTTTTGAAGAGATAAACATTGACATTTTTTTATCCACTTGATCGAATACTTTTGTTGCTCCCGAATAAAGAGTGTTATCCAAGTCAAAGAGCCAGTATTTAATATTTTTGAGTTCTTTCATTGCCTTATTAAAGTCCCTGAACCTTTATCCGAAAATATCTCATCAAGAATAGAGTGAGGTTTTCTTCCATCTAAAATCACAACACCTCTAACTCCATTCTCTACTGCATCTATACAGTTTTTTATCTTTGGTATCATGCCTCCTTTAACAATTTTGAGCTTTACCAGATTTTCAATATCAAAAGGTTTTATTTCTGATATCAATGTTTTTCTATCATCGTAAACTCCCTCGACGTTAGTCATAAGTAACAATCTTCTCGATTTAAGTTTTTTTGCAATAGCGCTTGCTGCGGTATCACCATTAATATTGTAAGCTTGATTGTTTTCGCCAAGACCCAATGGTGCGACTACTGGAATTTTCTTTTTATAAATAATATCTTTAATAGTTTCAATATTTATACTTTCAGGCACCCCAACAAAACCTAGTTCAGATCTGTCAGGAATTACTTTAATAATATTATTTTTTTTTGAATTGATTGAAACTGCATCACATCCTTTTTTAAGTAATGAATTGACAATATCATCATTAAATTCAATTAAAACTTTTTCTACTATCGATATTACTTCTTTGTTTGTAACCCGTAATCCATTAATAAATTCTGTTTTAATTTTTTCTTTTTTTAATTCTCTTTCTATTCTTGGACCACCTCCGTGAACTACAACAATCGATAAACCTAGTTGGTTTAATATAAAGATATCATCTATAAAATTGTTAAATATCTTTCTATCAATTAGAACATTTCCTCCGTATTTGATTACTATTAATTCATTTTTATATTTTTCAATATACTTTGATACATTATTTAAATTAGGAGCATCTTTAGGCCAAATATTTTTTATATTTGTTAAATTTTTATTAACGGACATTTAATTTGTTTTTACTTTTGTTTGTCTCATAATTACCCATTGTTGGGCAATAGTTAGTATGTTATTCACTGTCCAGTAAACTACTAAACCTGACGGGAAGGGTGCTAAAATAACTGTTAAAAAAAGAGGAAAAAAAGCAAAAATTTTAGCTTGTATTGGATCGGCTGGAGCCGGGTTTAATTTTTGTTGTAGATACATTGTTAGCCCCATTAATATAGGCCATATCCCAATTATTAAAAAGCCGGGTGGATCCCAAGGAATAAGTCCAAACAAATTAAATATTGTAGTCGGATCTTTTGCAGATAAATCTTGAATCCAGCCAAAAAATGGTTGATGCCTCATTTCTAAAGAAATAAAAAGCATTTTATAAATTGCAAAGAAAAAAGGTATTTGAATTAAAATCGGAAGGCAACCAGATGCAGGGTTGATCTTTTCTTTCCTATATAAAGCCATCATTTCTTGTTGAAGTTTTACCTTATCATCTTTATGAAGCTCTTTTAGTCTAACCATTTCTGGTTGCACTGCTTTCATTTTTGCCATTGATCTGAAAGAATAGTTTGCCAATGGAAAAAATATAATTCTAATAGCCAAAGTAATCAGGACAATTGCGATACCAAAATTACCAGAAAATTTAAATAAATAATCTATTACAAAGAAAAGAGGTTTTGTAAAAAAATAAAACCACCCCCAATCTATAGTTAAATCAAATTTATCAATATTTTCACTTTCTGCGTATCCATCAACAGTTTCAACTTCTTTAGCAGCAACAAATAATCTTACTTCGTTTTCAGATGAAGTTTTTGAAGAGATAGAAACAGGTGCATTAAGAATATAATTAGCTCTAAAATTATCTTTATATAAAAAAGAGGATTTAAAATTTTGATCTTCAGGTGGCACAATTGCTGTCACCCAATATTTATCAGTAATTCCCAACCAACCATTATCCGAATTTCTCACTATCTTTTTATCTTTAACATCATCGTAGTCGTCCTCCTTTAATTCACCATCAAAGACGCCAATAAAGCCCTCGTGCAATATATAAAAACCCATAACATCGTCTGGTTTTTTATTTCTAGTTATTTGAGCGTAAGGATAAAGGCTGACTTCTGAGGATGTATTATTTTTAACTTTTTGTTTTATCTTAAAGAGATATTTTTCATCTAAACTTATAGTTTTGGTAAAAGTTAGTCCTCTTCCATTATCCCATTCTAAAGTTACATCGCTGTTATTGCTTAATACTCTATTACCTTTTACTTTCCATATTGTATCTAAGTTAGGGACAGCAATTTTATTTCCAACACTTGTCCAGCCTGACTCAATATAATAGCCATCTTGAGTTTCCTTTGGATTCAAAAAAATTACATTCTCTT
>MDTE01149168.1_pt1 | contig 14384 bp, 12 predicted proteins | sample 811231 | NCBI WGS metagenome assembly MDTE01 (sample SAMN05326651, study PRJNA326480) | marine metagenome | isolation source: seawater | place: Indian Ocean: Red Sea | collected 2010 | reverse complement strand
TTCGACACGTTATTCGCCTTCAGTAGGGGATGGAGGATCGGGTTGGGCTTCCGGCTCGGGCTGTTGCTGAGCCGGTGGAGCGGGTGCGCCACCGTATGCGCCAGGCAAACTGGTAGGTCTTCCGACCGGTCTGGGGCCCTGGGCACCGGAAACGGGACCGCCTCCCGTGCGCCTCCGGAGCTGGAGGAGTTCGTGTTCCTGGTCGCGGACCTTCCTGCGCAGCTGAATTACCTCGGCCTCGAGCCGCTGGTTCTTCAGGCTGCGCGCAACGGCCGCGTGGATCTCGGGCATCTTGAAGGGCTTGATGATATAATCCTGAGCACCCCGCCTCAACGCATCGATGGCAGATTGGATGCTCGGGTAGCCCGTCATAATAATGATCTGGGTGTCTGGGGATCCGTCGATGATGGTATCGACGACTTCTAGCCCGTGTGCATCGACCAGGGACAGGTCGATGAGCGCAACGTGAATCTTGTTCACGCTGATGGAGTGGAGCGCGTCCTTGGCCGTACTGACCGGTATCGTGTGATACTCGAGTTCGGTCAGAGACTCGGACAGCAGGTCACGCATGAAGGGATCGTCGTCGACGATCAGAATGGCTTCACCAGCCATAGGGTTCCCCGTACAAGCCTTCGCAGATGATGAGGCAGGATGACGGATCCAGGGTCTGCGATGATCAGACCAGCGACTCTCTCCTGGGTCGCGAGTGGATCCACCACGGGGTGATGGAAGCAAAGCGGAATCCACAGCCGGGGGAGGCGTGCTAAGGTCCTGTAGATAACGGACTTGAATGTAGGCTTACTGGGGGTCCGGAGTCAATGGAAAGGAGGATATTTTTTCCGGATTAGGGAAGGAATTTCCAGTATCCGAGGTAGGGGCAGAGCGAAGACTTTCAGCATGAAGGCGCGAAGAATAGAAGAAAACCCGTAGCCAGGGAAAGGATCCGACCACTCAGCTGTGAACGAAGATGGTGTTGGGAGTTGTGAGGGGAGATGCGACGGATCAGTCCTTGTTGTCTTCTGGATTGCCCAACTCTTGTATGTAGACCGTATCGCCTTTGGCGCAGTTGATCTTGGTCGCAGCGTGGCCGAAGCTGATGGCGATCTGGAGATTGCCGGCCTGTTCGATCAGGGCTACCCATTCGTCCCTTTCCACGTCTGAGTAGTCCTTGCCCAGAAAGACGTTCATCCGGTGGTCCTTGAAGCGGGCGTTGAACCGTTTGCCGTGGACGATGCCTTTTTCGGCGAGTTGAGGGGCTGTGAGGTCGGTGTCGATGTTGGCATACTCTTCCTCGATCATCACGACGACGGCAGGGAACCAGTCGGACTCGGAGAGCAAGGTCGTCGGTAGGATGCTGACGGCGCATAGGGCAAGCAGGATTCGTTTCATGGATGCTCCTTCGGTTGGGACAGATTAGCCGCTGGAAGCCGAGCGATCCACCGGCCACGACAGCAGGATCTTCGCGTAAGTCTGGACCACGTCCGGGCCGATACTCGAACACACGGTGGCTAGTCTCCGCCGGACAGGATGGTGTCAATCTCGCTCATCTCTTCGTCGGAGAGTAACCAGCCGACTGTGGCGGCATTGGACGTCACTTGGCCCGGCTTGGTGGCGCCGGCGATGACAGACGTTACTGCGGGATTCGCGAGCAGCCAGGCAAAGGCCAGATCGAGCACTGTGTGTCCGCGTTCTTTCGCGAATGCCTCGAGTCCTTCGAGGATGTCGAAGTTCGCGTCGGTGAACATGCCGCGATCGTTCTCTGCCAGACGCGTGCCCTCGGGGGCGGCTTCACCCCGGTGATACTTGCCGGTCAGGAACCCGTTCGCGAGCGGGAAGTAAGGCAGAATGCCGATCCCGTAGGTCTTGCAGAAGGGCACTAGCTCCGACTCGATTCCCCGGTCGAGCATGCTGTATCTAGGCTGGAGGGTGACGAAGTGGACAAGGTTCCGCGTGTGGGAGGTCCAGATCGCCTCGCAGAGCTCCCAGGAGGCGTAGTTCGAGCAGCCGACATAGCGTACCTTGCCCTGGGCGACCAGCTGATCGAGGGCGTGCATCGTTTCCTCAATCGGCGTGTTCGGGTCTGCACGATGGATCTGATAGAGGTCGATGTAGTCCGTGCGCAGACGGGTCAGGCTCTTCTCGACCTCGCGGAAGAGGTGGTGACGGGAGGCACCGATGCCGTTCGGGCCGTTGTCGACTTTCATGGCGGCTTTGGTGGCCAGGATATACTGGTCGCGTTTTCCCTCGATCGCTTTGCCGATGTACTCTTCGGATTGGCCGCTGCCGTAGATGTTGGCAGTGTCGATAAAGGTGACGCCTTCTTCCAATGCCTGGTCGAGGACGCGTGAGGTACCCGCCTGGTCAACGCGGCGGCCGAAGTTGTTGGTGCCAAGGCCGATGGCGGACACGTCGAGGCCTGAGTTTCCGAGTTTTCTGTATTCCATCTGTGTCTTCCCTTTCTGACGTCTCCTGGCGGAGCCAGGGGACGAGAGCGACGCGCCATCCCTTTAGTTGTGGGCGGAGCCCACGACCCCGTTCCCCAAACGTGCATACTCGTCGCCGTGCCTCGCACTGTGACGTCACGCAAACCTCTGGAACTCCTGAAAAACTGACTTGTAGACGTGGTCGGTGGCGCGGTGGCCGGCGTTAAAGGAGATGAATCGCGTATTGGGAGCGGCTTCCTTCAGGTTCGCGTGGAAAGCCCTTGTTGTGTCATAGCGGATGTCCTTTCGGCCGCAACCTGTGATCCATCTGACCTTGTTGATCCCATTTCGCGCTTTGCGGTGTGCGACGCGGTGGACCTCGGGGATATTGCAGGGCTTTCGGTCGAGGAAGCCGGGTCGACCGGGGTGGTCGGAGAAGGTACCGTCCGGATGCGTCCAGGACCCAGCAGACAGGGCGGCGCAGCAGGCGACCCTGTCCGGATGGGCGTAGGTGAAGCGATGAACGAATTGGGCGCCGGCAGAGAAGCCATAGAGGCAGAGCTTCTGGTGGTAAGCCGATCGGTCGCGCGTGAACCGTTGGACCTCGGCCAGGAGCTCGCCGTCGAGGTTGTCGTAGAGGAACTGGTAGGGTGGGACGTAGGTCGGGAAGATCAGGAGCGTGTTGATCTTCAGGTAGCGATCGATGTGGGCGAGGGAGCGGTCGACCATTCGGTGGGCGTTGCCGCTCAGGCCGTGGACGAGGACGACGGGGAGGATCTTGGCGTCGTTGTGTTGGCGTTTGATAATGATGTATTCGGACATGGACAGACGAGTTGTTAGGCCCTCACCCTGATCTGCCTCCGCTCACGCTTCGGCAAGACCGTCCCTCTCCCACTTGTGGGAGAGGGGAAGCGATGGCTAGCCGATGATGAATCTCAATGTCATGTGTTTGTTACGTTTCTTCGGGGTGAAGCTGATTCGGGTGATGACTTCGTTGTTATTACCGTCGAGTTTGGCTGCCTCGGTGAGGCGTTCGATGGAGAAGGCGCCGTCTGCGTTGGGGACGATCTGTACGCCGTTTGTTCGAGTGCCGATCTGAACGGATTTGCGGTTCCGGGCGACAGTCGCTTTCTCGAACGTGATGAACACTTCCTCCAACGATTTCGGAGCGCGAGCGAAGCTGTATTCGTCCTGGATCGTAAGCGCGCTCTTTTCGGACTCGAGCGTGAATGTCCGGATCAGTCGATCGACGGTGCCTTCAGGGTAGGCGTTTGTCATGTCGATCACGATTTGCTTGTTACCCTCGCCGTTCAGATTCTCTGTCGCCAGTGTTCCGAAGTGTTGACTGCCCTTCTCCTGCATCCTGCCGTTGATCAGCGGGACGGAGTGACCGAACGAGTTGCAGTAGGGGATTTCGTATCGCTGGGGCCCGAACGTGGCCTTTCGGTATTTCGGACCACCCGGGTCCACGAGGTGGATCTTGCCTTCCCGGTAGACGATGAAACTGCCGATGTCGTTGTGGTTGTGCGGTACGCCGTTGTGTCCGGCGATGGCCATGACCGTCATCTGCTTCTTGCCGGGCTTCCCCTTGATTTTCACCTGCCCGAGGTCCTCCAGAATGTAGTCCCGGTCGTTGCTCTTGCCCTTCGCCTTCTGACCGCCATAAATCGCGAGGTCGTGCATCAGGCTGTGGTCTTCAAGCGCCAGCTGAAGAGTACCGTCGTTGTGAAGCGGGCAGAGGTCGTATAGCTCAGGGATGTCGTAGAACTCGTTAATCGTGATCGCGACACGGGACGGTATGTAGCCGTGTCCCGAATCGGCGAAGGTCGAGCGATATTTTCCGGCGATGTTCGACGCCAGGGGATACTGACAGATCCGTTCGATCTTTGGGTTGTCCATCAAATTGAGCTCACCGCCCGTGCGATGATGCACGGCGTGAGCCACGTAAAGGTAGTGACCGAATCCGAACCCCCAGTAATCGGGGCCCTCTTCACATCCTCCATCGTCGGTGAAGCCGTCATGTGCATAGGTTAGGTGCTGGATGGCGTGATACGTAAGGGAGGCCAGATACTTGGGGTCCCGGACCATATGCAGTGCCGCGCGGACAATCGACCCGTTGCACACGTGGTTCCAGTTCATGCGAACGGTTTTCCACATCAGGAAATCAGCGGGGTTGAAGAAGTTGTCGAAGATTCGTCGGCGGATCTCGGTGTCGACGCGTTTTGTGACTTCCTCCTCGAGTTGATCTCCGAGGACGAAATTGATCTCCGCGAAGAGCGTGGCCAGTTTGACCGATCCCAGGTCGACCGATCGATCCTCGTGCGCCGCCCGTACCCAAGTGAAGTTGTCGCAGTAGGCCCAGAGCAGATCCTGCAGGTAGTCGATGTGTGCCTTCGGGTGCCCCAGCCATACAGCGTGTGCGGCGAGAAGGAGATTCTTTAGCCGTTCGGAGTCTTTCTGCTGTGGAAGTGTGCGGTCGCCAACCCTTTGGTAGTGACGGTAGTCAGATCGCTTGATGACCGGGATGTCTGCTGCCGGATCGAGGTTCTCGGTGATGTCGTCCCACACCCCGTTCTTCTTCGCGAGTCGTTTGGCTCGACGAATCGCCGACGGATCCTTCAGGAAGGGTGTCGATGACTCCGGGTGACGGTCAAATATTCGGGAGAGTTCTTCGAGCGTGATGTCGCGGAGCAGCATCTTCATGGCGTGACCTTCTTGAGGAGTCCTGATACCTGGGATGTCGATTCGTTAGTGATTTCGGGTGCCCCGATCTTGCTGTGTCCCGCGAGTGAAAGATGACATTGGTTCCGCGTGCCTGTTCTGGACGGCCGAAAGACACCGTGGCGAAAGCACGCCAATATGCATCTGAGTCTGCCCTGGCGTAAACGGCATTGCCATGGTCTCGTCTCCAGTTCGATCATCCGGGTTGCGTGGTATCCGAATGTCTGCCTTTGTTACGGTGGAGGCTTCAAGCTATGCAAGCAAACACCAAATCGTTGCCTGTACCCGGTGAGCTGTTCGAGGTAGATGGATGCGAAGCGTTTCTGATTCGAGCCGAGCAGAAGTCCGACCGTTACAGCCCGTGGGTGTGGTATGCCCCCACACTTCCCCCGTATCCGGATGCGAACGAGAAGTGGATGTTCGAGCGATTTCTCGCGAGAGGGATTACGATTGCGGGCATTGACGTGGGCGAGTCCTACGGCAGTCCGGTGGGACGACACATCTACTCGTCACTCTACCGCCATATGGTCGGTCTGGAGTTTAGCTCGCGTCCAGCACTCCTTCCGCGAAGTCGTGGGGGGCTGATATTCTACAACTGGGCGGTCGAACACGCGGACTCTGTCTCCTGCATCGCAGGCATCTATCCGGTCTGTAGTCTCGTCAGCTTCCTCGGGGCCGACCGGGCGTGTGAGGCCTACGGAATGACGCCGGGTGAACTGACCGATGCACTGGCCCAAAACAATCCGATCGAGAGACTGAATCCGCTGGTCGATGCCAATGTCCCGATCTATCACATACACGGCGACCGTGATGACGTCGTGCCGATAGAGGGGAACTCGGGCGACCTGGCTGAAAGATACACGACGCTGGGAGGACAGATGACACTGAACGTGGCCGCCGGTCAGGGACACAGCCTTTGGGAGGGGTTCTTTCGAGACGAGGTCCTGATCACCTTTGTGATCGAACACGCAGGCGCAAATCGTGGCTGACATCGACGCCATATCAGAAATCGGGAGTGAACGAGCGACTGTCGGGGATGGGAACAAGATCGTGACCTGGGAGAGCAAGGTTCACGTCGTCTGGCAGGATATCAGTCGCGATGGCTACCTGAATCAGGTTCGATCCTTCGATCAGGCTGCGGGAACGTGGTCGGAGACGGTGACGCTTGGGAAGGGGCTCGACAACCACGCGCGCCCGATTCTATCCGTGGATCACGATGGATACCTGCACGTCGTTCTGGGCGGTCACAACTCACCCGTGACGTGGCGTCGGTCCGTGCGGCCGAATGACAGCTCGTTTTGGACCGACCCGGAACCGACCGGGGAGGGGACCTATCCGGTCTTGCTCTGTGGTCCGGACAATACGCTGTATCTAACGCTCCGCGCGAACCGTCACGCCGGGGTCGATTTCTATGTCCGGCCATCAGACGGCAGTTGGTCACGACGGTCGCGCATCGTGGCGAATGCGCCCAAGTATCGGGAGGCCTATGCTGCCTTCCACACGCAGATGATGATAGGACCGGATGGGGTGATCCACGCGGCCGTTGACTTCTACGAAGGGCAAGACGACTTCGGGCGCGGATTACACATGGCCGTCACCTATTGCAAGAGTGCGGACGGTGGGATGATGTGGATGACGGCCGACGGTAGGTCGATCGATTTGCCGGGACGTCCAGAACAGATGGACCTGATCGCGCAGAGCACAGAAAGACGGGTTGAACCGACGCCCAGGGTCGAGCACGCGAACTGCGGCGTTCTGGTCGATTCGCGTTCACGTCCCCACGTCGTGTTCCTCTCGCACCGTGCCCAACCAGGAGAGCTGTTCCTGGTCGCATTCGATGAGACAGGTCGCCAAACCCGACAGCCCATTCATCCTCACCTGGAATCGAAGTGGCCGGGTCTTCGCGTGACCGAAGCCCGCGGAAGCATCCTCGTGGACGACACGATCTATCTGCTTGTAACACTCTCGCCTTACAACCACGAATGGATCAAGGGCAGACCGTCGCGTGCCATGTGGATGTCCGAGCGTGAGGATCAGCGTTTGGCGTATGTGAAGACGACAGACTTTGGAGCGACGTGCGAGGTGCTGACGGTCGTCGAACCCGGAGTGAGTATCAACGCTCCCAACCTGGAGGTACCCGTCGGGGCCAACCGTATCGGGTCAACCCCAACCTTCGCCTACTTCGACGGGACCCGTGGCTATCCTGGCGGAGAGGAGTACTACAACCGACCGGTCGACGAGATGTTGCGGGAGGGGGCGTTTACGGAGAATCGGGTGATGGTTGTGAGGGGATGACATAAGAACGTGGGCTCGACTATCAGGATACGGTGGAGCCGTGATCCTTGGTCAGCAGGTCTCAGTGAGAGCGGGTCACGTTGTTGGCGGCGACATCTCTCGTCTCGACGAAAAGCCCTCACCTGATCAGCCCCCGCTCGCGCTTCGGCAGATCTGTCCTCTCCCGCTGGCGGGAGAGGATTCTGCCATGCAGATCAGATAGACAAATGCTTTGCCTCTCCTGCTAGCGGGAGAGGGATGGCCTAGCGCAACGAGGGCAGGGCGAGGGCTTGATGTTGGTGGTCGCTCGCTAGTTCAATACGTCTCTCGATACCCGCAGGATGTTCTCACCAATGATCTTTCGGATATCCTCATCCGAGTAACCCCTCTGAACAAGCCCTACCGTTATCAGCGGCCAGTTCGTCCACATCAGGCTCTGTGCCTGATGGTCCTGCCTGTAGGCCTCTGTCCCACGAGATCCCTCCGGCCATAGCGCCTCCCACCGATCGCGAATCTGCCTGCATTTGGGGACCTTCGCATTCTCCGCAGCTGACTGATGGGACGTATACGAGCGATCGGTCCCGATGGTGACGTGATCGGCGCCGAATGTCCTAGCTACGTAGTCGATATGGTCGAGCATCGCGCTGATGTCTCCCTTTCCGCCCAGGAAATGGGGGACGTTTGTGATGCCCATCGACCCGCCAGAGTCGATCACGGCCTGGATGGTTTCGTCGTCCTTGCAGCGGATGTGCTCGTTCAGGCTGGCGGCGCAGGAGTGACTGATCACGATCGGGCGCTCGCTCGCTCTTGCGGCATCAAGTCCGGTCTGCCTGCCTGAATGGGCAATGTCGATCAAGACACCGACTCTGTTCATTTCGCGAATCGTTTCAAGACCGAATTCACTCAGACCCGCATCCGCCGACTCACCACACCCGTCGCCGATGGGGTTCCGCCGGTTGTAGGTCAGGTGCATCATCCGGACGCCCAGCTGGTAGAAGACGCGGATGAATCGCAGCTCCTCCTGTGTATTGACCTGGTCACCTGCCAAAGGGATTCCGTTGCCGGTCAGATAGCGGCAGTGTTTGCCCTCCGCTTTGGCGGCGACGATGTCGTCCGGATGGGTGACACGTTTCAGCAAGTCGGGCATCTTGTCCGCGACGTAGGTGTGTCGGGCGAGGCGTTTGATGAGACGTAGCGGGTCGTTGCCTTCTTCGCCGGCGTTCTGGTAGGAGCAGGTGACGCCGGAGGCTTTCCAGATCTCTTCATACTCGTCCCGTAGCGACGGGTCGTTGGCCCAACCGGTCATGCGCATGTCTTCCCCCAGGTCCTGTAACTCCAAATTTGTTGCGCCGGATTCGATGGCGGCTGCCATTCGGTCCCCGTCCATCGGGGCCATGATGCCGAGGCTGTAAGATTCGACGACGACGGATTCGGTGTGTAGGGCGAGGCCGTGGTCGAGGTCTTTTGGGGTGGGGTTGAGGATGTTTGTAGCGACTTCGCGGGCTTGTTGGATTTGGGGGTTCATGGGCGTGTCCGGGAATTTGTGATGGGGTCGGGGCAGGGCAAAGGCGATGAGATACTGGAGGATCAACCGCCGACGTGAAGTCAGTGGTTACGGAATCATGCGGCGCAGAGCTGGGCGGCGCCGTCGACGCGGAGGATCTGGCCGCTGACGAAGTTGGCGAGTGGTGAGAGGAAGAACTGTACGGCGGCGGCGATCTCGTCTGGTGTGGCATAGCGCAGGAGCGTGGACTCGTCCATGGCGTCGAGGTAATCCTGGTTGGCCTGCCGCGTGGCGAGGAAGCGGGCACTCAGGGAGCCGCCGGGGGCAACCATGTTCACCGTGATGTTGTGCTCGCGGAGTTCGGATGCCAGACAGCGGGTGTAGTTTGCTTGAGCGGCTTTAGCGGCAGCATAGATCACGCCTTCTGACCGACCGATGAAGCCAGCGATCGAACCGATGTTGACGATCCTGCCATTGCCACGTTCGATCATGCGGGGAAGGACCTGACGGCAGCAGTCGACGGTGGTGATCAGGTTTCGGTTGACCACGGATTGCACATCCTCAGGCGATATCCCATAACTGTTGTTCGGCTCCGGCTTTCCGCCCTCAGCCGCAATGTCCCCGCCGGCGTTGTTGACGAGCGTGTCGATCGGGCCCAGGTCGGATTCGATCTGCTCGACGGCGGCCGCGACTTGGAGGGGATCAGATACGTCGGCGAATACCGTCGTCACGGGGTTGCCGATCTTCGCCATCTCCTCGGCGACGTGGCTTGTGGATGGCGCTTCGCCGAATTCGGCGGCGGTCTTTTCGGATCGGCTGTGGACCACGATCGACGCACCACAGTGCGCCAGACGCTCGGCAATGGCTCTGCCCAACCCTCGGGCGGAGGCTGTTACCCAGACGACCTTGCCTTTCAGCAGTTTGGTATCAATTCCTTCCATTGCTTTCACCTCTAGATTTCAGGATGTCGAAGGTTCCAGTCCGTTGCCTGTTCATAGGCGTGACCAACCCGGCAGAGCAGGGGCTCGGACAGATGACGGCCGACAAACTGGAGACTCAAGGGTAGACTGTTTTGCGTCAGTCCGCACGGGACGGACAGGGTCGGCGCGCCGTTGAAGTCGAAAGGAGCCGTGAAGCGCTGGAAATTGGCGGGTCGAGCGGCCTCAGGTGGGGCGTTGTCGGCGAACGGAGGTGGTCCGTAGAGGATGTCTCGGGTGATGGGGTGGGCGGGGCCGGACATTGACGGACAGATCAGGACGTCGATGTCGTGGAAGATGCGCCGGAGATGGCCGTTGGACTCCAGGCGGATCTGGTTGGCTTCGGCGTATTCCGCGGCCGATATGCCGGCGCCCATGTCCAGCCACCCGCGGAACCAGGGCCCGTAGTCGTCCCGCCGGCCGGGATACGTTTCACGATGCGCGGCTACGGCTTCAGACGAGCACAACGCTGGCCACGCGGCGACCAACGCATCCATGTCCGGCAGGCCGATGTCTCTGATGTCCGCTCCCAGATCTTTCAGAAGACCAACCGCCCCTCCGACAGCCTTCACGAGCTCCTCGTCGATGCCCTCCGAGGCATACTGCTCGTCGAAGCCGAAGCGGATTTCTGTCAGCCCGTCGACGAGGCCTTCGAGCATATCCGGGACAGGATCCGGTAGAGAGGTCGGGTCGTTGGGGTCCTGACCCGCAATCGCTTCGAGCATGGTGCCCGCATCAGCTACGCTGCGAGTGAGCGGGCCGACGTGATCGAGTGATTCGGCCAGTGCCAGGACGCCGTATCGACTGACGCGTCCCCAGGTCGGTTTAAGGCCGACCGTTCCACACGCCGCCGCGGGAAACCGGATCGAGCCACCGGTGTCGCTGCCCAGTGAGCCAAAGCAGAGACCGGCCGCAGTGGCGACGCCAGATCCGCTCGAGGATGCGCCCGCCCAGCGATCGGGGTTCCAGGGGTTTACGGGGGCGTCGAACTTCGGGTTGTAGCCGCCCATCGCGCCCTCGGTCAGGTTGAGCTTGCCCAGAAGGACGGAGCCCGCCTCAGCCAGCTTCGTGACAACCGTTCCGTCAAAATCCGGGATGTGGTCGGCGAGGGCCTGGCTGCCACCCATCGTGGCGACGCCCGTGGTGAAGCAGAGATCCTTGACCGCGATCGGGATGCCGTGGAGTGGACCACGATCCTGTCCGGATGCGAGTTCGCGGTCGGCCTGCTCGGCCTGTGACAGCGCGTGGTCGGCCATCACGGTAACGTAGCTCTTGAGTTGACCGTCGAGGGCTGAAATCCGGTCGAGGATGGATCGGGTGATTGTGACGGATGTCAGTTCGCCGGACCTGATACGGTCGGCGATCCGGGTGATGGTCTGGTAGTGGAGGGGGGTGTCTGGCATGTGTGTAGAAAAGGAAACGTCCCCAGGCTGGAGCCTGGGGACGAGATCGGTTGCCGTATTTAATCCTGGCGTTCGTGGGGCTGGGGCTGCTCGGCCTTCCACTTGCGGTAGAGGGCGAAGGTCTCTTCGTCCGGCGGATAGTACTTGCCCGGCGAGAGATGCTCTTCGTCCAGCCGCCGACGGATCCACTCTTCGAGGTCGTCGTATTCGATCGCCTTCTGAGCCATCTCGGGGGCGACGGCCATCGGGATGACGACGACGCCGTCATCATCGGCGACGATGTAGTCACCGGGCCGCACGAGAATGCCGTCCACGTTGACCGAGTCGTTAGTGGAGTAGGGCGTACCGACCTTCGTACCCAGGTTCGAGGTCTTGTCGTAGCCCCACAGCATGATCCCGTAGTCCTTGACCGTATGCATGTCGCGGATACCGCCGTCGCAGACGAGACCGTCGACGCCACGCTGCTTGAGTCGGAGGAACTTGATGTCGCCGCCGATGGACATGAGCTTGTTGCGCATGGACTCCATAACGATGACGTCACCGGGCCCGGCCAGCTCGAATCCAGCGTATTCGGGCGATTCCTCTCCGGGTGGCTTTTCGGCGTCCGCATCCGGGCGGGCCGGTACGAACCGAACCGTGATGGCGCGGCCGACGAGGCGCTGTCCGGGGTTCATCGTCTTGAGGTTGTGCATGTAGGTGTAGCGCGCGTCGTAGCCGTTACGGGCGAGCACGTCGACAATGGCCGTCGTGTTGACGTGTTTGAGGGCTTCCCGGGTGTCCTCGTCGAGGACGTGGTCCGGGGTGGGCTGAATAACCGCCATCTGATCTCCTTGGGTGATACGTGAGCGTGTGAACAGGGTCTTACGTAACAGGTTCGCGGCGGGAAAAGCAAATGGGCCTAGTCGCTATCCGCGCTCCTTCAGGTCGTACATCCCGATCATATATGGGTGGTCGGGGTCGAGATGGGTGAGGGTGTCGGGGTTGTCGACCCTCCCTGCGGGGCGAATGTTCTCACCCTCCACGCCGGCGCCCGTGTCTCCGATGTCCTTTCCACACGCCGTGGCCTTCGCGAGCAGGTCCGACACCACGTCGGGATGCTGATCGTAGAGGTTCTCTGTTTCACCGATGTCCGCTTCCAGGTCATACAGCTCCTGGAGTTCCTCAATCGGAGACGCGTTTCCTGTGTCGACCGTCTGATTCCCCTTCGCTTTAGGCCTCTCGCGACGGATGTGGAGCTTCCACTTTCCGCTCCGTACCGCCTCGATCATATTTCTCTTGTAGTAGAAGAAGGCATCGTGCTGGGAGGCGGCGCCGTCTTCGTCATAGAGAATCGGCTGAATGTCCCTGCCGTCGATGATCCGGTCGTCAGGAACCGAGCCGCCACCGATCTTCGCGAAAGTCGGGCAGAAATCCATGGAGAGGGTGATCTCGCGGGACACACGGCCTGCCGGCACTTTGCCGGGCCACCGGGCGATCATCGGGACCCGCATACCACCCTCCCACGTCGTGCCCTTGATGCCCTTCAGTTCACCGTTGCTCCCGCCCTGGCCCTGCATTCGTGATCCGTTGTCGCTTGTGAAGACGACGAGTGTGTTCTCGTCGATGTCGAGCGCTTTCAACTCGTGCAGGAGGACATCGGTTGCCCAATCGATAGCCGCTACCGCTCCGCCATATGGACCGTTTTCTGACTCCTTGAGGAATCGCTCGGCAGGGTAATGGGGGAGGTGGACGTGCATGTGGGCGAGGTAGAGGAAGAAGGGCGTGCTGTTCGCGACGCTTTCGCGCATGAACCGGACGGATTCTTCGGCGTATCGCTCTGTGACACCCCGCTGATCGGGTTGGGCCTGGATGACCGTCAGGTCGCGCATCAGTGGAAGCGGGGGATACTTGTCGTCCTCCTTCTGGATCCCCATGTCGTTGCTGTAGGGAATGCCGTAGTAGCTGTCGAAACCGTGACGGGTGGGGAGGTGCTCCTTCTGGTCACCACAGTGCCATTTACCGACGATCTTTGTCGTGTATCCGGCATCCTTGAGCATCTGGGCGACTGTGACTTCACTCGTGTTCAGCCCGATGGGCATACCTGGGAACAGGACCCAGCGGCCGTCGAATTCTCCGAACCCAATACGCGGAGGGTAGCAACCGGTGAGCATGGCGCCGCGCGAAGGCGAGCATACTGGTGATGCCATGTAGAAGTCGGTGAAGCGGGTGCCTTCAGCCGCAATGCGGTCGATGGCGGGGGTCTTGTTCAGGGTCGATCCGTAGCAGCCGAGGTCGCCGTAGCCGAGGTCGTCGCAGTTGATGAGGATGATATTGGGTTGCAAGCTAATCCTTCTGTTAGACAAAGAAGAAGACCACGAAATACACGACACACACGAAAGGTAAACCAAGCTTGCGGCGTGGGCCCTGCTCTCAGCCAGGCGACTAGCTCAAGCCGCACGCAAAGCTGGCCCCAATACATGGGGGACACGAAAGGAAAGGCAAACCTAAGAGCGTGGGCTCTGCCCGCGTCGCAATCACCAGGCTTTGCCACTCGCCGCCGTGCTTTGCACGGCGACGTCCTCCGCTATGATGGTGAGGGTTCGCGGGCAAACACCGTGTCGTAGGAGGCTTCGGCGATGCCGCCGAGGCGGGTGCCGAGATTATGGAATTCTTCGCGGTTGAAGTCCCACATGCCCGACCGCTCGACCTGTTCCAGCCAGTCGCACAGGTGGAGGGTGCAGAGGTCGTCGTAGGTCTTGCGATCCATCTCCATCTGTTCGCCTGCTTCACGATGCGTGATCGAATACGTTTGCTTGTCGTCGGCCCACTGGCTGTAGAGGGTTTCGCGCTGCATGAAACAGTTCAGAAAGCACAGGCGCTCGTAGTAGTCGCCGATCAGGTCCCGAACTTCGTCTCGACGGTCAACGGGAAGCGTGAAACCCTGGAACTGCTGCGTGCCGTAGATCGAATGGAACAGGCCGGCACGAGCGAAGTCCTCCCCAAGATCCCACTTCTTCAGGTCGTTGTAGACGCCGATTGCGTGAGCCAGGTATCCGTTCTTCGTGTGCGATACCTGATCGGCGCCGGTGTCGATGAACCAGCG
>MDTE01112937.1_pt1 | contig 14384 bp, 7 predicted proteins | sample 811231 | NCBI WGS metagenome assembly MDTE01 (sample SAMN05326651, study PRJNA326480) | marine metagenome | isolation source: seawater | place: Indian Ocean: Red Sea | collected 2010 | reverse complement strand
AGACGCTCATGATGCTCGACCCGCTCGACTCTACCGTGGTGACGGTCTACTCGAACGAAGGTGCGCTCGATCTCAAGGACATCGATCTGAGCGACGGTCCGCGTTTCTTTGTCGTCCAAACGGAGGGGGCGCTCCCGACGCTCCTTTGGCACAGCCCAAGCACTTGGCAGGCCAAGGTCACCAACCGAATAGGCGAGTCAACAGTCGCCCTGACAGGCGTCCCGGGGTCGAAACTCGACGTTTACCTTTGGTGCGCAGCGCGCGGGCGTCCGACTTCTGTCTTCGGCGGGAAATTGAAGAGCTTCGATGAATCGTCTCGCCTGGCAATTGTCGAGACAACCGCCAATGCAGACGCTCATGCCGAAGTGCGACTTCGCTGGTGAATTGCTTCACACGCTTAGAAAATACAAGACGACTTCGGTCAGCATGTCTTCGTTGTCGTTTTTGAATAGAAGAGACGAAGGAAACCCTGACTCAAACGAGGTGTCGCTCCTATGCAACGCTTACGATTTTTGACTTTTCTTGTTCTTCTTGTAGCTGTCGTGCCCTCAGTTCGCACGTTCGCGGCACCCATAGAGGAGAACGTCCGCGTCGCGATGCGCGATGGTGTGCGCCTCTCGACGGATCTCTACTTGCCGTCCGCAGAAGGCAAGTTCCCGACGCTACTCATGCGAACCCCTTACGACAAGAGCCGTGTGCGGGCGCGGGCGCGTAAGTTCACCGGATATGGCTACGCGGTGGTTGTTCAGGATTGCCGAGGCCGGCTTGAGTCAGACGGTGAGTTCTACGCCTACAGGAGCGAAGGACAGGACGGTTTTGATACGCAGGAGTGGGTCGGTCAGCAGAGCTGGTGTGATGGATCGATCTGCACCTTCGGCGCGTCGTACGTTGGCGGGGTCCAGTGGCTCGCGGCACCCTACGGAAGCAGCTATTTGAAGGCGATGGTGCCGCAGGCGACCTTCAGTAACTTCTACAACAACCTCTATCTCGGTGGTGCCATCCGGATCGGCATGATCGCCGGCTGGGCGGCGCGCATGACGGCGCCGAGTGGAAAGAAGGTGGCGGCGATTGACTTTAACCAAGCGAGCCTTCACCTGCCGCTTTACAGGGTCGATGAAGAGGTGTTCGGTTGGCATATTCCGATGCTGCGCGACTGGACCTACCACCGCAACTACGACGCATACTGGGAGCAGATGAGCGTCGAGGCGCAGATGGGAGAGCTCGATCTGCCCGCGTATCACATCGTTGGGGTATACGACTTCTTCCTCGACGAGAACGTCAAGACTTTCAAGATGATGACGTACCGCGCTAAGACCGAGAGAGCGCGCCGCGGGCAGAAGCTGCTCCTTGGTCCATGGGATCACGGCACCGTTGGACGTAGGCAGGTCGGAGAGGTCGATTTCGGTCCGCACGCGCAGGTTGACATCGACCACGAGCACAAGCGCTGGTTTGATCATCATCTGCGCGGCGTTGATAACGGCATCGATCGCGAGCCGCCGATCAAGTACTTCGTCATGGGGCTCAATCATTGGCGCTACGCCTACTATTGGCCACCGCAGGCGACACGTCACGTAGAGTTTTATCTGGAGAGCGCCGGGCAGGCGAACACGCTTAGCGGCGACGGAAGGTTGGTGGCGAAGGCGCCGTCGCGCGAAGTGTTTGACTCGTTCACGTCAGATCCCGCTAAGCCGATCCCGTCGAAGGGTGGTAAGGGTGTCACACCGACCTTCGTGAGTCACTGGGGGCCATGGGATCAGACCGAGATCGAGAAGCATCCGGACGTGCTCGTCTACACATCGCAGCCCCTCGAGGAGGACCTCGAGATTGCGGGGCCCGTCACGGCGACGATCTACGCATCGACCGACGCACGCGACACCGATCTTGCGGTTAAGCTCATCGACGTCCACCCCGATGGCTTTGCGCACAATCTGGTCATGGGTATTCAGCGCGGCCGTTTCCGCAAGTCGATCCGCAAGCCGGAGCTCTTGACGCCGGGGGAGGTGGTCGAGTGGAACGTGAACCTGACCCACGTGGCGAATCAATTCAAGAAGGGACATCGGATCCGTCTCGACATCACGGGCAGCAGCTTTCCGCTCTACGACCGCAATTCCAATTCAGGTGGCGACGTAGACGATAGGACGAGCAAGGTCGCGCACCAAAAGGTGTTCCACTCGGAGAGGTATCCGTCGCGGGTGACGTTGCCAATTTCGGTGCGGCATTGAGCTTTGGCAGGCTGGAGTTTTCTGTTCCAGTACTTGTTCGTTGGAGATGTCACGCCGCCAGTGGATTGCTGGTGAGCTGCCGCTCGTGCGACTGAGTCGCGTTACCACCTCGCGGTCCGTATCCACTGAAGCGCCCGCCAGAGCGGTGCCCACCACGAGCGGCAGTCGCGCGCGAGGCGTTTGACGCAGCGCTTGTAGTCTTTGAACGTTTCGCGTTCCGAGTGATGGTAGAGCCATGGGTAGATTTTGCGGGCGCACTTGAGGTTGTCGTTGATGCCGAAGAGTCCGCACTCGCCTCGCTGGACCTTGAGCATGGCGTAGATCAGTTGCGCGAGGAACTGGTAGTAGGGCATGTCAGGCAACGGTTTCGCACGCGTGAGGTGGTCGTCCGCTTTCTCGGTATTCCCGTTGACCGCCTCTGCGAACGACAGCAAGACGTTGTGCGCACTGATCGCGCAGTCGGGCTCTAGTCGGAGGGCCTTGCGGCTCAGTTCGACCATATCCTCGGATGTTCCAACCTTGCGTTGCGAAAGGGCCAGAAGTAAGAGTGCGTACGGAGTTGCGCCAGGTCGCTCCTCCCAGTCTGCCAACCATTCGCAGACCTTCTGATGCTGGTCGAGCGTGCTGAACGCGCTGCCAACCGTGGTCCACGTCGTGTCATTGCCGTGCAGCGCATCGCGCTCGCGTTCGATCAACGCTTCGAGCTCGTTAGTCTTCCCCTCTTCGGCGAGAAGTTCCAGATACGCCGCAACAGCGGGCAGAGCGTCATCGCCAAGGCCTTGCCAGTCCTTCAGGTGGCTTTCAGCGACCGCCGATTCGTGCTCACGTGCGAAGTGTTCGACCCAGAGGGCTCCGCAGAGCGGATTGGGTTCGATTCCCGACATCGAGCGCAGTAGGGTTTCCTCAAGGTTTTCTGGAAGGCGCGCATTGAGCATCTCTTCGGCGACGGTATTGAGTGTCCAACGATTGGCTGTCCGATTCGCGCAGATTGCGGTCGCCACTTGAACGGCGGTGTCTTGATCCTCTTGCCGAAAGCGCAGCTTCAATTCCAATGCGAGAACCTGGGGGCTATCCTGATGCGCCTTCAACACCGCCAGCGTCTCGTCGGCTTCATCGAGCTCGTCGTCTTCAAGGTGCATCTCGAAGAGTTGTGCGCCGGCGAACCAGTAGTCCGGTGAACTATCCAGCGCACGGCGAAACTCGGTCTTCGCGCCCACACGATCGGCGAGGCGCCGTTTAGCGTCGGCGAGGTGGCCACGAGCGAAGACATCGCTTGGTGCCAAGCGGACCATCTCGGTGACGGCCTTTTCGTAGGCGGCGAGATTTTCGGTGTGGTCGTACCATTCCGCTAACCACTGCCAACCTGCGTAGTAGGATGGGTCTTCCGTGACAACGGCTTCCATGCCCAGGATGCCGAGCGTTAGATTGCCGTCGATCGCATGGATCCACGCTTCGCGTCCACGCAGCAGAATTGGAATTTGACCGGAGAACTCTTCGGGTTTCGCTGCCGCGAACGCTTCATCTACGCAGCCAGCGAGGGCGAGCAATCTCGCCTTCTCGTCGTGTGACTCAGCGCGGTGTGGGTCGAGCTTGATCGCCGTGTTGATCGCGGCGACGGCTTCCTCGGAGGCACCCGTCGCGTTCAGTAGTTGCGATAGGATGATCCACGATCGGGGTTCACCGCCGCGCCTCTCGGTGAGTTCGCGTGCGAGTTCGATCGCGATTGAGGGTTGGTCGATCTCGTACGTCCACTCCAGCAGCGTATCCCACGCCCATCCATAGTCCGGCTCGAGAACCACAGCCTTTTGGAGGCTCTTGATTGCGGCGTCCTTTTCGCCCTGCTTCCACAGAATGTCGGCCAAGCAGCCATGGTGCGTTGCTTCGAGCGGCGAGTGGGCGACGGCTTGCTCTAAGAGCCGGCGCGACGCGTCGATGTCCGCACGACGTTCGTAGGCGAGCGCCAACTGGCGAATTGCCGGGCCGTAGTCCGCCTGGATTGCCAGGGCTTTCTCTAGCGCTTTTTGCTCGCTCTTCAAGTCCCGTTCGGCGAGATAGGCCTGCGATAAGTCAAACCACATTCGCGGGATCAGACTAAATCGCTCGACGGCGTCCTCCGCGACGGAGACGGCACGCTCGGTTTGCCCCATGTCGAGCAGCTGGTGGATCACAGCTGACCACGCGTGCCATAGATCGCCTCGGGCTTCGAGTGCCTTGTCGAGAACCGCAAGCAGCTCGTCGGCATCGAGCGTGTCGTGTGCGTACACGCGAAAGGTGAGCAAGCCGTCTCCCATGATGACTTGTTTGAGCAGCTCGCCGCGAATGAACTCCAGTTCTGTGCGTCGTTCGGCGACGGACGCGCACGACTCGATCAGCTCGTGTACGGCGAATTGATCGTCGACGGAGAGCCGAATCGCTTTCCGGCAGAGCTCGCGGCAAAGCTCTCGATCGTTTTGTGATCGCGCGAGACTCGCGCGAATCGAATGACTTGCCGACGACGCAGAGTCGACTTGGAGAGCCATATCCGCCGCGGCAACCGCGTCGTCCAGGCGTTGCAAGCGCCTCAGTGTTAGCGCAAGTTCCCTGTGGGCCCAGCCGTCCACTGGATGAATTTCGATGAGCTTGCGAAGGACGGGTTCGGCTGCGTTGGGGTTGTTTTCGTTGAGGAATTCGATAAGCAACTGGTGCAGCCCGAAGTGGTGCGGGAATCGCGTAGTCGCTTTCTCTAAATGGGTTCGTGCAGCTTCGTGGCACTCTGTCGCCGTGAGTAGGTTCGCCACCGCTTGGTGGGCATCGATCGCGAGTGGCTTTATATCGAGGAGCGCCCGCCAAAGGTTGAGTGCTTCGGAGAGGTCGCCTCGATAGGACGATAGTGCCGCGGCAGTACGCAGCCAGCTGGACGGGTGTGATGCTTGACGAGTTTGCTCGAGCAGCTCTACCGCCTTCTCGTCTTTTCCGAATCGGGCGTAGGCATCGGCTGCGTAAAGAACGAGTTCTTGGTCGTTCGGTCGGCGTTCGAGGGCGTCCTCGAGAACTGCGAAGGCGTCGTCGAGGCGTCCTACCTCGCCCAGTGCTCCGAAGAGCGTTCTCGCGGGCCCGGATGACTTATCTTGGAATCGATTGACTCGGTGCCTCAGGAACGATACGGCTTCTTCCGTGCGATTGAGAAATCTTGATGCGGTGAAAAAGTGGCGAGCGTAAGAATCGCTGTGGTCGTCCAGACAGGCCGCCAGCCGGAAGAACTGTCTCGCCTTTTCGAACTTGCGATTGGTCCACAGAACTCGAGCCAGCGCGTTGAGAAAACTACCGTCACCCGGTCGACATCGAATTGCACGTCGAAGGAGCCACTCGGCGCGACCGTTTTCCCTGATGTCTTCGGAGAGCTCTTGCGCGTAGTAGAGAAAGAGGAGTGGGTCAGCCTCCGGTTCGTCGCAGGCTGTACGCAGCAGATCGAGGCGCTCCTTGCGCCGTGACAGCTCCCGTAGGCAAAAAAACTTACTGAGAATGAGGTTGGCGTCTTCCGGAAAGTGACTCAGGAGAGATTCGATCGCCTCGAGTCGCTCTGTCGTGTCGGCATCGTATTCCGCAATCGAGAGAGCGGCACGCAGCGTCAACGCATGATCGGTATTTACCTTCTTCATCGAGTTGAACGCGTTCTCGGCCGTATCGCGGTTGTGCTCGATGAGGGCGCACTGTAGTCGGTGATTGCAGTCATAGAGCGTGGCGTCGGCGAACTCCAAGCCGTCTAGCAGCTCACTCTTTTCTTTCGGGACGATAGCCATGCCGCGTGGACCGGTTGATGCATAGCGCGCGAGCGCCTCGTCGGCCAAGTACTCGATTTGTTCCCGGCAGTATGGATCGCGGATGATGAGCGTGCGTCGGCGACTGTCGTAGCCGATTACTGCTTGCAAGTGGGCGTTTCCTGGGTCGACCGTCGTCAGAGTGAAGGGAACTCCGCGATCGATCAATGCTCGGGAGTTGTCCCAGTTGATCGTGAATTCACGAACAGCCCAGCCGTTTTGCTCAGCCCACTCACGCTGGCTATGGTGCGGAGTGCCGTCGTAGCAAATCTTTTCCGCCAAGTCGAGGTGGTCGACTTCCGTTTCCCAAAACTGCGCAAGACTCGTCAGGATTGCCGGAGCGCAAGTCATATGATGTTGGCGCACAAACGCGACCGGGAGGATCATGCGCTTACCGCCTGAGGAGTTTGCTGCGCTCTTCGAGAGCTTCTGAGTTTTTTCGTCCGCCTTGGTGGCCCATTCGTCGGCGAGTTCGTAGTCACCGCAGCGATACGCCGCGTCGTACATGCGTCCCGCTAGGAACTTGTCGCCTCGCTCGTCGCGCAGCGGTGTGAGCTCCGCGAATCTTTCCCACGCGGCGAGGTGTTCATCGAAGTTGCCGAGTTCGCAGTGGAGGTCGGCGAGTTGAGCGACGATGGCGCTGCTCTCCAAGTGGTTCGAGGCCTTCGTGAGAAGCTCCAAGGCCTCTTGGTCGCGGCCTACCAAAACCAGGCTATGTGCTAAACACTGTACACCTGGGCGGAACCAAGGCCGCAGATCGAGCGCGTGCTCAGCCCATTCCAGCGCGTCAGCGTAGCGATCGGCGGCCTGCATGATCGAGGCGTGTTCCACCATCAGCCACGCGTGATCTGGAGCCAGTTCGTGAGCGGCGTCGATCAACTTGTACGACGTGTCGAAGTCACGCAGGCGCGCAGCCAGATGGGCTCGCAATCCGATCCAGTCGGCGCGAATTTGTTGGGGCGCGTAAGCCAGGTCTCCGAGGCGCTCCATGTATTCCCAGCTGGACAGCAACCCGCGTCGCTCGGCGATGGCGTACGCCCCATAGTAGGCGGCCTCAGGATGCTCCGGATCCTCCCTTACCGCAAGAAGATGGAGAACGCGCCCGAGTTTTACCCCGCCGAGATTCTGCGCAAGCCGTCCGAGGATGATGCGCTCCGAAGTTTCGGCGCGTTCACGAAACGACCCCAGTTGTTTGGAGCGTTCATAGGCTTGCAGGTAGAGACCACGATCGTAAAGCTCTCGAATGGTCTCAACGATTTCTACGTTCGCAACGGGCACGGTGCATCTCCGACGTGAGGTGAACTCCCTTCTCGGAAGTCTACCCCAGTGGCGCGGATGAGCGAACTGAGCCGGTTTTCGGAACGTGCAGGCCCTGGATTGCAGAACCTTGATCAAGCATTCGGTACGAGAGTTTCCATTGGCAGGCGCGATCGGAGTTGGTCGTTCGCGAGTTGTCCGACACCGGCTCCGATAACGCCGTGCGAACTGAGTTTTCGTGGCCTCGGCTTTCGCGTATCATCGGCGGCTGTTAGGGGTGGTTGACACGTTAGCTCCCTCCGCAGGATGACACTATGCAACCGATCGACTACGGCATGTTCATCATGCCCTTCCACTACAACGATAAATCTCTTGCGCAGTGTTTGGACGAAGACCTGGAGCTGATCGTTAAAGCGGAGGAGCTCGGCTTCAGTGAGTTTTGGGTGGGAGAACACCACGCAATCAAGTGTGAGTTCATGATGCCCGAGATCTTCATCGGTCGAGCGATCGGCGAAACGAGTCGGATTCGGCTGGGGCCTGCTCCGATTTGTTTGCCGCAGCATCATCCCGCGCGTGCGGCGAACCAATTGGCGTTTCTTGACCACCTCTCGAAGGGGCGACTCAACTTGGCGTTCGGGCCAGGAAGTGCGATGTGCGATCTGGAGCTGTTTGGCCTTAGCCCGAAAAATGCCCCCGAGATGACCGAAGAGGCGATGAACATTATTCTGCAGCTTTGGTCGACGGACCCGCCGTATGAGGTCAATGGCAAGTACTGGCAGTTTAGTCTGACGGAGAACATTGACGAGGTCACGACGTTCGGCCAGTTGCAAAAACCTCTTCAACAACCCCACCCGCCGATCGCGATGCCGGCCACGAGCCGCAACTCCCCGACCATGCGGCTCGCTGGGCGACGTGGCTACGAGGGAATCTCCAATTGCCTGGTTCCTGGCAACGTGATTGCGAATATGTGGCAAACGTACCACGCGGCGGCCAACGAGGTCGGGCGCGTCGCCGATCCCTCAAAACTCAAGATTGCGAAAGCGATCTTCCTGGCAGACACGACGAAGGACGCGGAGCGAATTGCTCGTGAAAATTCGCTCGGACAGAATTTTAAGTATATCTGCCGAGTCTTCGATCAAGGCTTCGGCCGCAAAATGTTCAAACGCGACCTCGACATGTCCGACCAGGATTGCGACCTCGATTATCTTTTCAGCGAACAAATCATCGCCGCGAGTCCGGACGACGCTCTGAAACGGCTTCTTGATTTGGTGGAAGAGGCCGGCCCATTCGGGACGCTCATCCTGATGAGTTACGACTGGGATGACAAGGCGGGCTGGATCCGCAGCATGGAGCTGTTCGCGCATGAGCTGATGCCGTCGCTCAACAAGGCGTTGGGAAGCGCAGCGGCGTAAGGAGTGGATGATTTGATTCATCCAATTGTTTTCGCAGAGGCTTGCACGATCGTGGAGATCTTCACGTCGGGTTCGGCCGACCACTCGCTCTCTACGTTTTGTATTCCTTCAAAGGGCGAGAGCTCCTTTGTCGTGGCGCCGTCTTGCCGTACTACGAGTCTTCCCATGCGTCGCGCCTCACCGATGCCGAGTGGAAAGAACTCCTCGACGGACCGAGCCGCCCGCAGCTCCCTGAGTGGACACACCCGCTGACCACGCACTGAACAGCTGGCGTGCTTTCAGCACGCGGAGCTCAAAAAGCGGGGAGAGTACCAGCGTCTAGCGCTTCAGGTCTCGGAGCGCTTTTCCCGAGGAGAGCAACGACGCCGTAGGTCGATCTGGACAGAGAGAACAAGGTTCGCCGGAGTTCCCCCACTGGGATACCTCGACTCAAGGAGCCTCGGGGTTCAAAGTCGCGTTCTCATCCCGATGCCGAGAACGCCCGACCCTCTATTTTCCACCGGCGGATTTGCTCGACAACCTCGGCGTGCGACTTGCTGAGCGGGACGAGCTCGCCGATGGCGTGGCGTAGGTCCTCCTCTTCCACTTCGCGGTTGTCGTCGGCGAGCGCGGTGAACTGCGCCTCGCGCACGACCTGCTCGAGCTCGCGCCCGACGAATCCGTTGCAGGCCGTCGCGAGCTCGTCGATGGGAAACTGTCGCTCGGGAAACATCTCACCGGCCTTCTTGAGATGGATCGAGAGGATTTCGCGGCGTTCGTCCTGTGTCGGCAGGTCGAGAAAGAACGTTCGATCGAACCGCCCCATGAGCTCTGGCGGTAAGCCTTCGACGTCGTTCGCCGTTGCTAGCACGAACACCGGTGTGCGATGCTCCTGCATCCACGTGAGGAACGTCCCGAAGACACGCGTCGCCGCACCGCTCGATAGGTGCCCCGCTGCGGCAGACGTCCCGGCGAATGCTTTTTCCATCTCGTCGATCCAGAGTATGCACGGGCTCACCGTCTCGGCGAGGTCAATCGCTTGACGCATGTTTTGCTCGGATTCGCCAAGAAGCGAGCCGAACAGAGCGCCGACGTCGAGGCGCAGGAGTGGCATCTTCCACAATCCGGAGAGCAATTTGGCGGAGAGACTCTTTCCTGTGCCAGGAATGCCGATGAGTGCGACGCCGCGTGGGAACGGAACGTTGGCCTCACGTGCTTCCGGTGAAAATCCGACAGCACGTTTCTTGAGCCACGCCTTGAGTGCGTCGAGCCCGCCGACGCTCGCTTCTCCTTCTTCTGCTGGCCAGAACTCTAATGCACCACTTTCGCGGATGATTTCCCGTTTTGCCCACGTAACGAGCTCAATCCCTCGTTCGTCGAAGCGCCCGTAGCGTGCCATGACACGCGAGAATGCAAGGCGCGCTTGGTTCGTCGTCAAGCCGAGAGCCGACGAGATCAACTTGGCTTTTACTTCGGGGTTGGGGCGAGCTTCGGCGTCGAGTTTTACCGTCACGTCGTCGAACAGCTCGACAAGCTCTGTTTCGTCGGGTAGCGGCACGTGTAGTACGACGACGTCGTCCTTCAGTTCCACGGGGACGTCGAGTATGGGCGTCGTGAAGAGTAAGAACTGACTTTTGGCGCGCAGCTGTGGCGTCATGTTGCGCAGCTTCCGAGTAACGTAAGGTTTTTTGTGATTCCACGAATGATGGAAGTCGCGTAAGAGAAAGACACTTCCCGTCGGTGCGTGACGGCTAATGTGCTCGAGCACCGTGTCCGACGTACAATTTTTGATCGGAAACGACTCCTTGCCGTGACGCAGCGTCCGAAAACCGTCCGCAAGATCCCACGTGACGATGCCGAGATTCTCCCCTCCGTCGATTTCAGTGAGGAGACGAGCCACTCGCTCCTCTTCGTACGTGACAAGGTTGACGAGGGGCACTCCGGCCCAGAGGAGTGAGGCGAGTTCTTCTTTGAGGTCCAAAGTCATTCTCCGAAATTTAAAGTCGCACGACCGGATGATCTCGCATCAACTCGCGTCTGGCCAGTCGATCCTCGACGGTGACGCAGAGCCGGCGGTTGCCATCGACCCAAAAAGAGCACGCGAAGCGCTTGGCGTCGCGTTGTAGCTGGATCGGCGGGTCGGCGACGATGAAAGTTGGGTTGTCCCGGTTGAGGCAAATGTAGTGATACTTCGTCGCGACGCGACTGGTTTCTTCAAGCGAACCGGCGTCGTCGACAAGTGCGACTTCGAGCCCCCGACGCTCCATGCGCGACACTTCGAAAATCTTGATGCCGATTCTTGTCATGCCGTCGTAGCTTCCCTTTGCCCAAAAGCGCACGCAGTCTCTCGGCGTCGGATATTCGGTACCGGTCTTCAACAGCGACTTGAATTCGAATTCGCGGTTGTGCGCGCTGAAGCTCTCGATGGTGTAGTCGTGGCTGAGGAGTGGAACGACGATTCCGCGGCAGCCCCCGCGGACCACTGCGTCAAAGGGATTTTTGAATGCCACACGTTCGGGGAACATCTCTTTGAGATGGCGTCGAACGAGTGGCACGAGGCTGGTGCCGCCGGTGACGACCACGCGGGTGATGTCGTCCCGGCGCATACCCGCCTTGATCGCCGCGTTCTCGAGCGCGCGGTCGATCGTATTGCGAACGTGGCGGAGGAACTGACGCGAGTGGACGAGGCAGCCGAGGCACCCGGTTGAGTTGTCCGGTTGCGACTGCGACTCGCCAGATCGGCAGGCGTCACACGACCGTGTGTATGGGGTTACGAATTCGGTGCGGTCCGCCGTTGGATCTGCGGCGAGCTTGAGCTCTGCTACATCAACGTCGGCTCTAGAGAGTCGGATCTTGACGCGCTCCGCTTCGACGAGAAGGGTCGACTTCGTCTGGCGACGCGTTTTGGCGTCGAGTTCGTGGCGAGCACAGAAATCCTCAAAGATCCACGCGTCGATATCCATACCGCCGATGTCGTACCCGGCTTGGCCGAGTTGTACGGCCTTTCGGTCTTCGGCGGTGTCCAGATCGATCCGTACGGCCGACACGTCCAGAGTGCCGCACCCGAAGTCGAATACGAGGAAACGGTCGTCTCGGCTCACTGCGGTTTGTACGCCGAGAATGCACGCTGTGGCTTCGTCGATTCGCCGGACTCGACGAATTTCGAGGTCGTCGATCACGCGTTGTAGCCAGTCCTGAAAGTCTTCGAATGCTTCGACCGGCGAGGTGAAAGTGAACTCGTCGTTGGTAAGCGAGACTTCGTTAGAGATATACGACAAGAGGAGCCGCAAAAACTCCGCGCCGCCGTCGGCGGGCGTTTTGTGCCCTTGCGGAGTTCGTTTGCGCTTCGTCACGCCCATGCTAATGCTGCGCTTTATCCAGCGGAATGTGTGCTTGCTTTCCACCAGTCCTCGCGCAACGACCTGTTGCCCGATGAGCGTTTCGTTCTCACCGAAGTGGATGAGCGATGGGACCAGGTGAATTGTTTGTAGAGAGTCGTCAGGTCGAAGACGGTAGCGTACGGCTTTCGAAATTCCCGGGACCTCTAGCGTTTGGACGGTGTCGCTCTCTGGGTCAAGCCTCGCAATGACCGTGTTGCTCGTGCCGAAGTCGACTGCGACGCGCGCGCCACCTGGCGGCGAATTGGCTTCTGGAACTGTCGAACTCATGGTGTCGTTGATGCTCCTGGACTTGGGCTCTCGATGTCTGCTTCGGTCATGAGCTCGAACTCTCCGTCATCGACGTTTGCCTCCACGACGAGCTTTTCGAACGTTCCCGTGGTTATCCGGTAGGCCATGAGCTGCTGAAGAATTTTCCGCGCGGTGCCGATGGGGCCACGCCAACCATCCTTCGGCGTACTCGCGAGAGCTTCGAGGAGTGCGGGAGTTGCTTTCCCGGGCGGAAGCTGCAAGACCGGGTGCTCGGGAGCGATGCGTTCGACCCAGTAGACCGGATCTTTCAGCTCGGGTTGCTCGAGCGGTACGCAGATATTTGTCTGAAAGCCCGCCAGCCGAATGACCCAGTGCGGGTGGTTCTGAATCGACGAGGCAGCCTCACTCCCGGGGGAAACACGCGATGCGAGCGCCCCGACGATTTCTACGCCTTCCACTGGCGAGCATGCCTCCAACTCTTCCATTAATTCGTCGACAGGACGTGTCGATCGTGTTCCTTGTCGGCCGCGCTCTAACCACTCTTCGAAAATCGGACTGGCCGCTGGCGCCGATCGGGGACTCGGCGGTATCAGATCTCCGAGATCGAGAATTGCCTGCGAGAGAAGGCTCCGTGTTTCCGGCTCGGGCGGCAGCCAGCCCGACCCTGCGAGTTGACGCAACACAGGCAGTCCGTATTTGAGCGGCAGATCTAGAAATGCCTGGAAGAGTCGCGGCCAATCGCGGTGCTTCAAGAACGACCGTAGCGCAACCTGAATTTCCAAGTTGTTGCATTCTGCGAGGGCCTTTCGTTGAGCGAAGAAGCGCACGCAGCGCCGATCGCCGGAGCGCAGAACGCGGAGGATATGGCGGCGGAGGAGGTCGTCGGCTCGTTCGTATTCTAAGCGTAGGTTTTGGAACTCATAGTCCGCTGCGAAGTACGTGTCGAGTTGCCCAGTGACGAAAAGGAAGAGGCACTCGCGCTCTTCTTCGGTTGGTCGCCAGCCGGCGCGGAGGCAAATCTGCGCAGCCCGGCCGTGAGGCGCGCGGATCGCTTCGTCGCACAGGGCGTCGCGTGCTTTGTCCGTTGCAAGGCCCTCGAGCAGCGTCCGCGCATCGCGAGCGGTGCGCTCATCTTGATGGCGAAGCGCAAGGGCGACGAGTCGTACAACGCGTGGATCTTCTCGTCGAGCAGCGAGCCCGCGCAGCGCCAGACGTCGACGCATCCAACCGATGACGGGAAACTGTGCCGCGAGTCCGCGCTCCCAGCGGCTGAGTTGTACGGTAGTGGTGAGGTCGGTTGTTGCCAAAGGATATTCGTCGTTGTTCGATCTATGCGCTTCTCGCGACTCGAAATCCGTAGTGTGCACCGCGATCATCGGGCTCTAAGCTGAAACGGTACGCGCAGCGGAAGTTTTGGTCGACGGCGTTAAACCAAGAGCCGCCCCGCGTCGCGCGTGTGTGCCCTGAGCTGGGTGGGGAAAACTCACCCCGCGCGTAACGCTTATAGGCACCCGGCGAAAACCAGTCAGCGCACCACTCCCAGACGTTTCCCGCCATCTGATAGCAACCCCACACACTCGCACTTTGCGGAAAGCTCCAGACGTCACACGTTGTGTCCTGGCCGCGCGTGCGGTCGTTTTGACAGAGGTCGACATCCCAGTGAGACCCCCATGGGAACATCCGGCCATCGGTGCCGCGCGCGCCCTTCTCCCACTCTAGCTCGGAAGGAAGCCGCACGTTTGCCCAGAGGCAGTAAGCTTCGGCTTCCTCCCAACTGACGTTTACCACTGGGTGCTGAGCCCACTCATCAGGGAATTCTTCCGCGCGCCACGCGTCTTCGCCGAACTCGTCGTTTTGGGGTGGCTCCTGGTCGGTCGCGTCGAGAAATCGTTTGTACTGCTCATTCGTCACCGGCGTCACGCCTAGGTAGTAGGCGTCCAGGTAGGAGACGAAGGTCTTACAGTGGCCTTCGTGATACTCGGGCCCACCGGCGAGAAACTGTCCAGCTGGGACCAGCGTCATCAAGCTGCCGTCTTGCGCGTTCTCGATCAGGTATTGAGGTTTCTT
>MDTE01006294.1_pt1 | contig 14386 bp, 12 predicted proteins | sample 811231 | NCBI WGS metagenome assembly MDTE01 (sample SAMN05326651, study PRJNA326480) | marine metagenome | isolation source: seawater | place: Indian Ocean: Red Sea | collected 2010 | reverse complement strand
TCCGGCTCAGCAACCGGCTCCGGCTCAGCAACCGGCTCCGGCTCAGCAACCGGCTCCGGCTCAGCAACCGGCTCCGGCTCAGCAACCGGCTCCGATTGCTTCTTCTTAGCCGGTTCCTCGGACTGAACTTCGCGAACCAGTCCCTCACTCTTCGCCTTACGACGTGCGCGGTCGGCCTGAGCCTCAACGATGCCCGAGGAATGGCTCTTAACCCCGATGCCGAGTGACTCGCACAGGTCCAAGACCTCGGCGTTGGTCATCCCCATCTCTCGCGCCAACTCGTAGACGCGGATGTTCTTCGGCACGGTGGAATCGACGTCCTATTCTCTGCTCGTAAACCCTCTCGGGGGATATTCTGGCTTTTCGCCCCATGGAGGGCGAATGGCCACTGGAGTCCCGGATCACCCGGAACCGCCGTCTGACGCTATCGGTTGTCGGCGTAGATCACTTGTCGGAGATGAGAGCGCACCGATCCTGCGACAGGACCGCCACCACGTCTTCTACCTGTGAGACCGTCACGGTTCGGCGCAGTGCCCGGGAAAGACGTTCAGTGCCTAGCCCGGAAACACAGGACAGCTCTGGGTGCACCCATGCACCTCGTCCGCCAACAACATGAACTTTGCCCAAGCCGACTACAGGATACGCAGCGGCAGGTGGCCAAGTGATACGGATTAGGTCGCGTGCCTGAGCCGTCAAACGACAGACGACACAGGTTCGGAGCGGTCCATCCACGAATAGGGTGCCCTACTAGTCTTCCTCGCCGGATTCGGTAGCCGCCTCAGTCCACTCTCCAGCGGAAACGGCGGGACCACCCTCAGCAGGCTTCCAGACCTGCTCACCGGTCTCCTCGTCAACTACCCACTCACCCTCCGCCCACTCCACATCGGCATAGGCAGCCTCTTGGGCGACCTGAGTTTCACTCTTGATGTCGACTCGCCAACCAGTCATCCGAGCGGCTAAGCGGGCGTTCTGGCCTTCCTTGCCTATTGCCAATGACAGTTGGTAGTCGGGCACCACGACGGTCGCCGTTCCGGTCTCCTCGTCGATCAAGACCTCCTTAACCTTGGCCGGTGAGAGTCCCTTCATCACGAAGTCAGCTGGGTCCTCGGAGAACGGAACGATGTCGATTTTCTCTCCCCGCAACTCGTTTACGACCATGCGTACCCGAGCGCCTCGAGCGCCAACACAGGCTCCTACGGGGTCAACGTTGGAGTCATTGGACCATACGGCGATCTTGGTGCGATGTCCGGGCTCGCGGGCACACGCCCGGATTTCCACTACGCCATCAGCGATCTCGGGAACCTCGAGTTCGAACAGGCGCTTGATGAGGCCGGGATGTGTACGACTGACGACAATCTGGGGTCCCTTGGCCGTCTTGCGGACCTCAACGATGTATGCCTTGAGACGGGCGTTTGCCTCGGGTCGCTCAAATGGCACTTGTTCAGCCTGCGGCAAAAGCGCCTCAACGCGACCAAGGTCCAGCAGGGTGTACCGGGCATCGGTTTGCTGGATCATGCCAGTGACAATGTCACCCTCGCGTCCGGCGTACTCCTCATACTTGAGGTCCCGCTCGGCCTCACGGATCCGCTGGCTCATAACTTGGCGAGCCGCCTGAGCAGCAATCCGGCCGAAATCGTCCGGAGTGACGTCGAACTCTTCACCGACCGGTTCACCCTCATCATCGAGGTCCTGAGCGAAGACCCGTATCTCCATGGTGTCCGGGTCGATGGTGACCCAAGAAAACTCGTGGGCGCCAGGCTTCCGCTTGTAGGCCGACTCGATCGCATCTGCCAACGCAGCAAACATGGTGTCCACGGGGACCCCACGCTCGTTGGCAAGGGCTTGCAGGGCCTCCAGCATCTCGGCGTTCACGATCCGACCTCCCATTCAGCTGCGTTCTGGGCGTCCAAGTCTTCCTGCGTGGCGGGCCCTGGTCCCTTCACCTTTCGAGCCGACTTGGGCTCGGGAGTCCACGTAAAGACAGTCCGCGCCTTAAGAACCTCGTCGTGGCGAAGCGACCGCTCAGTTCCGTCCGCTACGCGGACCACAATGCCATCGGCATTGGCAGCGGCCAGCACACCAGTAACCCGTCGATCACCCTCGGTACCCGGCACTGTCTTGACCGACACCTCGCTATCGACAGCCTGCACAAAGTGGGCTGGCCGTCTTAGCGAACGCTCAAGACCCGGACTGGATACTTCAAGGGTGTAGGACCCAGCGATTGGATCTTCATGGTCAAGCGCACGGGACACCTCGCGAGTTACTCCAGCAATCGCGTCCATCCCAACTCCGTCCGGGTGGTCGACTACTAAGCGAAGAACACCGCCCTCATACTCCACGTCAAGAAGCTCCACGCCGATCCGATCGCAGAGAGGGGCAGCCAACGCATCAATCCGATCGATCACCGCCATGGCCACCTCCTATGCTCCCTCAGCGCCCAAAAGGGCGACGCCGCTTCCGTCAACATGCGGCTCGACGGGACCGAAAACAAAAGGCGTGGGCAAAGCCCACGCCTCGTCGGATATCCGGCGATGCACGTTGCCGTGAAGCATACCCGCACCCCTTCAAGGCGCCTATGGGCCACATATCGTCGCTGCGGCCAGCACCTCTCCCAAGGGGCCGGCAGCGAATCAGCCAGTTTGCCGACGAATCAACTCAATGCGGGTACCGGCGTCATTGGCGTCCTCGCCCTGTTCGACCAACAACCGTTCCCGATCCCGAGCCGCCTCTCGTTCGGCTTTCTCGGTATCAACTCTGGCAAGCGCCGCCTCCGGACCCTCGGCGTGGATCAACTCTGCCCACTCCACGAGGGCTTCTACCATCTCATCCTCGCGCACGACGGCTGCATTACGACCCTTCACGAACAAATGACCTCGGCGATTGCCCGCAGCTATCCCTAGGTCAGCGTCTCGCGCCTCGCCTGGACCATTCACCACACAGCCCATGACGGCAACCTGGAGGGGTATCTCTCTGTCAGCAAAGGCGGCCATAGCTCGTTCGGCCACGTCCACCACGTCGATCTCGGCCCGCCCACAGCTCGGGCAAGCAATTAGGTCCACGTTCTTTCGCTCCCTTAGTCCCATAGCCTCCAGCAAAGCCCGGCCAGATCGGGCCTCCTCTACCGGGTCGGCAGTGAGCGAGTAACGGATGGTGTCTCCAATTCCCTCGGCAAGCAGGGTGCCAATTCCTGCAGAGGACTTGATAATCCCTGTCGGCGGTGGTCCAGCCTCGGTGACGCCCAAGTGCAAAGGGAAGTCGGTGACCTCAGAGAGTTGGCGGTAAGCCTCGATCATCAGCGGCACACTCGAAGCTTTCACCGAGATCTTCACCAGGTCGAAGTCAACCTCTTCAAATAGTCGCACCTCCTCCAGAGCCGATTCGACCATGGCCTCAGGCGTGACTTTCCCACCGTACTTGGCGTACAAGTCAGGGTGAAGTGACCCGCCATTGACGCCGATTCGGATAGGCACGGAGCGGTCCCGGGCTTCAGCGGCCACGGTTCGAATGTGTTCGGGCTTGCGAATATTGCCAGGGTTGAGACGCAGGCAATGGACACCAGCCTCTAAGGCCGCCAGAGCCATCCGGTACTGGTGGTGAATGTCAGCCACGATGGGGACCGGTGAACGGGGCACGATATGGGCCAGTCCCTCAGCTGCTTCCAGTTCGTTGCAAGTACACCGCACAATGTCGGCACCAGCCATGGCCAGGTCGTAGACCTGACGAAGGGTCGCCTCGTGGTCGGCGGTCCGGGTGACCGTCATCGATTGCACTGTGATAGGCGCTCCACCGCCAACCGGCACATCACCAACCATCAAGCGACGGGTCGGACGCCGTTCGATACTGGCCTGGACCTCCACGGAAACGAGGCTACCGGCGACCCTTGTGGGCGCCCGTCGCGGCCGTAACACGACTGATCGGAGTCCCCGCAGGCATGGTCAGCTCAACCAAAGTCAGGCAGGTCGACTATGTCTCGGTAGAGCGCAACAGCGGCAACCAGAACCAGAAGCGACACGACCGCCCAGGTCATTGGGACAAGTTTCGACGCGTCAGCCACGTATCGACGACCACCAAATGATCGCAGGCGCTCGTATGTCGCGATGACCACATGGCCGCCATCAAGCGGAAGAAGCGGCACAAGGTTGAACACTCCAATGAATATGTTGACTAGGACCAAAAACCACAGGTAGGTGGCCCAGCCATCATCGAACATGGCGCTCCCAAGGCGAGCTGCCCCATAGATCGACAGGAGCCGCTCATCCTCACCGTCTGCCGGTACCGCCGTCGAAACCGATGCGACTGATCCACCACCGTCTTGTGGTGCCACTCCGCCCACTGAGGTTTCCTTTGGATCCGAGAGGGCGCCAGAGAAAAACGATGCAAGACCGTCAGGAGTAAAGAAAGAAAACAGTCCATCGATGGAAAGCTGAACTAGATCACCAAAGCGCACTCCTGCCTCCAAAAAGGAGCGAAGCGGTCCCATAGTTACCAGTGGGCGTTCATAGCCAACGCCGAAAAAGCCCACAACAGCTTCGCCGACAGCCCGCTCCCCAATTGTGGCAGTAAGCGTTCTTCGGTCACCATCTCGCTCTATTACGACATCCACCGTCTCCCCGGGCAGCGACCGGACCACGGCTCCAAAATCGCCGAAATCGTCCACGCTGGCCCCGTCTACAGCAACGATCCGATCTCCTGTCCGGATCCCCAAACCGTCGGCCGTTGTTCCCGCCACTACGTCACCGACATGCCACCGGTTGGGATCCGGTGTCCCCACCAGCCCATAAAGCCCGAAAAGAAGCAAAAGCGCAACTACGAAGTGAACAGCCGAGCCGGCAAGAGCTACGGCGAGGCGGCGCGTATAAGTCTGGGCACGATAAGTCCGATGCTCTTCGGCTGGATCGACCACATCGAGGCTGGTCATCCCCGTTATTCGAACGTAAGCGCCCGCCGGCACAGCCTTTACACCGTAGGTGGTCTCTCCTTTTCGGAAAGCCCAGAGTCTCGGGCCGAAACCAATGAAGAACTCGGTGACCTGCATCCCAGACCACCGAGCAACCAGAAAGTGCCCCAGCTCATGCAACACCAACATGATTACGAACGACAGCACGACCACCAGGCCGGATACTCCACCAACTAGGCCGAAAGAAACGACAGCTCCCACAAGGAGTACCAGCCTGATCCGGTGGTCGATAGGGCCGTCCCGGCGCACTATTTCAGCTCCGGGCTGAGACGAGGGCCGCTGCGGCCTCTCGAGCCCGCCGGTCGGCCTCGAGGACCGCTTCAACATCTGAGGCCGGATCACCAGGCCAGGCTTCCAGCACCTCGGACAAAACTTCGGCAATTCCGGTCCACGACAGGACACCGTCGAGGAAAGAGGCGACTGCGACCTCATTCGCCGCGTTTAACCAAGCCGGAGCGGTCTCACCCGCCCGTCCGGCTTCAAACGCAAGGCTCAGACAAGGGAATGCTGCATAGTCCGGTTGTTCAAAATCGAGACGGGACGGACGGGTCCAGTCAATGGCCCCATAGGCGACGTCCAATCGGTCTGGCCAGCAGAGCGCGTAGCCCACACACAGCCGCATATCAGGCTCGGACAATTGGGCGATAGTGGCGCCGTCACTAAAGGTGACCATGGAGTGGACAACGGACTGCGGGTGGACCACCACGTCAATTTTGTCGAATTCGATTCCAAACAGTTCATGTGCCTCGATCACCTCGAGGCCCTTGTTCATCAGAGTGGACGAGTCCACGGTGATCTTGGGGCCCATCGACCAGGTCGGATGGGCCAAAGCCTCGTCGACCGTTACTTTGACAAGGTCGTCGTGGCTCCGACCTCGGAAGGGTCCGCCAGAAGCGGTGAGGACCAAACGCTCCACTCGTTCAAGGACGTCGTTGGCTCGAAGACACTGGTGGATTGCACAGTGCTCACTATCTACAGGGATCAACTCGGCTCCTGGCGTAACCCGAGCGCGCTGGACCACCGGACCGGCGGAGATCAAAGACTCCTTGTTAGCCAGACCTAGCCGTCGCCCCGCTGAAAGGACAGCGAGGGTAATCGAAAGGCCGGCAAAGCCAACTACACCGTTGATTGCTACGTCGGCGAGAACTGATGCCTCGGCGAGGGCCTCGGACCCGGCGAGGACCTCGGTGCCATCTGGAACACCGGCTGCCAGCTCCGTGGCAAGAGAAGTATCGGTGATGGCCACCACTTCGGGATGAAAGATCCGAGCTTGCTCTATCAGGAGATCTACCGACCGGGCTGCACCGAGAGCGACAACTTCAAACTCATCGGGCCGTGCAGAAACCACTTCCAAGGTCTGAGTCCCGATTGAACCGGTCGAACCAAGGACGGCCACCGAGGTCGCTGTCATGGGCCGATCCTACCGACGGCCTTTGAAACGCCGGATTCGCGAAGCCGGAATCTATGAGACCAGATGGTTGATCAGGTGGCAAAAAGATCCATCAGTCGTGCTGCGAAGTACGTGGCTGGCAATACGAACAGCAGCGCATCGAAACGATCCATCAGGCCTCCGTGGCCTGGGAGGAGGCTTCCCATATCTTTGATGCCGAGGTCGCGCTTGATCATCGACTCACACAGGTCACCCAGCGGAGCGGCCAGAGCGGCAACCACTCCCAGCACGAACGCCGACGAAAGGTCGCCCGGATCCTGACCAAAAGGCGTGATACGGCCGACGACTAACACAGCAACGGCGAAGCAGGTTGCCATACCGCCGATGAGGCCCTCCATCGTCTTGTTGGGGCTGACTGCAGACAACGGACTCCGGCCGGCCATCCGACCAACGACCAAACCCCCGGTGTCGTATCCGACAGTGCAGAGCACCGCCGCTAAGAGCATTCCGATCCCATTGGGATCAGTGAGCATCAGGCCAACGAAGGAACCGAGGAAGCCCACATAGAGGACGCCAAGCAGGGTAACTGAAGCGTTTAGGAGCGGTGCCTGGCGATCGATACCCGTCAAGTACCAGAACATGGTGAAAAGCACAGTCAGGGCCAGCACGAGCGGTACTGCCGCCTCAAACCGCCAATAAGTGGCCAAGTTCAGCGCTGCGACTGCCGTGACACCCAGAAGAGACGCTGGCTGATAGCCAGCTCGACGGACAGCAAGGAAGAACTCCGAGGCAGCAACAACGAGAAGAACAGTGGTCAAGGCCAAGGTGGCGTTGGTCCCAATCTTGAAGGCCACGAGCGCTAAGGCGCCCAAACCAACGCCGGTCAGAACAGCCATCGGCATGTCACGACCGCTACCAGCTGCCCGACCGGTGCCGGGAGGTACCGGGCCTGGAGGTGCGGGAGCTACCGGCTCCTCGGCAGCCACCATTGTCATCTCGTCAGCTGGATTGGATAGAGGTTCGTCGGGCGGAAGCAGCGGTGGATCAAACTCCACTGAAGACGAAGAGCCAAGCGGTCCATCGTCAAAGAACACCGCCGCCGCATCCTCGTCGCCCACGGGCTGCTGGGACTCATGATCGTCGGGGACGTCGTCGGACCAACGAGGACCATCCTCCAGTCCTGACCAGGGGTCATCACCAAGGTCGGTTCCACCACTCACGTCGACGGGAGGATCCGACCAGTGAGGTAGCTCGCCACCGGAGGAGCCTGAACCAAAAACAGAGCGGCCCGGCTCTATCTGGTCGTCAGGCGCGTCCAATCCGAGAATCCGGATCTCGTCAAACTCCCCCTGTCGGGATTCACCCTGCTGTTCGTTCACTCTGGTCCCCCTGTCGGGTCCGTTGGCCACAGTTGGCTTGCGCAAACCGCCACACGGCTCACACCTCGAGCAGTTCGTCTTCCTTGGCCTGGCGGGCACTATCAACTTCCGCCTCGTGCCTGTGGATCATTTCGTCCAGCCTGCCAGATGCCCACTTAAGATCGTCTTCAGAGACCGATCCTTCAAGATCGTCCAGGTCCTTGCGGGCATGGCGGCGATGACCACGCATTCGGTTCTTCCCTTCCTCGGCCATGGCATTCACCATACGTACCAGATCACGACGACGTTCCTCGGTCAGCTCTGGAAAGGTGAGGCGAATATTTCGGCCATCATTGCCAGGCATCAGGCCAAGATCTGCCTGGACAATGGCCCTTTCAATGGCAGGAACATTGGCTGGATCGTGGGGGGTGACAAGTAGTTGGCGCGGCTCAGGAATAGAGAAACTGGCCAACTCCTGCATCCGCATCTCCACTCCGTAGGCCTCAACGGTGATCTTTTCGACGATAGACGAGGAAGCCCGTCCTGTCCGAACAGTCGAGAATTCGCGCCTGGTGTGAGTGACTGCGTCCGACATGGCCGCGTCAGCTTCATCCAGCACCATCTGGATCATCTCATCGCTCACCGCGGTCCCCTACCGTCGTCCGCTGTCCATTTGGTCCCTTTCACCGGAAGCCGGGTGATCCGATATCCGGCACCTCCCCAGACCGTCGGCAATCAGGCAACCATAGTGCCCACCGACTCCCCGGCGAGGATGGAACGGACGTTACCTGAGGTCATCAGGTCAAACATGACGATGGGTAGGTCGTTGTCCATGCAAAGAGTGATCGCGGTGGCATCCATCGCTCGCAGCCCCTTCTGTATGACCTCAAGGTGGCTGACTTTTTCCAAGCGGATCGCTTCCGCATCAACCTTCGGATCAGCGGTGTAGATGCCGTCTGTTCCAGAGTGGGTGCCCTTCAGCACAGCTCCGGCCTCAATCTCGATCGCCCGCAAAGCGGCCGCTGTGTCGGTGGTGAAAAAAGGGTTACCCGTTCCTGCGGCAAAGATCACCACGCGGCCCTTTTGCAGATGACGAATGGCGCGTCGGCGAATGTAGGGCTCGGCAATCTGCGCCATATGGATTGCCGTCTGAACGCGGGTTGGCTGACCCATCTGTTCCAGGGTGTCCTGTAGAGCCAATGCATTAATAGAGGTTGCCAGCATTCCCATGTAATCGGCCTGCGCCCGATCCATCCCGGCACCTGCACCTGACATGCCCCGCCAGATATTCCCACCGCCAACCACTACGGCAACATCGACCTGGTATTCAGCGCGGACGTCGAAAATCTCTGATGCAATCCGGCCGACAATCTCGCCATCAATCCCATACCCGGCCTCACCGGCAAACGCCTCACCGGAAACCTTGAGGACCACACGGCCCCACCTAGCGGGAGTCCGGTCCTGATCAGCCACCTCAGAGCCCCAAGTAGGCCTGGACGAAGCGTTCGATTCTGCCACCGTTCAAAGTATCTGCTACCAACGTCTTGTCGCCATGGAGGCCCTGCTCTAGCAGCACAGTCTCGCGGAACCACCCTGTGAGGCGACCCTCGACGATCTTCTCCCAGGCCTGTTCGGGCTTGCCCTCAGCTTTAGTGATGTCAAGCAAGGCGGCCCGCTCCTTTTCCACAAGTTCGCTGGAAACCTCGTCGCGGGTCAAGGCTGTCGGCTTGGCAAAAGCTATGTGGAGGGCGACTTGGTGGAGGGCTTCTTGATCGACGTCTGAGCCCTCAACGACAACGCCGTTCACCCCGCGGCCATCCTGGACATGCAGGTAGGTGTCCAACACATTTCCTTCTGCGGCCTCAAGGAGTGTGACCGTTCCGACCTCTATGTTCTCCTTAATGGTGATCCGTAAATCGTCGATAGAGGATGAGCGAGTCTCGATTGCACCTTCACCCTCCGCCAAGACTGCTGCAGTGAGCTCATCAACGAGAGCCAAAAAGCCTTCGGACTTGGCAGAGAAATCGGTCTCGCACTTGAGGTGGACCAAGGCAGCCCGGCAGCCATCGACCGCTAGACCAACGGCTCCCTCAACGTTGTCGCGTTCGGAGCGAGTGGCCGCCTTGGCTAACCCCTTCTCTCTAAGCACCTGCGAGGCGGCCTCAAAGTCACCTTCACACTCGGTGAGTGCCTTCTTGGCATCCATCATCCCGGCGCCAGTGGCGTCGCGAAGCGCCTTCACATCTTTGGCTGTGATCTCGGCCATATTTAGGCCTGCTCCTCTTCAGCGGTGGTCTCGACTGCGGCATCCCCTGCTGAAACTTCAGCTTCGGCAGGCGAAACGTCCTCCGTCAAAGTCTCAACAGTGGCAGCTACTCGAGATTCACGCTCAGCAGCCGCAGAGGCAGCCTCATTACGGGCCTGCTCCTGAGCAGCCGCCTTGTCTTCAGCATCTAACGAGGGGCCATCGTCAGCGGCAACGTTTCGCGAGTTCAGAATGAACCGGCCCTCCTCCACCGCGTCGGCTACGACACGACAAAGCAGCCGTCCGGAACGTATGGCGTCATCGTTTCCGGGGATTACGTGCTGAATCATGTCTGGATTGCAGTCGGTATCGACCACAGCAACGACTGGGATCCCGAGTTTGTTGGCCTCGGTGACGGCTATGTGCTCTCGAACGGTATCCAATACGAAAATGGCATCTGGAAGTCGCTCCATGTGTTGAATGCCCACCAGGTTGCGTTCGAGCTTCTCCAACTCCCGCGAGAGAAGCAATGCCTCCTTCTTAGGCATGGCTTCGAACTCGCCAGATTCCCGCATGCGTTGATAGTCCTGCATCTTGCTAACCCGCTTCGAGATCGTCTGGAAGTTGGTAAGCATGCCTCCCAACCAACGTTGGTTCACGTAGGGCATGCCGCATTTTTCAGCGTAGGAACGAATTGCGTCTTGAGCTTGGCGCTTGGTCCCAACGAAAAGGACGCGGCCTCCATCGGCAGCGAGGTCGCGGATAAAGGTGTACGAACTTTCGATCCGCTCAAGGGTTTGCTGCAGATCAATGATGTAGATCCCAGATCGCTCCCCATGGATGAAGCGCTTCATCCGCGGATCCCATCGACGAGTCTGGTGTCCGAAGTGAACACCAGCCTCCAGCAACTGCTTCATAGTCACGACGGCCATAGTCGTGGTCTCCCTTCCCATCGGTTCGTCAAGCCCTCATCTGCGCCCGGAGGCGACCGTGGGTAGATCAGGGTGTCTGGTCTCGTCCGACACCCACTGTGCCGGACCGGTGATCAAGTGTATCGGTGGTCAGTCGACATAAGTTCGGCCACGTTCGTCCTCGCGTGAAGCGGTTCAAGCCGCGATACACCACTCGAGGACTTGCCCATTGTCCAGCAGCACCCAAACAAGTTTGTCTGTGCTCTAGTCGGTCTCAATCTGGCAACTGTCGTTCTTCAGCGTGCCGTCCACATAGATGGTGCTGCACCAGAAGACTCGCCGTTCAACCATGCCCTGGACCGACGCGCCGGTCATGTTGACCGATTTCATGTCCGCTTCCATGAGCACGGCCGCTGTCAGATCGGTCAGAACAAGGTTCGCACTAGTCATATTGGTGCGATAAAAGACAGCTCCGGCGGCGATAGCCCCAGAGAGGTCGGCGCCAGCCAGGTTGGTGCTCGACAACGTCGCTCCAGCCAAGTTGGAGTTCGACAAGTTGGCGCCAGCCAGCATGGCTCCGTTAAGGAGCGCACCCTCGAGGTTGGCCCCAGAGAAGTCGATGCCGGGAAGGATCATGCCAGCCAAATTCGCACCAGCCAGATCAGCGCCAGCACACGAGGCGTTGGGTTCCGGACGACATGGTTCCTTGGTGGTGGTCGTCGTCTCAGCCACCGACGCAGCAGGAGCCGCCGTGGTGGTCGTCGTCGTCTCAGCCACCGACGCAGCAGGAGCCGCCGTGGTGGCAGGGGCTGCCGGTTCCTCGGCACCACTCCCACCACACGCGGCTGCTACAACAGCCAGTGCCACCAGATTGGCCGACAGACGATAGGAACGTCGTCGAAAACCCCTCTTCATCCTGTTCATCGCCTTCAGCCCTCCTCGTCGAAGGCGACGACCATTGCCGCCATGTCCGCTGCCGTGTACTCCGTGCCATCATCCTTGAACGCCGGATTGCCGTCGGCGTCAAGGAAGACCATCTCTCCGTCCTCTGCCGGAGCTGCTACCAAAGAATTCCCATCTGCCGCGACTAACGGTTGCGTGTCACCCGGTTCGAGATTTTCGAGCGTGGCTCCCATCGGTCCCTCGTCCATTGCAATGAGAACACCTGTGTCCGACGTGGTCGCCGTTGCAATATCACCAGTCGGGCTAGTAATGGCCTGCTGTGTGCCATCAGCCGAGATAGCCACCTCGGCCGGCGCCGCGTCTGGTTCACCGGTTGGTGGGGCGATCGCTATAGACACACCACCTGTCTCAGTAAACGTCGATTCGACCAGTGTGACGTCGCCCTCAGTGATGACTTCACCCACTGCCGGGTTGATGACCGCCAGACGAGGTGCTGCCTCGTCGGGCTCTCCCTCAGCGGGCTCTCCCTCAGCGGGCTCTCCCTCAGCGGGCTCTCCCTCAGCGGGCTCTCCCCCGGCTAGGGCTGACGGAGGATCAGTAGCCGTGGACTGCAGGGTCAAAACCCCGTCCTCGCTGAGTGTGTGGCCTACCGCCTCACCTGAACTCAGGAGCACTGTGGTCTGGCCAGTTTCCGGGTCTGTCTGCAGACCCTTGGGAACGGGCGGTGCGTCCGGCACCTCCCCGTCAGCAAAGTCCGCTCCCTCAGGCGCTTCAGCACCCTCGGCTGCAGCGTCAGCTCCTCCCTCTTCGAACGTATTGTCCTGCACCGTCCAAGAGGCGACCATGGACCCATCATCAGCCACCTGAGTAGCCTTCTCAGTTCCATCAGGCTTGGTGGCCACCACCAACTGAGAACCGTCGTCAAGTTCGGTCACTTCAGTCAGGGCTGTATCACCGTCCGCTGTCACAACGGTCTGGCTCCCGTCCGGCGCCGTGACGACTAGGTCACCGGTGGGCAAGGTGGTAGCCAATGAACCGTCCTCTAGGCGCTCCGTGCTCTGGACCGAGCCATCGGCGAACGTCACGACGGTGCTTCCCGTGACCGGATCAGACTCCGTCATCATGCCCGTCGGATCAGTCACCACGATGCTGCCGTCAGGGTTCTCGCGGGTGATGTAGTCGCCACCTTCTGGAGTGGTGAACGTGGTCGCTCCGATCTCCGGGTTGTACCGCTGAACACCGCCGTCAGGGAGGTTCTTCTGGATGGTGCCATCCTCAAGCGTGGAGGTGACGGTCTGCTCGCCATTGGGTGAGACCTCGATCGACCAACTGCCGTCCGGGGCTTCCATCTTGGAGGCACCGTCAGTCATCAGCGTCACAAACGATCCGTCCTCGGCCTGGACCTTCTTACCGCCGTATCCGGTGGCGTCTTTGAACTCCTCAGTTCCATCGGGACGAACTATGTGCTCTGAGCCATCGCCGTTCTGCGTGATTAGCTCGCCTTCTTCGCCAAAGAACGCCTGATCCTGGGTTCCGTCCGGGTTGATCCGATTGAATGTCCCGTCCGGGTTAACCACCTCTACCAGGCCATCGGACCCTCTGGTCAGCACTGACCCGCTCTCCGGGTCAACCACCTGTTCGCGGGACCAGCCAGATGGCTCAAAGAAGGACTTGGCGCCGTCAGCGCCCTCGAAAACCAGTCCACCATCAGGCCGGGCAACGCGGAAGCCACCATCATCGGTGCGCTCCTTAACCACTGCCTCTCCAGTGATCGAAGTGAACTCCGCTGAGCCATCCGGAGCCACAAGCATCTCGGTGCCGTCAGGGTTGCCCTGCCGAATAGCGCCGTCGTCGAGCACCTCGCGTTCGAGGGCTTTGCCATCTCCCCAGAAGACGTTCATCGAGCCGTCGTCTCGCCGGACCTGGCTCATGCCGTCCTCCCAGGCCATAGCTTGACCGCCCTCACCTAGATCGAAGGCCACTGGAGGCTGGAACTGGTCGACGCCTTGGTCCTCAAAGGCAAGTCCAGGAACAAACCCTCCTGCTGGTCCCGTTGGCACTTGACCATCAGCGGGCTCGCCGTCGGCACCGAGCGGGGCTTCACCCGCTGGGGCGATTGGTGCTAGGCCTCCCGGACCGCGGGCGTCCTCGAAGAAGTCTCCTGGATTGAAACCACCCTCCTGATTCGGATCAAAGAACGCCTGCACGCCCTCTACCAAGCCGGGGCCACCTGTTGGCCCCTCGGCTGTCGGTTCACCCTCGGGTCCGAGGAACTCGCCGAAGAACTCGCCAAGTGGGCTCGGAGCGAAACCGGCTTCGGCATCACCCGGCTCGCCGCCGGGACCCGCGGGTGCACTGAGGCTAAAGGCCTGCTGAGGGGCAAAGAAGTCTCCCTTCAAGCCTCCTTCCTCATTGAACTCAAAAGTCGGTCCCTGCCAACCGCCTGGATCATTGACTGGCCCGACATCTAGGCCAGGCTCCCCCTCGTCATCTGCCGGTCCAATCGCTGCTGGACCAGTCGGCACTGGGCCGATAGCACCGCCGCCCGGTGCATCAGGACCAAGGACGTTCTGGAAGAAGAAATTGCCCGCACTGGCCGGTTCTGCACCGAAGTCGTCGAAG
>MDTE01169460.1_pt1 | contig 14387 bp, 5 predicted proteins | sample 811231 | NCBI WGS metagenome assembly MDTE01 (sample SAMN05326651, study PRJNA326480) | marine metagenome | isolation source: seawater | place: Indian Ocean: Red Sea | collected 2010 | reverse complement strand
TTTATTTATTTCACCTCATCCCGAGAAGGAGGCTTTGGAGGATCAGACATTTACCGTTCTCGTATCAGTGGGGAGGTGCCGTCGGCCCCTGCAAATTTGGGAGTAGAAATTAACAGTAAGTTTAATGAAACGGATCCGGCAGTCCGAATGGCCGGATTCCATTTACTTTTTAATTCTGATCGGGATCAGAGCATATCATCCTTATATGGGGCAAAGAGCAAGAGAGTCATGATAAATTATGATTACTCCAAGATGCCATCAGTGGAATGGATAAAAAATAATCTCATTTTATTGTCCAGCGCATTCTTAGTCTTGATCCTTTTCATTGTTTTATTTATTCGGGCCTTCAAGAGGGTCCCGGTCGTTTCGGACAATAACGACGAGGCCAAAAAAGTAGGCGCCAACTAGCATTACGAATAATGAGTTCCGGGAAAAAGAAAAGACAAAGGATGAAAGGCAGAAAGGGGCGTTTCCTTTTTGCATTCATTTGTCTTGCCGTTTTTGCAGGTCTCTCTTCAGTCATATGGAAAAAACTCAAAGCCGATGTATGGGCATATTTTGCTGATGAGTCAGGCGATACTATCGGCGTCGAACAGAACAAAGTTCGTAGGGTCCTGTGGCAGGATCCAAAACAGAACCTTTTCAGTGAAAGAACGACTGCACCAGATTCGGATGAATCCGATAGCATTAACGCCGCAAATTCTAGACTCGAAGCTGCATTTTCTCCGAATGGCACAGCAATGGTCTTTGTGCGTCCGGCCAATGATGATAGTGGCACGGATCTTTTCCTATCGACTTGGGACGGGCGCCTATGGTCCGTACCGGAGCCCGTTGCGGAACTGAACAGTGACAAAAATGAAAGGGGTCCTGCCTTTTCTACGGATGGGAATTTTCTTTATTTTTCCTCTGACAGGGAAGGGGGGAATGGAGGATATGATATTTATGTGTCGCGTAACGAAGGAACCAAATGGAGCGTAGCGAAGTTATTGGATGAATCCATCAATACAGAAAAAGATGAGCTCGGACCCGCGCCTGCCGATGATGGCCAAAAGCTGTTTTTCTCATCTAATAGGGAAGGGGAGAAGAATGATATTTATTTGGCAATAAAAGTCACTGATTCGAAACCGTCTGAGACTCCTGAAGAGAAAAAAGAGGCCCTTCCTTTTCCGGCATTTTCTAACGTTAAAGCTGTTAACGATATCAATTCTGAGTCCGAAGACTTACAGGCATCACTGACACGACGCGGCAGTCATATCTTTCTTGCTTCGGACCGGGACCAGGATCAGAACAAAGGATTTAGCGTTTATCTTAGCCGAGTCGTGAATGGTGAAAAATTTCCACCGGAGAAAATTGACCTTTATATGGAAAAAGGTGACGCAACTGATCCGGCCATAAGAATGGAAGGCTTTGATTTACTTTTCAGTACGGACCTTGGTCTGGAAGAGTCTGTGCAGAAAGATGAGTCTAAGCGATACAGACTCTATCGCTCCACTACTCGGGAAGTTTTTGGATTCACTGACCTTACATCTTGGGAAAAATTCAAGGAACTAATGAGTAAAATCATTTGGTGGATACTGCTAGCCATTGCAGCTCTCATTGGTCTCATTTACCTACTAGAGCATTGGCGTGACATTACTAGCCTATATCACAAGTGTCTGGCGGGATCTGCGATCATTCATTTACTGATACTTCTGCTGATGATGGTTTGGCTCATAAGCAAGGAATTTAGTTCTGGTGGTGAAGTTCAGGCCCCTGAAATTGCAATTAGTATCGACGCGTTGGCACAAGAGGAACTTGCCCTCGAAAGTACCCCCGAAGAAGCACAGATCTCTGAGAGCTCAGTTGCTTTATTGACAGATAAACTTGAAAGCGATTTTAAAATTCCGGTCCTAGAGCCACAGAAAAATGTTAAAACCAACCCAATCGTTGCAAGTACCAGTAAAACGTCACTTATCACTGATGTCCGGGCCTCAAAAGAGAACGCTGCAACGACTGATGAGCCCCTAACAAATCCCAAAAACATCACACCGATTCTTGTCACTTTACCTGAAACGTTACTTCCGGAACCTGAGAGTCCGGAACTTGACGAACGCGATCCTGTTGAAACTCAGAAGGCCGTCGAGCCTGCAAATCCATTGACTGACCTTTTCCGCCCCACAGAATTTGTTCCGCAAGTCGAAACAGAGAAAACAAATGAAAAAGCTGAACTCACTAACGCGGCTTCAGAATCATCAACAGAAACAGATCAAATTGAGGCGGGGGACGCGACTGCAGAGACAAAAGATACTGGAGGAGAAGTGATAGTCGCTCATACGGGCCTCGAGGCCAATGATCAGGCCCCTCCATTAGACGGTTCCGGAACATTGGCATCCCTGAGCCTGAAATTACCGGGATCTGACCCTGAGACAGACCCGCTCCTCCCGGGAGAATTGGAAACACCGAAAGAATCAATTGATCCTAATGCATTTACTAAAATAATGCGCAAGCAAAGAGGCAGGCCATCACTCGAGACTATCGAACAGTTAGGGGGCTCCGATGCGACGGAACGCGCCATAATCAATGCACTTGACTGGCTCAGTCGTAATCAGGAACCGAACGGCCGATGGGACACTAGGAAGCATGGTGGTAATGGGGCCTATGATACTGCAAGTACCGGACTCGCGTTGCTCTGTTATTACGGATGGGGAGCCAGCCACAATGCGGGCGGTAAGTATCAAAACAATGTCCGTAAAGGGATCGATTGGCTATTGTCTCAGCAAAAAGAAAATGGGGATTTGCGTGGTGGAGGCCGCATGTATTGCCATGGAATTGCTACCATGGCGCTTTGCGAAGCTTACGGAGTCAGTAAGGATGAAAAGCTTCGTGAACCTGCCGAGAGAGCCATCAATTTGATCTTAGCAGCCCAGAGTCCAACGAAAGGCGGATGGAGATATGAGATTAGGCCCGGTGATTCGGACACTTCAGTCACAGGATGGCAGTACATGGCTCTGCACAGTGCCCGCATGGCCGGAATTGAAATAGAAGAAAAAGTTTTTTCTGATGCGCGAAAATGGTTTGACCATGCAGGCGGAGGAAAGCACGGAGGAATGTATGGATACACTGGACCTGAAAAAAACAAACCTGCGATGGTTGCAACCGGAATGTTCTGCAGACAGCTCGATTTGGCTGCTCCGACAGAACCCCGCATGGCTGAAAGTGCTGAATTACTAAAAATGCGACAGATCAATGTACGTCAACCCGATTATTATTATGTTTATTATGGGACACTCGCGCTTTACCAGCATCAGGGACCGGTTTGGACAGATTGGAACGAACGCTTAAAGGAAACATTACCACTATTACAAAAAAAGAGCGGCTCAGAAAAAGGGAGCTGGGACAATAGTGCGGCTCATGCTGCTGCCGGCGGCCGGGTCGTTTCAACGACGCTCGCGACACTGAGCCTGGAGGTCTATTACAGACTCTTACCAATGTATGGTTTCCGTAACAAGGACGCTCAGGCCCCTGCCAGGAAAATTAGGGGAGCTAATTGACTTTTCTTTTGAAGGGTAAAATTGACGTTATCCTTTTCTATGTTCCCGGAAAAGTTGGGCTTCTTATTACTTGGTGTCCTTCATTTCGCGAATCCAAACGTTCCTGAAACGGACATCCTGGCCATGCTCCTGGAGCTTCAGCCCACCCAGTGCCGGAGTGACCTTTATTCCGCCGTTGGCTTTCTTGATCTGGACATTATCGTGAACTTTTACGCCGTTCCACCACACCGTGGCTCGAGCTGGCTCGATCAGTTTGTCGCCGTCCCAGCGGGCAGCTTTGGAGATGAAGTGGAAGGAGTGCCACTGACCATTGGGCCGCCAGGCATTTATGTCCGGAACACGCTCCATACAGAAAGCGGCAATGCCGTGAGGTCCAATCTTCCAGTTGTATGGATCCTTAGTATCATTACCTTTTGGTGATTCGATCTGGATCTCGTAACGGTTATGAAGGTAAACGCCGCTGTTTGAGTAACCTTCGAGTGAGTCATCACCACGCTTTCCGCACAAGACGAAGTCAACGTGTCCCTCGAAGTCCTTATATTTCTTCTTGGTAACAAGGTCATGTGTTCCCCAGCTCTTGCCGCCGTTGGTCATTAATACCTTCGTATCGTCGGTGGGGCTTTTGACCAGTGACCAGGTGATTTTCATATCGCTCTTAGGCCACATTTCCCAGTTAGAATCGATCGATTTTTGTGTCCCATCAAAGAGAATATCCGCCCCTTTCGGCGCCTTGGCTCCAGCATCTTTTGACTTGTCGTAACCCGGCTTATCCTCAGGCTTGGCGCTTGCATTATGAATAAGCGCAAAAAGAGTTAGGGCAGTGATTTGTTTGGCAGTGTTTGTGAATTTCATTTTGGATTTCTCCTAGTTAGTTATTAAATCAAATCAATTAAAAATCTATATCTGACCAATTTCAGGGCATTGATATATCGTCTAGTATCTTTATTCTTAGGCTAGATAATCTTTGCAACGGAGCAAGAAAAACTTTCGTTCTCTGACCTAGCTGAATCACGGGCGAACTGCCCTCGATGACTTAGCCAGAAAATGTTTTTCTGAATAATAATTAGTAATAAATAGTTACAATTAGCCTTTCTTACTCTCTAGGAAACTCACTAAAGATGCAAAATCACTTATGCTCAGAGAATTTGCAAGACCCGCAGGCATCATGGATATTTTTAATTCTGTCCTAGTTTTGATATTAGAGACCTGAAAAGTGTGTGCCTGTCCTGCGATGTCACGCATCTCAATTTTTTCAGCCGATTCGGATGTGATAAAACCAACCATTGACTTATTGTCCTTTGTCAGGACGGACACTGTTGCAAATCCCTGAGAGATCGATGCATTGGGTTTGAGGATCGATTCAGCGATCTGATCTCTTGAGAGTACAGCGCCGACTTGCCCCATGTAAGGGCCCTTAGGAGTCTCATCAGGGCTCGTAGTATGACAGGCGATGCATCCTTGCTTAGTGAAGAGAACTTCACCCCTTTCGGGATCTCCTTTTACGTCAGCGAGAGCGAGGATGATATCCTCAATTGACATTTTCCCGACCTGTCCCTTGGTCCGGGCAATCGCACTGAGGTCAATCGTTGGCTTTTCCGGCTCCTGAGGAGCGTCCGCAATTTTTGCAATGTCTATACCTTTTATTCCTGACCTCGTTTTGGCATTATTAGTCGCAATGATCTGGCGATATTCACCTTTATCCCATACCGATTTAATGAATGGTGCAATTTTTTTTGAGCCTTCCCACTGAATTGGCCGATAATATGGGCCACGCGTGTCAGGCCTGGTGCTCCACCACCAAGAACCATCGTATGGAGCCTCAATTTGATAGAGGCGAATCAGAGCTGTTAGTATTCCGGGCCTGAACTTTTCTGCTGCCGCGGAACCATATTTTGCGATCAGTCCCTCCACTGCCTTTTCATCATGCATCAAACGAAGAGCCCAAAGAGCTCCACGACTGTTAGGCCCTCCCACTGCTTCGACACATGGTTCGACTGCATTCATATCTACGAGTGCCTTTACGGCAACGTGTGGAAGAATAATAGGTGAGTTGGGTTTTGCATGCGGTCCCTCTTTGGAACTGGAGGAACCTGAAATTGACGGCATAGAATTGGATACAATGAACTGAATTTTACCTCTTCCTTTGGAAGTGTTAGCAAGCCCGACTCTGGCTCTAAATTTTTTAGCTCCTGCAGGAACATCATAAACGATCACAGAATTTGCATGAGTCCCTAGCCCGTCAGGTTGTAATTTACCTTTGCCGGTCTTGAGAGGGGCTCCAGTGGCACTGATTCCATACCCGATCTTACCCCAACCGCTTTTTGCTGATTTCCATTTTAACGTAGAAAGTTTGACTTGTTTTCCGGCCCCATTTTCAAAGACTGGATCAAACCAAGCACCGTGGTCTTCTCCGTCCCCGTCTCCTCCGTCCGTTACGGCCAGATAGATTTGTTTGAATTTACTCACATCAACATCGACGGGATAAGTTTTGAGCCCTTTGAAGGCCTTTGTCTTGAATGCTGGAGGATTTGCTGGAGCTTGGATTGGTTTTTCTTCGCCTGGAGGATTGGCTACGGACAGAAGTGAACCGGCTGCAGACTTGTCACCGAGACGACCGAGGGCAACTGCCGCCGCGACCCTTACCCGTGGATTCTTATCTGAGAGTCCCGGAATCAGCATTTCCTTATTTACCCCTTCGAGTTGGGTTTTACGGTCAGCAATTGCTCGTAATACCCACTCAGAAATGGTTTGATCGGCACTGAGCTTAGCTAAGCCTTTATTTGCTTTCGGACCCGCCATTTGTTTGTAAGTGAAGATGGCTGCGACTCTCGAATGAAGTGAAGCTGATTTGTTAGCCGCAATAGCCGCTACGGCATTCATTGCATTGGGTCTATTTAAGAGTTCTTGAGAAGCAGCGAGTCTGGCCGTGGAACTCTCTGATAGTAATAAATTTACCAACTCTTGATCGGTACTCTTTGCGGTACTTTTAAAGGGTTTATAGACCCAATTCTTAGGAACGATTCGCTCTACCCAACCCTTGTCAGGACTTCCCCTGTAGCCTGCTCCGGCCCAGGCCCCCGCATATAAACGGCCAGAGGCATCCGTATCAACATCAGTGATCTGGTGTAATCTTATAAAGTTTTCCGGTTTTTGAGTGAAGCTTGGTCCGTCCGGTGTGAGACGGTGAATAATTAACTGGCTCCTTCCCCAATCGCACATGATGGCAATATTGTTATATTTTTCAGGCCAACCAGGCTCCTGAAGAAACATGGCTCCGGTACCGCTACCGCCTCCGAGATCAACGAGGGCAGGTATAATCTCATCAGTGAAATTCTTAAAGAGCATGGGGTATCCATATTCACCGGTTTGAATGTGGTGAATGAACCGCACATTCCATCCTCCTCCATCATTGGTATTGCCCCTAGTATAAATATTCATGAAAGGATCGATTGCGATATCATATATGTTTCGCAACCCATGAGTGTACACTTCCATTTCGGTACCGTCTGGGCGTACCCTAAGTACTCCACCTCCAAGCATAGTAAGTTCGGTACCGTCAGTTCCTTTGGCTCCGTGAATTCCGAAATCGCCCACGGCAATATAAATCCATCCATCAATGCCCATTCTGATTCCGTTCGTTGTGTGGTCCGCGCCACGGTCCTGATTGTGTTTTGGTGGACTAATGTCTGAAATCAATTTTTTTGGTTCTCCGTCAGCTATTCCGTCCCAATCCTTATCTTCGAGGACTGACAGATGCATACCGGTTAACTTTCCTACATTGGCAGGTATGACTGTATGTAATACGTATAGTTTTGTTCCTACAGCAATTAAACCTCTAGGATTATCAATGTTGGCATAGACTGTATGCTTGTCTGCTTTCCCGTCCCCGTTCGTATCAACCAAACGTATGATTTTTCCCTTGCCCGGTCCTTTTCCCAATGATCCAAGCATATCAACGCCTACAAAAACTTCTCCAGTCGCTGCCGCACAGAGGCACGCAGGGCAAGGGGTAATTTTTGGTCCGGAAAACTGTACCGATTCTAGTTCAGGGGGAACTTCTGCTTTAGCTATTGTTAAAGAAAAAGCCAGAATAGAAGGCAATAGTAATGTTTGGGATATTTTGTACATTCGGGAAGTGAACTTTTAATTAATTATAATCTGGGCTCGGATTTAGCGGAAGTTATGCTATTAATTTTGCTCAATTTTAAAGAACTTGCCAGCTTCAACTTGTAATCCAGTTTTTTTAGTCGAGAATCCTCGCCCGTAACTAACTTCATGCAGTTTTTCCCCGGCCAACGTTGGATTAGCGAATCTCAGCCAGACAAGGGCCTGGGATTGATATTGAAGACCAATGAAGAAACCGTGACAGTGATCTTTCCTGCTGTCGATGAGACTCTGACGTATGCATCAGGATCGGCTCCCCTTCGTCGCGTTGTCTTTAGTGCTGGCGATACGATTGAGTTGCATGACGGGAGTAGTCTGATCGTTGAGGAAACTAAGGAAGCTGAGGGCCTCATCAGCTACATTGTTGATGGAAGGGAAATAAGTGAAAGTGAACTGAGTGACCGGATTGGATTTCATCAGCCCGATGCCCGTTTACTTGGTGGACGCATAAATTCCTGTAGAAAATTCCTTCTAAGGCAACGGACCCTCCAAGCAAGATCTGAGATGCGGGGACGCAGGGAGAGGGGCCTAATGGGTGCACGCATAGATTTGATTCCTCATCAACTTTACATTGCGAATGAAGTAGGTACGAGGCACGCTCCTAGGGTCTTACTTGCTGATGAGGTTGGTCTCGGGAAAACGATTGAGGCTTGTCTTATCATGCACAGTCAATTGGTCTCGGGTCGTATTTCTAGGGCCCTTGTCTTGGTTCCTGAACCATTAGTGCATCAATGGTTCATCGAACTGCTACGTCGTTTTTCACTTCAGTTTGCTATCTTTGATGAGGAGCGCTGTGTTGCAATAGAGAGTGGGGGTGAGGCAGAAAATGCGGGCCTTGAAGAGGCTCCGGTTCAGGAGATACCTGAGAAGGAAGTGAATCCTTTTCTTGATGATCAGCTCATCTTAGCAAGCATCGATCTTTTGGCCAATGATGAACGGCGGGCCTCTCAGGCACTTGATGCTGGATGGGACATGCTCATTGTTGATGAGGCGCATCACTTGGACTGGTCAGTTAGTGAAGTCAGTAATGAATATAAAATTGTTGAAAAGCTCGCATCAACTACTGATGGATTACTTTTACTTACAGGTACTCCGGGACAGCTCAGGCCAGAAGGTCACTTTGCGAGACTAAGATTGTTGGATCCTGACAGGTTCTCAGACCTTGAAAAGTTTCTTGTCGAGTCAAAGGACGCGGCTCAAGTCTCGGCAATCGCTTCTAAGATCGGTACTGGTACCGAGTTTGAGGACTCAGAGAAAACCAAACTTTCTGAATGGATAGGAGGTGATATTCCTGAAGATTCAGAGGAACTATTATCTAGGCTCCTTGATCTTCACGGGACAGGCAGAGTCATGTTCCGTAACCGCCGAATAAATTTGGGAGGCTTTCCTGAAAGGGAGGCAATCTTATGCTCACTAGAGGCTGAGAATGAGGACAATGATCCACGCATTGATTGGTTAATTAATTTGCTGGAAAATCTTGGAGAGGAAAAAGTGCTTGTCATTTGTCGAACCGTTGAGGACGCAGAGAAATTAAATGAGTCGGTCCTGGAAAAGGTACGTTTAAAGACAACGCTTTTTCATGAAGGTTTAGAGCTAATAAAACGGGACCGTAGCGCGGCCTACTTTGCGGAAGAGGACGGGGCAAGGATGTTGATATGTTCTGAGATAGGAAGTGAAGGAAGAAACTTTCAGTTTGCTAGGAACCTCATACTTTATGATCTGCCAAAGACCCCATCACTTCTTGAACAGAGAATTGGAAGGCTAGACCGTATAGGTCAGAAGGAAACGGTCAGGATTTATGTTCCATTTGTCGTGGGCACTGAGCACGCGGCAATCGCTCAATGGTACCATCAGGGAATGGACGCTTTTCAAAAACCCATTGAGGGGGGCTCAAGATTACTTGAACAGTTCGGCGAGGAAATGGAAAGTACAGAACCTTCCGATTCGAGTGCATGGGAGAAAATCATTACGCAAACCAAATCGGCAAAGAAGGATCTGGATGAGGAACTTGAATCTGGCCGTGATAGGCTATTAGAGATGAGTTCATTTGATCAGAAGGCGGCAAAGAAAATTGTTGATAGCATTGATGTTATCGATCAGGACCCTGAACTTGAGATATTGATGACGGATCTTTTTGATCAGTTCGGGATCGCCATTGAGGAGCTCGGAGATCATTGCTATTACATTAAACCTGATACTGTTTTTGCAGGAGATGCTTTCCCAGGAATGCGGGAAATTGGTATGTCGATTACCTTTGATAGGTCCTCAGCGATGAATAATGAACAGATGACTTTTATTTCCTGGGACCATCCGCTCGTATCTACCTGCATTGACCTGATGCTGGATGGAGAACAAGGATCAAGTTCGTTCGGCCAGATTCCTGGCACGGCTGCTCAGGCTGGCCTTGTTGCCGAGTGTACATTCTTGCTGGAGCCGGTCTGCCCCGTTTCGTTAGGTGCGGACAGGTTCCTTCCCCCTACCCCGATCAGTGTTGTTGTTGATCATGGTGGGAACGATATCAAACCGAATTTTGATGCTACCAAGGTCAGGGAGGGTAACCGTAAGTGGCTCCGGTCAAAAATTGATATTCTTAAAAAAATGGTGCCAGTTATGACGGAAGCGGCTGAAAAGTTGGCACAAAAGGATGCATCTAAGAACAGGAAGGTGGCAGCAAAAAAAATGGAAAAGGCTCTAGAGGATACGATTGATCGACTAGAGAGATTAAAGCGGCTAGGACACCCTGTACGAGAAAGTGAAATTACTGATGCTCAGAACGAACGTGATGCATTGAGGCTCCATTTGGAAAAGTCTAGAATAAGGCTCGACTCTATCAGATTATCGGCGATCGGCGCTTAGTGATTAATTACTCTTTCAGCGCAATATAAAAGACTTATTCAACAATGATCATACTGGGAAAATTGAATTACCCAATGTCCCATGACTGTCTCCGAAAGATTCTTCTTCAATTCCCATCGAGTGTAGGATGCTTAGGAACATGTTAGTCATTCGAGTACGACCGGTCCAGTATTGACCGTGCTTTAGACCCATATTAGCTCCTCCCGCAATCATAGTAGGTAGATTGACGTTTTTGTGTGTGGTGCTTGCTCCACTGCCATAAAGAACGATTGTGTTGTCCAGAACGCTGCCACTTTGATCTTGGTACTCATTCATTCGTTTGAGGAAGTAGGCCAATTGTTTGCTCAAAAATCGATCATATTTTGCGAACTCAAGCATTCCTTCTTTATCACTCTTATGGGAAAGATTGTGGTGCGTGTGATTCAGTCCGAGCTTGAGCGGAAAAGTATCACTAATGCCCATTCCATCTTCTCGGTGCAAGAGAAACGTTACGCTTCGAGTGATGTCTGCATCGAAGGCTAAAGCAATCAGATCAAACATGGTCTTGTAGTAGACGGCAGGATCATCTTCGGGTGATGCATCGAGCTCAAGATGCGAATAATCTTGTTTCTTTAGAGGAACATCGAACCATTTTTCGGAGGCCTGCAAGCGAGTCTCAAATTCATTGAGGGAGGTCAGATACTCCTCCATTTTCTCGCTATCTATGCGTCCTAACTTCTTATCGAGAGTCTTAGCATTTTCGTAGACAGCATCTACTAATTTCATCCGCAATCGGAGCTTCTCGCGTTGTGTTTCAAGGGTGCTACGGCTTCCCTTGAACAGAGCTTCGAAAATGAGGCGTGGATTATTCTCAGCAGGGATGGGAATTCCCTTCCGATTGTAAGAAATAGTAGAGGTGCGGGACGCATAACCTGTACCAGCATCGATGGATAGAACGAGAGAAGGCTGTCGGCAATGGTCACGGGTATGACGGGCAATTACCTGATCAAGTGACACTGAATTAAATGTACCGGGCTTGGGATCATGAAGCGGAGCACCTGTGAGCCACATATCAGAACACACATGGGGGTCGTTTTTCGTCCCGTTAGCATGCTCGAGCTCGCCCAGAAAACTCAGTTGATTCCGGTAAGGGCTAAGTGGTTCAGTGGATTTTCCAAAGACGAACTTTCCGTCCTTTTCTGCTCGGGGGAACCAACTCCACTCATCGATTCCGTGTTTCTCAAACGGAAGTGACATGCCGTTCCCCACATAGAGCCCGCAAAAGCGGCGAGGAGTTTCTTCCGCGACTTCCTTTCCCATTGCTTCGAGAAGGGGCAGCGGTAACGCTACCCCTGCCATTCCTTTTAAAACGGCGCGACGATCGAGTTTAAATTTGTGCGGCATTCGTGAAGAATTTGTTAATGCTAGAGTTTATCAGATTAGATTGTGATTACAAGGGACAAGATGGCGATGCACTGGCCTCATTTTTCCATGAAGAGAGGACTTTCGATCACGAACCGGAAACAGTCCTTCATACGATATCCATTCGGACCAAGTGCTTTCCGTCCTTCCATTTTCAAATACTCGATTTCATTAAAAGTGAGACTGCGTCCAATTGAATAGCTGGCGAGGTGCTTTAGGAAGCTCAAGGCCACTTGGTCGATGCGATCGTTGGCGAGGTATTTCTTGAGGGCGTTGGCATCCACGATCTCGGTCTTGTCGGGTAGGGTGGTGCTCGCATCGACCTTCCCCTTCTTGAAGAGCCCGGCGCCGTCGAACTGTTCGAAGGGAATTCCCCACGGATCGATTTTCTCGTGGCACTGCATGCAGCCATCCTGATTGCGGTGCTGTTCCAGTCGTTCGCGCAAGGTTTTCTTCTCCCTGTTTTCCTGCGGAAGATCGGGCACATTCGGTGGGGGAGGTTCGGGCGGTTCCGCGATGATCTTGCGGGCCACCCATGCGCCACGCTTTACGGGATTGGACTCATGCCCGTCGGTGAGCCCGGACAGGATAGCGACTTGGGTCAGGACCCCGCCGAGCGTCTCGCTCTCGTGACGGACCGGCGCGAAGGCATACCCATGTTCGGTGCGGTCCCCGATCCCGTAGTACCCCGCCACCACGTCGTTCACTACGATGAAGTCGGAGTTGAGAAGATTGCGGAGCGGGAGGTTTTCGCGGATGAGATGGGTTACGAAGTGAATGGGCTCCTTCCGCAATTCCCTCTTCGTTTCCTTTTTCATGCGCTCCCAGGAGACGTTCACCACGTCGAACTTGTCGAGGCTCAGCCACTGGTGGACAAACTCCCCGGTAAATTGAGCGAAGCGATCGTCCGCCACGAGGCGATCGACCTCCGTGGGAACGGCGGCCCGGAGTCTCCCGCTCTCCGCCAGCGACTGGAGCTTCTCATCCGGGGTGGTGTTCCAGAGGAAGTAGGAGAGCTTGGCAGCCAGTTCATGGGGCGAAAGGGGTTCGGCCTGCGGACCGGCGCTGTCTTCCGTCAGATACAGAAATTGCGGCGAAGTCAGCACCACCAAGAGGGCATTGCGGATGCTTCGCTGGAAGTTTCCGGTTTGCTCCTTACTCTCGCGCCATACCGCGAGGAGGGATTCAAGCTCCCCGTCGGTGGGCGGTCGGCGAAACGCCCTAGTGGCAAAGCGTTCGATCACTTCCCGGGCATACGCCGGGGGATCGTCGCGGCGTGGGGAGGGAAAGAAAATGTCGGCGTGTCCCCGCGGTGGCCAGGTTTCATGATACGGCCCTTCGAACTCGATGGCGCGGATGAGCGCACGCGGAATCTGACGATCGTCGGTCGGCTCGCTCCGGATGCCGATCTCCTTTAGCCCCGAGAGGTAGTTGGGATTATCCTCTTCGGTGTCCTGCGAGGCGAAGCCGCTGACCGGGGCTCGGAAGGAATAGCGTTCGACTGTCGCAGAAGGAACCGGCTTAGGCACATCAAATCGCGAGAGCCTCGGCCCCACGTCGGTCCGCAAGCCCATGTGGACACTGAGGTGCGGCACGCGCTTCTCAAAGCTTGCGAGTTGCCTGGCCACCTCGCTTTCACCCGCCACCGGAGTGATCCATGCCTCCTTAAGATTCCTGCCATTTCCGCAGCCCACCTTGATCGTGATGGGTCCCCCGGGAAAGCGAGCCACGAGAAACGGGCCCACGAGATTTCCATCGGGGTCAGGGGGCGGCGGAAACGGCTTCAGCCGTTTAGAGAACGTCCGCTTGCCGATGTCGGCGGTCACCACGTCATCCCCGGGCTGGCCGGTCCATACGTTGTCTATCTGATAGATTCCCGCTGCGGGTAGTTCGACAGTCGCTTCCTTTCCCCCCGCGGTGTCCACCACGATCCGCCCATCCGATGCCGGGGCACGAGTGTCGGGCAGGTAGCCATCGTCATAGCGGGCCGCTTCCACCGTGACTTGCAGGATCCCCGACTTCGGCAATTCGCGCATCGGGATGGAAATGCTCGGCGACGGGCCGCACGCGGGCCGCGATCCCTTCTCGGTCTCGGGCGACCGCGGCCGCAGCAGGAGGCCCTCGGGAACAAAGTGCGCGGATCGGCCGTAGTTGTATCCTCCGGTGTGCTTCCCCTCGATGGCGGCGAAGACGGAGTGGTGTAGCCCCTCGAAATCCCTCCATTCCCGCACGGTGGCATTTTCTTGGTATCCTTCGATGAAGCGGAATCTCTTCTGCATCGCATGGGGCTCGAAGGGGAACGGCTTGTCGGGAAGGACCTCGCGGACCCGGTATTGCGCCTGAGGCAGGACTTTCGGGCCGTTCAACACAACTTTCTCGGGGGGCGGGTTCTTGTTTACTCCCGCTCCGAGTTCCACGCGAAAGCACTGAATCCGC
>MDTE01103418.1_pt1 | contig 14390 bp, 11 predicted proteins | sample 811231 | NCBI WGS metagenome assembly MDTE01 (sample SAMN05326651, study PRJNA326480) | marine metagenome | isolation source: seawater | place: Indian Ocean: Red Sea | collected 2010 | reverse complement strand
TTGTTGTATGGGCGAGATGATTTACCATGGTAAGGTGAAGCAAGTTTGGAGTACAGATAATCCGGATATAATCGAATTTAGGTATACGGACCAAATTAGTGTCTTCGATCAAATTATTCCTAGCTTAATTCCTCGAAAGGGAGAGTCATTAAACAGAACATCTTGTCACTGGTTCAAACTTGTTGAAGAAGCAGGAATTTGTGACACCCATGTTATCGAGATGAATGCACCTGACAGGGTGTTAGCGCGAAGATTCGATGTAATTCGTGAACCCGGTGCTATATCGAGGGAGCAAGAAAATGTCTTCGTCCCATTGGAAGTTATTTGTCGACATTATCTTGCAGGTAGCGGTTGGAGGAGATATGCAAGGGGAGACGCTCCTGCTGAAGAATTTGGATTTGAACCTGGAACTATACTAGAGGAAGGGGTGAAACTTCCAAAGCCATATCTTGAGGTTTCAACTAAGTTCGAAAAATTCGATAGGTTACTCGATAGGGTAGAGGCATTGGAAATCTCCAATTTAACCAACGAAGAATTTGATTCTATTCTAGAAATTGTGGTCAAGGTTGACGAAATAATCGAAACCGAGGCTGCAAAGCGAGGATTAATCCACGTCGATGGAAAGAAAGAATTCGCCCTAGGTGAAGGTAGAGTCCCGGTCTTGGTAGATTCATTTGGAACCCTAGATGAGGACAGATGGTGGGATGCTGAAGCCTATGGCCGAGGAGAGATTGTACAGCTATCGAAAGAATTTGTCAGAGGACATTATCTTGAGACTGGACACCATTCTGAACTTTATGCGGCTAGAGAGGCAGGAACCGAAGAACCACCAATTCCCGCATTACCTCAAGACATAATCGACCAAACTTCTATGCTGTACGCCGATATGTATGAGAGATTGACCGGTGAATCATTCTGAGATTTTTTGGTCAGTTGTGTTTTCTCATTAAAATTCCACAACGCCTTTTCTCTGCTCCACGTAAAATTATTGTTAGGTGTCTGAAAGCATCGGCAACCCCACCATCTATTGGCTCACTGGGATCAACTGCCCATTTGCCCTTTTGGATTGCTCGACGGAGATTAGTTACGTCCTTCTTATCCAGCCAGCCGCATAATTCCAAACCACCCTTACCAGAAGAAAACCCACCTTCTCCTAGGAACTCTTCATCAAGTCCAAGAGTTAGTTTTGCTAGCAAATCATGAAGGCCATCATCGGTCTTTTCAATCGTATGATTTAGTAAATACTCTATCGCATTACCCCCTTCAATCGGAAATCTTCCGATCCTATCTCTACTTACCCCTCTGTCTAGGGGTTCTGGCATTCCTTCATCTTCTTTCCATGCAACCGAACACAGGAATAACATCATTGCAGGATCAATAGGTGGATTTTCTCCTTCTTCTAATTCAAGAATTGATGAGGGAACTCCCTCTAGAGACTTTATGTCTGAATGGTCGCCGCCTTGGGAGGATTGTATTGATGGTATCAAATCAAGGGGGTCATGTTGCAAAGGCTCGAAAGTGTGGAATGGACTAGGTGAGATGTAGCGACTCATGTTACTATCACCTATGGTTAGTCTTCACCGGTCAAGCGCTTCAACCTGCTCTCGAAGTCGTTCAACTGTTCTTCAATAACTTCCGGAACTTCTTCGACCGGTTCGCGACTATCCGATTCTTCTTTTGTGACTGGATTTTCTTGAATATTTTCTTTAGGTATTTTTTCAGAAGGGGGCGGAGGTTGTGGAAGATTCTGTTCTTGTTTTTTCTTACTAAGAATTGATTCGGTCATATCTAGTAATTTCTTCCTTTCTCTTTGGTTGTAGAGAATCCATGTCAAGGTAAGGGCTAATGCGATTACAAGAACAGCGGAACCTATTGCAGTGCCCCATTCAAATCCAGATTCATTATTCACGGATCCGCCGGTAAGGATCAATTTCGCTTCATTATCGCTTGGATCGGAATCAATATCCCAAGGGAAGTAGCATTGCACTGTGACAATAATTTCCGTACCATCTGGTGCATCATCCAGGGATGGTCGGTCCAACTTTGGTTCAGGCGGGTAAGTCTTTGAGAAATCTATCTCATGGGTTGCAGTATGGCTACCGGCTACTACCAAAATACTACAATCAGCATCGGTTAGTAGGTGGTGGTATTCTCTCTTTGTCAATACCTTAATTTTCTGTGATTCCCCTTCTCCTTCAAGCTCAAGTCCAACTAAGCCAATGTTCCAATCATTTCTGCGAATTTCAAATGTATTCATGTCAGAAGCAATGACAATTCCCCTTTCATCTAATAACCGAATAATCAGACTTCTCATTCCTGGTTGAGGGTTCCATGAAGTAGCGCTTAGGTTGACTTGTCCGGAAGTCACGTTTGCTCCTAAACGCCCTTCGAATGAGTCTAACAATTTACCCTGGTCGTCGATTAGAATTACAGTGTAACTGAAGGGTTCGGTACCATTTGCAACGGTACATTCTGCACTTACGGAAACTACATTCCCGGTTATTGAACAGGTAGCATACCTAAGGGCAGGTTCGATTACATATGCAGTGTATGGTAGAACCGTTTCTGAATTTACAGTAAGTCCAGTTCCAGTAGACCCTAAACTCGCTTGCCATACCCAACCTCCTTGCACATCCCATTGCAAACTTGACTGAACATCATCGACAACCAAGGAATCAGGTGAAGTCCCGTGTATGTCTAGAAGGGCACTATCTCCTTGCATTGAAACAATCACTGGTGAAGTTGCCCATGAATGATCTTCGTATTGCGTATCAAGAGATATTTCCCTCTGATTACCAACTTCATCTTGCGCTAAAATTCTAATTGTTCTAGATCCGCCATCCCAATCAGTGGATGGGATGACTTCTAGTGGTACACCCGTGATTTCACCAACGCCAATTACTATCTGAGTCGAGCCTGAAACTTGCCAACCTTGAGGTAAACTAAGAACTTCAAGTGAAATTGTTGTTGGAGCATTACCTTGATTTTGTAGTTCTGCATGAGGGAAACCACCATCGTCAGAAACAATCCAATTTCCATTCCCTTGTAGGCTAAATTGATGAATAACCGCTACCCTGAGTGGTAGTGTAATCGTAGCCTCGCTACTACCATCTCCCTCCCTTAACTTAACTAGTAATTCCACAGTTCTTCCATGCCTAGCAGTGGAAGGAGGTGTAATCTGTAAGTCTAGAGTTGCAGTATTCCCCGGGTCTAGGATTGGTAATTCTTCGGGCGTTTCGACTTCCCATCCAATTTCACCATCTACTTGGACGCTTACGTATGGGCGGGTGGGGGAATTTCCTTCCTGAACAACTGTTAGTGAAACTATAGAACCAGAGGGGTCAATCTCCAAATTTGCATCTGATGCTATAGCATTCCAACCTGCAACATGAGAAACTTCTATTGTGAATGTAAATGTGTAAACTTCGACATCAAAGGCAACTATCGAACCACTAACTTGGTAGGTCGTTCCATTCCAAGCCCCTAACGGAACTTCTACCACCAAATACAGTGTAGTTGAACTGTTAACTGGAATTGCAGATGCATTATCTCCAAAGATCTCCCAATCAGTATCTGAGTCAGCACCCTGATGATTTAGTACTTCTAAACCAGAAGCAGAAATATCATCATCCAGGTTTCCAATATTTGTTGCATTTATTTCTACAATGAAGGAGTCTCCAGGATTAATTTCAAATGTACTACCCTCAACATTACCCAGCGATGAATGTAATACAATATCCCAACGATGATCTTGTCTTGCTTCAAGGGTGATAATCACTGAATCAGATATTGTTGAATTACCTTCAGAAGTCATGAATATTTCGATATTGACTGGGTTTCTTGCAGGTGTTGAATCTGGTAAAATTATCTCTACAGGGAGAGTTCTCAAACTTCCGGAACTAAGAGTCACCCTAGAGTTACTAAACGTAACCAAGATACCAGGGTCTTCTGTTAGATTTTCATCCAATATTAACGAGTAGGACATGACGTAGGTGTCTTCTCCATTTCCTGGATTATACAATCGAACCGTGGCTGGTATAGATTCCTCTACTTCTACTAGATGTGGAGATTCAGTAGGCGATACCAAAGTTAGAGAGGATCTGTAAATTTGTAAGACTTCAACAGATAGTCTAAGTGAATAATCCAAGCCTAAGCTACTGGGGTCTGAGAATGAGTGGAATGCAGGAGGTGCATTCATTGGAAGTTCAACAGATAGAATCCCACTCACCCTTGAACCCGGAATTCCTTGCATGGTAATATCATCCCCACTGATAGATAATGCTCCGGAACCGGACCAAATCCAATCATCTATTGACATTCCCGCATCACTAACCTTCCAATCTAAAATCCCAGAAGAGGCAGGAAGGTCGGCAATAACGTTCCATTGTAATGTATTTTCAGGCATACTTCGTTGGTGGTCAGTTTCGGTTACCACACTTGTAGCGATGAATTGTAATTGTACAGTTTGACAATTTTCATCTTGTCCGCTTCCAACACACATTGTAAGCGGTGTAGAAACGCTATCTCCAAGAGAGGCGTCTGTTGGTACGCTGAGTCTTGCTGAGATGATTTTCTGTTCACCAGCAGCCAGTGTCAATGCAGGAATTTGATTTCCACTTTCATCGTATAACTCGAGACTATTATCAACAGAATCCCAAGATGTACTATCCCAGAACATTGAGATTGAATTTTCATCAGCATTTCCAAGATTTTCTACAATCAACCATGCCTTTGCGGACTCTCCAATTAGGCCATAGCCATTACTTGCGGTTGTACCCGCAGGTCCTCTGATTGATAGTCCACGAGTACGGTTTGCCTCTACTGGTAAAATCCCGCTAACGCTAACATTTTGATCTTCGTCAAGTGTGAGGCTAAGGGACAGATATCCTGCATCTGACCCATCAGCATTCATCGGTGCGTGAATTCTTATTGAGGGGGTCCAAGTCCCATCTGCTGCAATTTCTATGGATGTGATTCCCCCGGGGGTCTCATCACTCCAAGTCCATCCTTGAGGTAGATTACTTGCATCCACGCTCATGCTCCAAACACCTGCAAGTCGACCAGTAGAACGAACAGTCGGCTGACCAATTGTAGATTCTCCCGGATTCGCTCTAACAGGATTCGTGGGCATCTCAAATGTTGCATTATACGGAGGGACAATCGCCAAGTTGGTGGATTGTGCATCGTTGTCATAACGACATTGTGTGACGTTTTGATACGGGTCTAGGACCAATTCGAAGGTATATTCTCCAAGTCCACCTGACCACTCTACAGAGAATGATTCGAACCCCGCAGAACCCGTTGGATCAGTCGGCTCTAGGCTGTCTGCACGATGCCGGGCTATTTCTGCACCGTCTGCGTATAGTATCGCGTCCACGGGCTCGTCAATTTCGATAGTTCCAGCATTTTCAAAGAAGGCTGTAATCGTAACTTCTTCGTTAGGGTTGGGTGCACTTGGATTGAATTCTATTGCACGTCCATCTAGAAGTGGCCTAACATCGGCTAGAGCCGTGGAGATTACCGTATCACCCAAGACTATGTCTAAAGTCGCGTCTCCATCAACATCTGCTAGAGATGGTGAAGACCAGGTTCTATGCTCAACTTCAATCTCATTATTCCAATTGTTATTGATTGCCGCTTGAGTACCAGTGTCTCCATCCCAAGCCCAAAGAGTCCTTCCATACGCAACTAGTAATTCAGGAGCACCGCTACCATCGATATCCATCCAAACTGGTTGTGCGACGGCAATTTCGTCGTTTGGAGATCCGCTGGATTGCTCCAAGTCATTGTACCAATCAATTTGCGGGTTATTCCCTGAAACATCATGACAGCCTGCATGGCCATGTCTAGCAGTAGTCTCCTGATACCAGGTTACCCAGCATACCCTGTCGATTATATCGTCATCATCAGTATCTATTGCTAGTGGCGGAGCATCAGCGTATCCATTTACTGCCTCAAAAGACCATATCTCCGCCCCATCATCGATCTCCAATCCTCTAAATTCGGCCCCATCGACACTGTTTGAACCATCTGCATCTGTTGGTATTGAAATTATCATTTCAGGGGTAGAGTCTGAATCTAAGTTAGCAATTACCGGACCTGGAAGTCTAATGTGTGGTACGTCAGAATCTCCATCTAAATTGGATAAACTTAGTGACCATAATTGGTCACCTGATACAGAATTTAATTTCCAAACCCACATTGCCCCACTAGATGCATCAGTTGTAGTTAGTAAGACGTAGGCAGTTTGGTCATCAACTTGAGCAAATGCTGGGTCTGAGTGGTGACTTCCATCTTCGAGAGTCGATTGCCATATTGGCGTAGGCACTCCGTTTGCGCCAAGTGGTAGGGCTACGACTACTGTTTTTTCGTTATCGTCGATCGCTGCGAGAACTAATTCAGCATCTCCGTCTAAGTCAAGATCGGCGAGCAAAGGTTGAGTTGTAGGTCTGTGTCCTCCCAACCAAGAAGAGGTATAGGGGCCATTTGTACTTCCAATCTGTAAGGCATCATCACTATAGCTCCAGAGCAATTCTCCACTTTTTGATCCTCCAGGGGACCAACCAGTTACCGAACAATGAAGTCTTGGCGAGTAAGCATCAACAGTCAGGGCACTACCAGCGTCGTAAACAACGATGACCTCTTGCATTCCATCGTCATCTAGGTCAACAATCACTGGTGAAGCCTTGATTATCTCCGTGGCTCCTAAATCTACTTCCCAAGCCAAATCAGCGTCCTCACCCTCGATAATTTTCACGACACTGTGATCGTTACCACCAACTACTTCGGTTTGGATTAGTACAATGAACAGAGAGTCACCGCCGCATCTTTCCATAGCCGCCTCATCGGTTACGATTTGTTGGCTGAAATCTGCAACTGGAGTGCCCAGTGCATCCGTACCTATCGAATAAGTTCCATATTCCCAATTGATTACGGGTTCGACAACAGAGGATAATTCAGTTGCATTAGTGGGCATTTCCGTCCCAGCGCCACCATCAGGGGAATGGGAAGGTCCTTGGGAAGTCCTTTGACCAATTCTTCCTGGTTGGGGCCATGGCTGTCCACCATCGACCCAAGGTTCTACAGATCCGGTGAATGCTGTATCTTTTTGAAAATCGTCCAAATTTCTTACATTATTCGAATCAATCACAATCATGGGAGATAGTGAAAGAAGTAACAAACAGAATACTGCGAGCACCGCATTTTGCTGCCCAGAGGGTTTGAAATTCGGACTCAGCATACTCATCAGGGTCGAACTTGCGCTTTCCAAGCCACTTGAAGGTTAGGGGTATACTCTCATTCAGACCTACGGTCTGAGCATACTTTACCCTTCGCGGAGAGTAATTCTATTCCAGAATCTCTTCCGTTGTGCTTATAGCAGGGTCTTTGGTCGGCGAATCGCACGGACCTCTCCTCTGGAGGCACAGCCGATGAGGGACGGGAGGGTTGACCTGCCTTTCCTCCGACTGAACTCGGAGCGGTCCGGCGATTGGAGGAAACCGAATGTACAGCCTAGTAACAATGGAGGATACCATCAGAATCCCTGCGGAATATATTCGCGCGGGACGCAAGCTGGAGGATCACATAGACGAATTGGCCCACGCAGCCTTTGAGGGTAGATTTGATGAAGATGAAAATTACACACTGCTAACCTATGACCACGAAACCGTAGGTCGTGGAAAGATAATTCATGGCGACGGTGCAATCTATCAGAGAGTTCGCTTCAAGGCGCTCCATTTCACAATGGAAGCAAATGAGGTAGTAGATGGCGCAGTCTCAGAGGTTTCTGAATACGGCGCATTCGTCCGTATCGGTCCAATTGAGGCGTTGCTTCACAAATCACAGATTCTTGATGAACCTGTACAGGTAAACATGGGAATTAGAAGAATCGAAGGGTCTCAGTCTGGCAAGCATATCGAAGAGGGCTCATATGTTCGTTCTCGAATCGTCTCAAAGGCGATTAACCAAAATGATCCTAGGTCGAGTAAGATTGGTTTGAATTGTAAGATGGCGGGTCTTGGTGCTCACGATTGGTTGACTAGAGGTGACTGAGGATGCCAAAATCCTTCGCTTGCGGAGAATGTAACAGGATTCTTCCAGATCCTGAGAAGAAAAGCGACCCACCTCAGTGTATGCACTGTCCTTCAGCGCCGGTAACTACCGATTGGTCTGGATACGTCGTCATTATGCACCCAAAACGCTCAGAGGTTGCTCAGCGATTGAACATCGATAACCCGGGCTCCTACGCTTTGAAGGTGAATATCCGATAAGGAGGAAATGAATATGGAAATTATCGAGAGAAAAGAGAATCCATTGCTTAACCGAGTCGAGATTAGTTTCCGGTGGGAGCACCCCAAAGGAGCTACTCCTAAACTTTCTGAAATGGTCGCTGCTGCTGCAAAGGCCGAACCAGGTTCCAAGAAAGAATTGACCTTCGTAAAAAATGTAAATACCCGATTTGGCCGACCACAGACTACTGGAATCGCCGTTATTTACGGTGACGCAGAGGCGGCAGCCCTTGAGCCAGAATTTGTTCATTCCCGCCACAAGTCAATCCACTCTCCAAATGAGGAGAAAGAACCAGTGACCTCAGAACCTGTTGCTGAGGAGTCCTCCGCAGAAGAAGAGGAAGCGGATTCAGAAGAAGGAGGCGATGAGTGATGGGGGAAGGGCCTAATCCAAACGGAAAGCATTCGAAATACTCTATCGAAGATGGTAAATTGATTCGAAAAGAGACTTGCCCAGAGCCTAATTGTGGCCCCGGAGTTTTCTTGGCGGTTCACAAAGATCGTAAGTCATGCGGTAAGTGTGGATATACTGTCAAGAACGAGTAACTGCAAATTTGCACAACGTTCCATCGTTCGTAAGAACCTTGTCTCCAACAAACCCTACTCCTAGTTCTTCTCTAGATGAAATCTCAAAGCCTAAATCGCTTAATCGGCCATCGAATCGCCAGCCTGTAAATTCCCACTCTTCATTTCTTATTCTAGCTGCAAATAATGGCCCTGGAGTAGAGTAAGACTCCAGTATCTGCTCTCCATCTGAAATTAGAAAACCTCCTCCTGCTAGAGTCAGGAGGTGGGATTTCCCCGAATGAAAAACCCTTTCAATTCTATCTGGGATTTGTAAAATTCTTCTATCGATTTCGATGCCAGAATCTAAGGATATATCTACTACCAATCCATTGTCATACCAGAGGCTTAGAGAATTTTTTGATTGGGAAATTGAAATTGCAGTTTCAAGCCCCCGCAGTTTACCGTCTATCGTCCCTGGCAGACTTGATCTCCAAACTTCGTTTGCCTCCAAATCCATTTGATATACTCCTTTTCCACGTAAAACAAAACAAAAATTATCACCAAGGCTTGTTATGCATGTAGGTTCTGAATCGAGAGCATGAGACCATAATGAGTTTTGAGGGTGTAAAGACATTGGATTCCGAGAGGTTCGCAAGTCACCACGAGAAACTCCATTGCCCCATGAATCATCTAATTTTAGACTAGCAATTCTTGCTAATCTCATTTCAGCCTCAACCCAAATTCCAATCCAATAATCTATCAATGGAGTTGAGTGAGTAATTGTCGAAGCAAATGGAATAGAAGATTCTCCAATCAATTCCCCATCTCGGTCAAGTTTTGCCAATTCTCCAAGGCTTCCGATTACAATGTAATATTCTCCACAGTCATCCACTCGCGTTGGAGTGAAGGAGACCGTTCGTTCCACGACTTGACCCATCGGCTATTGTGTTTGAACCTGTGGTGCTAACGGACCTCGCTATTGCTTTGCGGATTGGATGGTTTGAAGTCTTCAGGCTTCCAGCATGTTATATGGTGACACTTCTGCTAGCCTCTCGAGCAGATAACGCCTCGGTAAATCTCCATGAAGCGGTTGTAGATCTTGGAGGTTGGGAGGACTCTGAAAATTTGCAGCATGGGTTGTTAATGAGACATTCAGTTCGCCCAGTTCATCTTCTTCTAATCGAAAAGTTACATATTCATGCTGATGGTATCGATTTAATTCATGAAAAAGAAACAGCTGAGTCAGTCGACGAAGTCCTAGTTCTTTCTCGTCATGCGGCAAAGAGTGGAATCCCCTCACTTACCGTTCATGCAATAGGCGTTCCAGGTGAAGTGCCTCACGGAGAGGTTGGATTCGCTGGGGGGGAAAAGGGGTTAGCAGTACCTCCTTCGCCCCGATTTTCTGCTATTTATTCCGCCCTGAGACATGAAGTCTCTAAATCAGATATGGCAAATGAATTTGAGGTTAGCTTAGAGACAACTCATCATGGTCCAGTTCTAACTAAACCTACTCTTTACCTAGAGATCGGCTCAAAAGAATCCGAGTGGATTCGCAAAGATGCCTCAAGCCTCTGGGCTGTTGTAATCTCGAGGATTCTAGGTTTTTCAGATAATTTAGCTGAAGGTGAGTGGCTTGGTGAAGGAGACGTTATGGTTGGTTTCGGAGGAGGGCATTATGCTCCTCGCCATTCGGATGTTGCAATCCGTAGTGGTATACCATTCGGTCACTTAATTGCAAATTATGCCTTAATTTTTGATGAACAGAATACAGAATCGCCATCTGGCCCATGGAGACATAGCTTGCATGAAGCCATCGAAAAAACTCGTATTGCATTTCCAGGTGGAACTATCTTTGCACATTTAGACCGTAAATCATTCAAAGGTTGGCAACGAAATGCAATCATTGCAGAATTATCCTCTCTTGGGGTTGAAGTTCGTCGAGGCAAGGAGATTATTCCTTGAGCAATCGTGAAAGTGCTCCTGCTACACGACCGCCAATATGGGGGTCATGGGCCGTCTCATCATGATGATGATGCCTGTCACTCCAAAATTCATTGTAGGGTGGGTTGCAAAGAGATATGTTGCCGGCACTGATTTAGAGAGTGCAATGCGAGTGATGCGTTCAATGAAATCTCAAGATGCTTGTTTTACTCTGGATGTCTTGGGCGAAGAAATTACAAATTTAGAAGAAGCAGATTTTTTCGTCGATGAATATCATCGAGCCTTGAATGCAATCGTTGCTGAAGGAATGGATGCCAATATATCTGTCAAACCAACCGCCGTCGGCTTACTAATTGATGAAAAGAAAGCATTAGAAAACATAGAAAATATAACCTCGGTTGCAGCAAAAAACAATATTTTCGTCAGATTAGATATGGAGGATCATCGAGTCACCCAGTCCACAATTGACATTGTTACCGAGATGCATGATAGAGGATTAACCAACATCGGAACTGTGCTTCAATCTCGGTTGTTTAGAACCAGTGATGATATATCTTCACTCGCATCTAAACTGAATGGCAATTCCGATGTTCGAATTTGTAAGGGGATTTACCTTGAATCCGAAGACATTGCGCACACTAGGTATCATGACATTGTCGTAGCAACAAACAAGGCGGTTGACGAATTACTAGATTCTGGAGCATACACTGCAATTGCCTCTCATGACCTACCAGTAATCAATCACGCAATTGCGGCGTTAGATGAAAGGGGAATGGGCCCTAAAATAGCTGACCCTAGAGAAAATGCAGGACCTGAAAGAATCGGTAAAGGTCCAGGATATGAATTTCAAATGCTTCTTGGTGTCAGAGGAAATATACGACGAAAGTTGGCCAAAGATGGACATCGAACCCGCGTATACCTCCCCTATGGTAGTAGGTGGTACGAGTATAGTATGCGTCGCTTGAGAGAAAACCCTGATGTTGCATGGCATGTAGCAAAGAGTATCATTATGCCTTGGACAAATAGACGTTAATCATCGCCTATACGGTCTTCTATCTTCGTCTCTATTGTACGGAGGATGAAGATAAATTCGTCGAAGGTCGATTGCTGCTCGCTTACCTCGGAGTGTTCTACCCTTCCCTGTATGTAGCGCTCGTATCCTCCATCGCACTCCTTCTATTTCCATAATTGAACCACAAGAAAATACCTTATCTGGAGAGCATTCAATAGACGTTGAACTACTTTCTTCTACATCCGTCATTGTCAAACGAACTATGCATTTATCACACCGAACCGCCCAAAGAGTTGAGATGTCACTAGCAACCATACTTCGTTGAGATCTTGTATCCGAATCATCTATCCGAGTCACCCTGTAAAGGATTCCACTATGGTCGAATACATCATCTACAGAAATTAATTCATCGTCATCCGACTCTATAGTCTGAGTTTGACTTTCGGCCCCATCAGAAAGTATCGAAGTAATCTTGATTGGCTTACCGGGTCTCAAATGAAGAGTCTGTACCTCATTACATTCTAGACATTGGATTAGCAAATCCTCTCCATCTCCCTTCCTTACTCTTCGGAGTACATTGTGCTCTGTGAAATCTTCACAGTTTGAACATTGAGAGACATCTACCGCCTCTTCGTCATCTAGACCGTCGTTCACATCTGCGCGGCTGACCTACTGTTCTTGAAGCCATCCGCGAGTGGGATGGTTCAAGAGAGAGTCACTAGAGGCGGTAATATGGCCGATATAGGGGGTGGAATAGGGCTTCCAACTATGTCCCAAAAGGAGATGTTCGAGCAACTTCTTGGAGACGACGAGTCTAGGAGTGATTCTGAACCAGAAATCGCTGCCGCAATTGGTGAACAAATGATTCACATGGACTTGAGACCTTTACCACGTTCTATCCGAAAAAGGCTTCGCGACATAACGGGTCGAATTCCGGCTAGAAATGTCGTAATTATCGGTGGTGGTATAGGACATCTAACCGCTTGGATGATGGACCTATGGTGTGGTGATCCTGCTATTGATGAATCAGAGGGTAGTAATCGTCCTGAGACGCTTCGAGTCATAGAAGAAGGTGGTAAATTTGGAGTGATTATTGATCGATTACTTCGCCGATATAACGCTTCAAGTTGGGCACAGGTAATTTCAGATCCTTGGAGCGCAATCGCTGCTGAGACAGAATCTTGGAATGCAGCGAATGCAACCCTCCCAGATGTCGCTAGAAGTGCTCCATTACCTCAGCCAATTGATTTGGTAATCATTGATTTACCAGAGATAGAAAGAGTTCGCGCAGCGACTCTGGCCTTCAATCTATTAGCGCCTGGTGGAGTGGTGATAGCCTTAGAACCACAAGTACCTACCGGGGATGTTGGTGAACCTGAACAGGGGGTTGAAATGACTTCTGCACAACAGGTTGTTGCATCCTTCAATCAATGGATAGAGTTTGTTCAGTCAGTTAACTCAAACCACTCAGCGGCTTTCGTTGAGCTCGCAGGAGGAACAATAGGTGTTTTCCTTCGTTCTGCCTGATTCGAGCCGCTGTTAATGTCGCTATGTTGTAATTTCATCACGGAGTATTCAGTCTCTTCTTCCGAACTGGAATTGCTCAATGAATCAAGCATCAAATCGATTCTAAAGATCCCGTATCCAAAGCGATCATCATGTTCAGATTGTCCATCGTCCATTTGTGAATTATCACTTAATTTAGTTTTGATAAATTCAATTGCATTAGGCCCTCCCGAAGCCCCCTCTCTTTGTAATTCGGGATGTGCTTCGAGTATTATCGCTAATCCACCAGATACCCAAGCAGTGGCAGCTGAAGTTCCACTCGCCCAACCCCACCACGAACCATCTCCACTACCTCCAGCGAATAGAATCGGCACTTCTGCCCCAGGTCCCAAAATTTCCGGTTTCATGTCGGGATCAGAACGAGGTAGCATAGGGGGCCAGAGTCTTCCATCATTATCTCCCTCTGAACTTCCGCTCCATACATTACCCAATCTAGTTACTCCACCAACACAAATAACATCCTCGACAGAACCAGGGGAAGAAACATCTCCATCATCGTCTTGACCACCATCATTTCCAGCAGCCGCGACCACAAAGATTCCTTGTTCTAAGGCATCTTGTACAGCATTTTCCAATTGATCGGTTGTAATTCCTCCAATGCTTATTCCGCCTTCTCCTCCGAGACTTAACGAGATAATATCGGCCTGATTATCCGCACACCAATCCACAGCTTCAGCAATTCCTGTATCAGTCCCCTGTCCATTGGAATCAATTGCTTTTGCAACTAATAGGTCGACACCTTGAGCATTTCCAGTGAGACCGTTTTTCGCAATTATAATTCCCGCCATAGCGGTTCCATGACCTTCGTCATCATAGGGCTCATTTTGTCCATTAATCACATCAAACCAACCGGCTAAGGTAAGGTGCTGTAAATCGGGATGACTCATTTCGATGCCAGAATCTACTACACAAACTACAACACCACTTCCATCCAAGCCAGAAACTTCGTCAAATCCAGTTAATTCTTGATATGATTGTTCCCAGCCGGTCAAGGTTGGTGGAGGTCCTCCAATCAAAATCTCATCAGCCACAGATCTAAGCCAAAGGAAAATGACTGAAGCCACTAGGATAAATGC
>MDTE01073569.1_pt1 | contig 14391 bp, 12 predicted proteins | sample 811231 | NCBI WGS metagenome assembly MDTE01 (sample SAMN05326651, study PRJNA326480) | marine metagenome | isolation source: seawater | place: Indian Ocean: Red Sea | collected 2010 | reverse complement strand
TACTCCTCCAGCGTCTTCTTCTCGCACTCGACGTGATTCATCGCTAATTCGGCCATGTCGACGCCGCCGCGCTCCATCGTCGTCAACAACCGCGCCAATCCGCGATCGCTCTTCATCATTCCCATCAGCGTCGTCGATCGCGACACCGCCTCCCGAACGTTCGGCATATTTTCCAACAACGCATCGATGCGATCGGACGCCCGAAGCGTCGGCCCCGCCGCCGGATTCACCGCGAGATACGTCACGACGCGCCGGTGCTGATCCTCCAGCGTCTCCGTCTGCGTCGTCGCCTCTCGCTGCGCCTGCGCCTCCATCGCCGCGCGAAGACGCGCGCCGGCGCGTTCAGCGGACTCACGCGCGATGTCTCGCACCGACGGTTCGGCGGTGACGGCGCTCGGGGCGCGAGACGCGGGCGCATCGTGCGCGCGGGCCGATCGAGCGGTGGCGTCGAACGGCGACGCGTTCGACGCGTTCGCGCGCGCGGACGACGACGCATCGCGGTGCGAACGAAGGCCCACGTCCCCGAGTCCGCGCGGGACGGTCGAGGACGGCGTCTCGAGCGTCATCCCGCGCGCGCGTGTGGCGATCGTGAATGGGCGCGACGCGCTGGGAAAAAGCCCGAAACCGAGCCGCGACGCGCCCGCGCGCGGCGAAGCTCGCCGTGACCGCCCGCGCCGCGCGTCGAGGGCGCTAGTCGAGCTCGAGACGACGACGAAGGAGTTCTAACGCGCCGACGTGACACCCGGGCATGCGATCGCGTCGAGCGAGTAATTCGTCGACGGAGAGCGCGAGCGCGCGCGCGCTCTCGAAACCGTCCCGGGCGCGAGGATAGTGGTCGCGAAGAATCTCCTCCGACGTGAGGTGGGTCTCGGCGTAGAAGACCATGCATGAACGCGCGTTGACGACGCGTCGGGTGATGCCGAGACATCGGAGACGAGAGACGTCGCGAGGATGGACGCCGAGTTCCTCGCGGAGCTCGTCCGTCGCCGCGCGAAACATGTACTCGGAAACGTCCATCGAACGCCGTCCATCGAAACCGACGGTTCGCGGTTCGGCGTGTCCGCCCGGGAACACCAACATCCCCGGGGCCTCGCCGACGTCGTCGCTTCGATGCAACGCGAGGAACTCGCCGTCCCGGGCGCGAACGCAGACGCAGTTTCCGAGCGCGTCGGCGAAACGTTCGTTTCGACGCGAATCGTCCCGCACGACGACGCGTCCGCACGACGACGCGCGCGAGACGATGTCGTCGGACGAAGGGTCGGTCGCGAGCGTGAACCAATCGTCGGCGAGATTGGTGCCGAGAAACGTCTTGTAATCAGTCAACTCCAACCTCGCCCGCACGACCGCCTCCCCGCGCGCATCCTCCGCGAGTTCGCACCGACGCAACCGAAACTTTGTCGCGTCGTATAATTTCGCGTTCATCGCCGTTCGCGCGCGCCATATCGCGCGCACGACGGGCTCGCGTTCATCGCCGCACGCCCATCGGCTCGATGTCGTCCCGGACGCGCCCGACGTCGTCCTCGCCTCGAACGTCGCCTCGGAGACCTCGGCGACGCATGAAAACGCCTCGTGCGTCAATCCACCCCCGCGCGCGCAGTCCACGACGACGTCATACGCCGAGAAAGGCGCCGAGCGCACCGAGCGCATGAATGCCGGGGACACATCACTCGACGACGCCCATCGCGCCCGCGCGCGCCATGATCGAGGTCGTCCTCAACGATCGACTCGGAAAGAAAATTCGAGTCAAGTGCAAGTGCGTCGTCGCGTCCTCGCCTCGCGTCGCGCCCCATCGCGCGCTCGAAACGGTCGTTCCCACGAATGTCCGAGCTCGACCGACTGACCCACCGCGCGCGCAGCGAGGACGACACCGTGGGCGATCTCAAGAAACTCGTCGCCGCGCAGACGGGAACTCGAGCGGAAAAGATTCGCATTCAAAAGTGGTACACGATATACAAGGATCACATCACGCTCGAGGATTACGAGGTGCACGACGGGATGAATCTCGAGTTGTATTACAACTGACGCCGCCGCCGCCGAAGACGACGACGACGACGACGACGACGCGCGGTCGCGCGTAGATCTCCTCGCGAGATGAAGTAGCTAGAATTATGTAATTTTGCGCGCACGCAAAATCCCGCGCGTCTCGCCGAACGCGCGCTCGAGACGTCTTCCTCTCTCGCCGGCGCGCGCGCGAGACGGGACGCGAAAAATGATGCATCGTGGGAACGGGACGCGTGGCGCGTCAGACGTCGACGCCATGGCGCCCACGCTCGCGGATGAGTTCGCCAAGGTGCAAGTCGCCGCGGCCAAGGCGACGATGGACGCGGTGGACCCGCCGTTGACGTATAAGACGGTGCGCGCGGTCGCGGGCCCACTGGTGATCTTGGACAAGGTTTCCAACGCAAAGTACGCCGAGATCGTCAACGTGCGGCTGGGAGACGGCACGGCGAGGCGGGGACAGGTGCTCGAGGTGGACGGTGAGCGCGCGGTGGTGCAGATTTTCGAGGGCACGAGCGGGATCGACGGTAAGAATACAAAGTTGGAGTTCACGGGGGAGGTGCTCAAGACGCCGGTGAGCGAAGACATGTTGGGAAGGATCTTCAACGGAAGCGGGAAACCGATCGACGGTGGGCCGAGGGTGATGGCGGAGACGTATTTGGACATTCAAGGGGCGAGCATCAATCCGAGCGAACGGACGTACCCGGAGGAGATGATTCAGACGGGGATCTCGACCATCGACGTGATGAATTCCATCGCTCGAGGACAGAAAATTCCGTTATTCTCAGCCGCGGGTTTACCGCACAACGAGATTGCGGCGCAGATTTGTCGACAAGCTGGTTTGGTGAAGCGACGCGACGAGGACGGACGCGAGGTGGAGACGGCGGGGACGTCCGGAGACGACGACTTTGCCATCGTCTTCGCCGCCATGGGCGTCAACTTGGAAACCGCAAACTTTTTCCGTCGCGATTTCGAGCGCACGGGGAGTTTGGAAAAGGTTGTGTTGTTTTTGAACCTCGCGAACGATCCCACGATCGAACGCATCATCACTCCGCGCATCGCGCTGACGACGGCGGAGTATTTGGCGTACGAGTGCGGCAAGCACGTCTTGGTCATCCTCACGGATATGTCCTCTTACGCGGACGCGCTTCGCGAGGTGAGCGCCGCGCGCGAGGAAGTCCCGGGCCGAAGAGGATATCCGGGTTACATGTACACCGATTTAGCCACCATTTACGAGCGCGCCGGGCGCATCAAGGGCCGAAAAGGTTCCATCACGCAGTTGCCCATTCTCACCATGCCCAACGACGACATCACGCACCCGATTCCGGATTTGACTGGATACATCACCGAGGGCCAGATTTACATCGATCGACAATTGCACAACCGTCAAATCTACCCGCCGATCAACGTCTTACCTTCGCTTAGTCGTCTCATGAAGTCAGCGATCGGCGAAGGCATGACGCGTCGAGACCACGGCGAGGTCTCCAACCAACTGTACGCCAACTACGCCATCGGCAAAGACACCCTCGCCATGAAGGCTGTCGTCGGCGAGGAGGCCCTCAGCTCGGACGATTTGCTCTACCTCGAATTCTTGGATAAGTTTGAGCGCAAATTCATCAATCAGGGCAACGAGGGTCGTAACGTGTACGACGCGTTGGACCTCGCGTGGTCGCTGCTTCGAATCTTCCCTCGCGAGCTCTTAAAGCGCATTCCGGCCAAGACGCTCGATCGGCACTACGATCGCGTCGCGTGAGCGAGGGAACGACCTCGACATTCTCTTCATCGTCGTCACGTAGTCTCATCGTCGATGTAATCACCACGAATCACGAACCGAGCGAGCCGCCGGCGCGCGTCGCCGAGGGAAAACGCTTTTTCGCATGGATACAATCGTCACCGCGTCGCGCGCGCGTCGCATGTCCATCCCGCTCGCGCGAGCGCACGTGCACGGAACGCGTTCTGTGCGCACACCGCGCGCGCGAACGACGCGCGCGAACGTCGACGGACCGGTGCGCGCGCGCGGGCCCGTTTCCTCGAGAGTCCCAGGGACGCCCTCGAGCGTCTCGCGCGGGCGTCCACCGCGGCGTCGCCGGTCGGTCGCGGCGACGAACGACGCCGTGGGGTCGTCGGGTGAAGAGTTTTCGAGCGATATGCCGCCTCGAAAGCGCCGCTCGGTGGTGTTATCGGCGGTGAACGAGAGCACGAAGTTTGTCGTCTCGCTCGCGGCGTTGGCCACGCTCCTGCGCGACCCGAGCGTGGAGACGTGCTGGGCGCTGTTGGGATCGATCGTGAACAGCGTCAACGGGAAGATTTTGAAACGGGTGTTGAACCATGCGCGACCGATCGGGGCGGTGAAGGCGGACCCGGGGATGCCGAGCTCGCACGCGACGTCGCTGTCGTACCTGAGCGTGTACGGGGCGGCGGCGTTGGCGCACTTTCGGGACGTGATTCCGGCGATAGGATACGGCGGACAGCTCGTCGTGAGCGCTGGGTTGGTCGCGCTCGGGGTATTTCTGAGTTATCTCCGCGTGAGCACGGGATATCACACGCCTCCGCAGGTTATCGTCGGGTACGGAGTGGGATCGACGACGGCGTTGGCGTGGCTCTTTGTCGGATTGAAGTACGTCAAACCGCTCTTGGACGCGAATCCAGAGATGTTGAGCGTGTTGCACTCGTTGTTGATCATCGCCATCGGTTGGTTCGTCATCACCGCGTTAGATTGGGTCGAAGGGCTCGTTCGTAGGGTGAAGAGGAGAGTGTTCAATCGGTGACGTGATGATACTAGAGTCAAGATTTCTAGAAAAGACTACCGTAGCTACGAGTGTTATAATCCCCTCAATCAACGCTTCCCTCACTCAACAACGCTCATTCACGCTCAATGGTTTGCCAGATTCGAATCGTACCGTCCTCGGAACCGGAACAGTACGAGTTTTGATCCGGAGCGAAACGCACCGTGTGCACGGGTCCGTGGTGTCCCTTGTTCGTCTGTTCCTCCGCCTTAGTCTCCATGTCGTGCAAGTGCACCCACATGTCCGGACCACCAGCGACGAACTTTTTGTGCTTCAAGCTCACCGACGCGCTCTCGACTTCGTAATCCAACGTCCACTTTTGCACCTTGGAAAAGTTTTGCAAGTCCCAAAACGTGACATCCTTACCGTCCGCCGTCGTCATGTTCTTACCATCCGGGCTCACCTCGATCGACATCACCGGCGATTCCGTCGACAACGTCGTCACCACCGTGTTCGTTCGCACGTCCCACACGCGAATCCCTTTATCCTCGGCGCACGAGCTCAAAATCAACTCGTCGTTCGCTATAAAACTCGCCGTCTTAATCTGCGACGCGCTTCCCGCCATCGTGTACGGCTCAGCCTCCGGTTTATTCAAATCATAAATCCTCAACAACTTTTCGCTTCCACCCGTGAGCAACTTTCCACCGTCATCCGAGAAATTGACGCTCTTCACGATGTGCGCGTGTTGAAACGTCTTGAGCTCGTCCCCGGTGATCGCGTTCCACAACCTCGCACTAAAATCCGCGCTCGCCGTCGCCGCGTGCGTCGCCTCACCGTTCAGCGTGGCGTCCCACACGCATCCTTTGTGGCCCTGAAACGTGCCGACCCAATCCCCGGAGTCTCCGCACCGCAGCATCGGTTGCCCATCTTTACTGCTCGAGATGAGAAACACCCCGTCCGGGGTCACGTGCGAGTATTCGAGGTTCACGATCGGTCGGGAGTGTCCGTGACAGACGAGAGGGACTTGGGGCATGACGTCCGCCTGGGGGAGTCGCGCGAGAGGCGCGCGCGGGGGGGTGTGACGCCCGAGGACGCGAGATCGGAATGGGCGTGGGAATAGGGTTGCGCGGGACGGCTCGGGACGGTTTCGCGAGACGGACGCGGGACGTTTCGCGGACACGGCGCGGGACGTTTCGCGGATACGAAGTCGTGCGCAACACATTCGGTGAATAAGTATTATACTACGGAAGATCGTCGACGGTGGTGGGTCGTCGACGGAGACGCGTCCCGGGTTCGGCGCGCGTTTACTTTCTCGTCGACCGACGAAGACGTCTCGCGAGGGCGCCGTATCGATTGATGTCGAACCCTTTCCCGTGTAACGCGCGCTCGGCGTACTTACCCTCGAGCGAGGATTGCCAGGTTTCGTACGAAAAGTCGCGACGGTTCCACAGATAGTAGACGTACACGGCGATGGCGTTGGCGAGACCGACAAAGTAACTCAACGGTTCCATGACGTCCCAAGAGAATTCATAATACGTCAATCGCACGAAGGCGGCGAGTTGTAAGCACAAAACGATCAGACCGCTCGAGACGATGGTGCGCGATCGACTCTCGGCGCGCCGTCTCGCCGTCTCGTAGTGCTTCGTCATGGAATCAAACTCCGTCTTGAGTTGTTCCAACTCGGCGTTCGACATCCCGTACACCTTGGACGGCACCCCCGGAAGCACGCGCAACACCGCCTGCGTGACCTCTCTTGGATGTAAATACACCATGTCCTCCAACACGAGGACGCGTCCGCTCTGTTCCAAAAGTCGCACCTTGCTCGCCGTCTCGGCGTCGCTGCTCGGCGGCGACGTCGACGTTCGCACCGCGTGCGTCAACTCATCCAGACTCATCGTCTCTCGCGACTTTCCGATCTCCTCCAACTCCTCCGCCAGATGCACGATGTCGTGCGTGCGCAGGAGATTATCGATGATATTCTTATCCTTTCCCTCGCCCGGCGCCGGTTGGTAGCCCAACACGCTCGACGCGCCCGCGTACGACGCCGACGACGCCGACTCATCCCCACCGCTCGGCTTTCCACCACCGCTCACCCCTCGCGCGGCGTCTCTCGCCGCTCTTCCCGACGCCCCACCCCTCGAGGCGCTCGACCACGCGCGTCGACTCGCCGCAGGTGAATAATTTGAAGAATTCTGTCCAAACGCGCGAATCCACCCCTCCGTCGCCGCGCGCGCCGTCGACGACTCACACACGCCACGCGCGAGCGTCAACGTTAAACGCCTCGACGCCCCCATCGCGTCTTCGCGCGCGAATCACGCGTTTTCGCGTCGCTTTCGCTCGAGATTCGATCGAATTCGTCCCGGAGAATTCGATTCGTTTCCCGTCCCGTTCGACGCGCGAACGATCCCCGAGGACGCTCGGTGAGGTCGAGGCGACGAAGACGCGGCGTGTATCGCGTTCGCGTCGCGTGAGGCGCGACGGCGCGCGCGCGTGTGACGTGCGGGACGCGCGATCAGATGCATTCCCAAAATTACCCGCCGGGACGGTTTCGCCGCGAGGCGGAGGAGACGCGCGCACCGAGTGAAAAGACGGCTACGACGCGTCCGAGGGACGCGAACTATTGGGTAAGGAGACGCACGAGACGGCGGCGAGGGCGGCGACGCAGGCGCAGAGAATCATCCCGGCGTTATCGGCGTCGACGGCGTCGTCGAGGACGCCGAGGACGAGCGGACCGACGAGAAACACCAAGTCGGCGGCGGATTTGGGGAGGGTCAGCGCCTCGCCCTCGCCGCCCTTGGGGGCGAGCTCTTGCGCGAGGGCGTTGATGGCGGGACCGGCGGCGGCGATACCGACGCCCCAGGCGCCGATGGCGCGGGTGAGCTCGGATTGCGTGGAGGACTCGGCGCCGAGGAATAAACCGGCGGCGCACGCGGAGAGGGCGACGCCGACGACGAGCTTTTTGCCGAATGTATCGGCGGCGAGACCGGTGATCGGGGCGGTGACGAGACCGAGGAGTGCGGTGATGGAGAATAAGTTACCCACCTCGGCGGGGGACGCGCCGAGGTGACCCGAGGCGTAGAGGGGGATGACGGTGAGCTTGGCGACGAAGCCGAGCGAATTCGCCGACGCGCACAAGAGCAACACCCTCTGATCTCTGTTTTCGAGGAGCGTGAGCCACGAGCTCGATTCGCGGCCTTCCCGTGTGATGGATTCGCGTTCATCGCTCGATGTGAAGGGATTCAGCGCGCTCATCACGCCGATATCGTCGCCCTCGTCCGCCGACGCCTTCAACTCGGCTGCCTCGCGCGTCTCCTCCGTCAACGTCTCCGGTAAAAAAGAATACCCTATACCCGTCCCGATCGCCGCCGCCGCGACGTAATAAAACGCCGCGGGAGCCCCGTACGCCTCCATCAGACGCCCACCGAGCAACGGTCCGATCACCAACCCTATCGCGTGCACCGTGCTCTGTCCCGCCACGATTATCCCGCGCTTCTCCGGCACGCGCGCGCACAAATCCGCCAAATACGCTCGATCACCGCACTCACACCCCGCTCTCCCGACCCCTAACAGCACCCTCATCGGCACCAGCATCATCACGCTCCTCGACACCGCCGTTCCCACGTCCGCCGCCGCCATGACCGCCATTCCCGCCACCATGAGCGGTTTCCGTCCAAACCTATCCGCCGCCTGCCCGAACGGTAAATTCAACACCAACATCGCCAGCGCCGGCGCGCTGATCACCAACCCATTCGCCGACGACGACAACCCGATCGATTGCGCGTACAACGGCAGCGCGGGCAACAGCGCACCGACCCCCAAGAACAAAATGAATTGCGACGCCAAGAGCGTTCGCAGCGGCCCCGCGACGTCGCTCGGCAATCCAAATCCCCCCTCCGCGCCCGTCTCCGCGACCTCGCGCGACGACGACGTCGACGCGTCGAGCGCGGTCGACGTCATCGTCTCGCTCGCTCGGTCGCTCGCTCGCGCGTCCATCGCGCGCGCGCGGTCGTCGTCGATGAATTCTCGCGCGTCATCGAGGTCACGCGCGCGTTCCTCCTCGCCGGGTCTCGCCCGACGCACCGTCGCGGACGTCGAGCGCGAGAAACGACGATGCCGACGACGATGCGTCGACGACCGCGCGCGCGAGGCGCCGACGACGACGGGCGCGCGCGTCCTCGTCGTCATCGACGTCATTCGTCCTCGCGCGCGAATCAATGCGGACGATGGGAACGCCGCTCGCGAGGGCGGTGCGCGCGATGGGAACGCGCGCGCTGACGACGGAGCGCGCGGACGTGGTCGTCGTGGGCGGTGGCGTCGCCGGCGCGGCGTTGGCGTGCGCGTTGCGCGCGAATCCGGTGACTGGGAATCTCTCGGTGACGGTCGTCGATGGGAACGCGATCGACGCGCGCGCGCCGGTGGAGGGCGCGGACGCGCGGTGCGTGGCGTTGACACCGCGATCGCGGGCGTTTTTAGAGCACCGGTGCGGAGGGGCGTGGTCGGCGATGGAGGCGACGGGACGCGCGGGGGCGTTTTCGCGGATGCAGGCGTGGGACGGCGTCGGCGGGGGACACGTCTCGTACGACGCGGGAGAGATGGGAAGCGCGAATTTAGGGCACGTGGTGGAGAATTCGGTGGTGTTGGAGGCGTTGGAGGGGAAGATGGAGGCGTTGGGGGTGCGACGAGTGCGTGGGGCGACGGCGCGCGCGCAGGAGACGCCGGACGAGGACGCGCCGGGAACGAGCGCGCGGGCGACGATAGAGACGACGGTGCGCGGGGAGAGGGGAGAGGAGGGGACGAAGGAGACCATGGAGATTGAGACCAAGCTCATCGTCGCCGCGGATGGGCCGAAGAGCGCGACGAGACAGAGGGCGGGGATAAAAATTGGAGGGTGGGGATACGGCCAACGCGCCGTCGTGGGAACGGTGCGCACGGATCGACCGAACGCGACGGCGTGGCAGCGGTTCTTACCCACCGGGCCGATCGCGTTGTTACCCATAGGCGATGGCACGCGCTCAAACGTGGTGTGGACGACGACACCGAGCGAGGCGAAGCGTTTGGCGGAGGAGACGACGGATGAGGAATTCGCGGCTGAGGTGAACGACGCGTTACAGGGATTGGGCAAGTACGCCTCCGCGCACCAAGAGAATTTCAATTCATTCGCCGCGTTGCGTTTCATCGAGGACGCGACCGGGCAGGCGTTTAAACCGATGGCACGCGCGGCGCGATCGGCGGTGAGCGCGCTCGTCGGCGTGCCCCTGGTGGACGCCGCCGAGCGAGACGCCGAGTACGATTTCGCGCCGAGATTCGAGTACCCGCCCGAGTGTTCGTCCGCGGGCGCGCAAGGATCGACGCGTGGATCGTTCCCGCTCTCCACGCACCACGCCCTTCGCTTGACAAAGCCTCGATTGGCTCTCATCGGCGACGCCGCGCACGTCGTCCATCCTCTCGGCGGCCAAGGCTTAAACTTGGGATTACGAGACGCCGAACTCCTCGCCGACGCCATCGCCGACGCGCGCGCGCTCGGTCAAGACATCGGTAGCACCAACGCACTCGCCGTCTACGCGCGCAACAGCGTCGCCTCCAACGCGCCCATGATGGCGGCGCTCGACGGTTTACAAAAACTCTTCTCCGCCGACGCGCGTCCCGTCGTCCTCGCGCGATCCGCCGGTCTCGCCGCCGTCAACGCCACCGGTCCCGTGCGTCGTAAGATCGCGTGGTACGCCATGGGCGCCGCGTGATCCCTCACCGATCGACTTCAAAACGCCGTCAACGTCACCATCATCGTCTATTCATTCATCAACGCACTTTTTCCCAAAATCATCTTCACATTCTCCCTCGCGCGGGGACATCCATGCCTCTCGACGACTCGCGCGCGGTCGACGCCCGCGCGCCGTCGAACGCGTCCGCGACGTCGTCCTCCACCTTTCCCTCCCCTTGGTCCGCGTGGCTCTCGACGCGAAACGCCGAGCTCGCGCGCGAGGGCGTCGACCGCGCGCTTCGTCCCGTGACGCCCACGCGCGACGCCGCGCGTCACCTCGCGCGCCGAGACACCGTCGAGCGATGGCGCGCGAACGTCACCGATCTCGGTGACTCGTGCGACGACGCGGGGCCGTCCGTGCGCGTGCGCGCGTTCGGTGGGAACGATTACCTCGGCATGAGCGCGCACGCGCGATGTCGCGCGGCGGCGGCGCGCGCGGCGAAGGCGCACGGGTGCGGCCCGCGAAGCAGCGCGTTGGTGTGTGGATACACGAACGCGCATCGAGCGCTGGAGCGTTCGTTGGCGGCGCTGTGCGAGACGGAGGAGTGCGTGTTGTTTCCGAGCGGGTACGCGGCGAACGCGACGACGCTCGCGGCGACGTGCGGATCGCGCGAGTGCGCGATTTTTAGCGACGCGTTGAATCACGCCTCCATCGTGGATGGGTGTCGATTGGCGAAAGCGTCCGGGGCGAGTGTGTTTGTGTTTCCACACCGCGATTACGACGCGTTGGAGCGAGCGTTGCGTCGGTGTGAGGCGCCGAGACGCGTCGTCGTGAGCGATTCTTTATTCAGCGTGGACGGCGATTACGCCGACGTCGAGCGTTTAGCGCGCATGAAGCGCGACCACGGGTTTTTACTCGTTCTCGACGAAGCGCATGCGACGTTAGTCTGTGGGTCGCGAGGCGGCGGCGTGGCGCAGCGTCACGGCGCGTGCGCGGACGTGGACGTGCACGTCGGGACGCTGAGCAAAGCCGTCGGCGCGCACGGCGGTTTCGTCGCGTGTTCGCGAGAGATGAAACGGTTCCTCGTCTCTCGCGCGCGCGGACAAATCTTCAGCACAGCCTTACCCGCGCCCATCGTCGCCGCGGCGGTGGAGAGTCTTCGCGTCGTCGCGTCGACGCCGTCCATTCGGGAAAATTTATGGAGAAACGTCGCGCGTTTCAACGCCGCCCTCCGGAAGAAACCTCGACTCGCGGCGACGACCCGTCCGCTCGAGAGTCCCATAGGCGTCTTCATCCTCGGCGCGCCCGACGCCGCGCTCCGAGCGTCCGCCGAACTCCTCCACCGCGGGTTTCACGTCCCCGCGATTCGTCCACCGACCGTCCCCGAGGGCGCGTCGCGACTTCGAGTGACGCTCAGCGCGGCGCATCGCGCCGCCGACGTCGACGCGTTGGTGGACGCGTTGGACGACGTCATCGCCGGCATCGCGACGACGACGACGACGACGCGATCGAAATTATAGAGCATAGGATCCCGCGACCGCTTTTGTCTTTTGTGATCGCACACCGCGTCCCGAACCCGTCCCTTCGGGACGCGCGTCCCGAAGACACTTTTTCGACACTTTTTGGGAAATCCACACTCTCGTCCATGCGCACCGCGCGCGCGACCGCCCCGTTCGCCCCTCGCGGTCGCATCGCTCGAACACGCGCGCGATCGATGCCCGTGACGTCGTCCTCGTCCAAACCGGACGCCTCCGCGAGTCGCATCGTCGGTGAAACGACCATTCACAAAGAGCGTTGGCTCACGCTGACTCGCATCGATTACGTCGATCCCGAGGGCACTCGCAGGCAGTGGGACGCCGTTCGACGGTCGACGACGACGTCGAACGCCGAGGCGGACGCGGTGTGCGTGTTCGCGACGCTTCGAGGGGGAGACGTGACGTGTGAGGAAGGGGAGGTTGTGCTCGCGCGACAGTTTCGCCCGGCGTGCGGCGGCGAGACGGTGGAACTCCCCGCGGGACTCGTCGACGACGGTGAGTCGTGTGAGACGGCGGCGCTGAGAGAGTTGCGAGAGGAGTGTGGGTACGTCGGTGAGGTGACGGGGAAGACGCCGAGCGTGGTGTTGTCTCCGGGATTGAGCGACGAACGCGTCGTCATGGTGAGCGTCGACGTCGATTTGGACGCCGAGGCGAATCGAGACGCGAGGCAACGGCTCGAGGGGAGCGAATTCATCACCGTGATCAGATGTCCGAGACGTGAGTTATTGGAGACGTTGGATCGATACGACGCCGAGGGCGTGCGCGTGTTCGCGGGTTTGTACATGTTGGCGTGGGCGGACGCGCGACGACGATGATATCTGCGCTAGTCATTCGATTCCATTCCATCTCGTCCCCTCATAACGCACCCTCGACCTCGTCCCGCGTCGTCCCGATCGACGCGCGTCGATGATCCATCTCCATGAGAATCTCCACGACATTTTTCGTTCGCGGCGACGTGAACGCGCCGCCGCCTCGATCCGAGTCTTCGTCCGATAACGGTTGCGTCGCGATCGTCGGCGTCGGCGACGCCCTCATCGGCCCATCCATCGTCATCATCAATTCCTCCTCCTCATCGTCATCATCATCGGACGACGACGACGACGACGACGACGCGTACGTCGTCGACCGCGTCTCCGCGCGCGTCCGCGGCTTTGATTCCGAACCCGAACCCTCCTCCTCCTCCTCCTCCTCCTCCCCCTTCCCATCCACCGCGCGAACCAACGCGCGCGCCAACGCCCGTTCCCGCATCGCTAACCGTCTCTTCACCGCCGCGAGCGCCCCCACGTCCCCACTCCCCGTCGATTCCAACTCTCTCGCCGTCCACGCGTTCGTCTCGGCGAAATCCCGCAACCGTCTCGCGCGTCTCCGCGCGCGTCTCACCAATCCCTCCACCGCTCGTATCCCCCCCCGTCGACGTCGATCGCACGATTCGATCGATTGCGACAGTAAAACCACCAACGCACGCGCGTCCGGTCTCGCGCGGCGCGCGAGAATACGACATCGACGCCGCGCGGCGACGAGTCGCGCTCTCGTCGACGAATCCTCGACAATGGCACGAATCCTCCGATCCAACGCGCGCGCGAGCGCGCTCGGCGCGAGTAACGCGGTGCGTTCGGATGGATTGCGCGTGCGCCACCGATCGGCGTCGTCGCGTCGCGCGAGCGGGGACGCGGCGGTGAACGCGCGCGCGAGAAGAGGTTCAGCCTCGGATTCGATATCGACGCGATGATCGCCGTCTCGCGACTCTTCGCGCGCGCGCGAGGGCGAGCGACGGCGCATGGGGCGCGAGGACGCGCGTCGCATGCGATGCGCGCTCGGAAACCGCGCGCGAGGTCGACGCGCGCGACGATCTGTGACGATGCGTGACGATTCGACCCGGTGCCCACAATCATCACACGTCGACGCCGACGTCCATCGACGACGCGCGAACGCGACGAGCGACCGCGAGATCGACGCGAGAGGTTTTGTGTCGTCCCCCGTCGTCGCGTCATGCGCCGAGCGGCGACGCGCGCGCGACGAATGACCCGAGATTGTCTCTCGCGGAAAACCCGCGCGTTCGCATCCGCGCGCGCGCCGCCCGCGGACGTCGAGCCCAAGCTCTGGCCGAGCGTGCGCGCGCTGTTGAACGAACACGGACTCGACGCGCGCGCGTGCATGCCGGGAAGCGGGCCGAACGGGCACCTCACGCGCGCCGACGTCATGCTCGCGATCGGGTCGGTCGACCTCGACCATCTCGAACGGATCGGCGCGCGCCGCCCGCGCGCGATTCCCGACGTGAAACCGACGTCGTTGATGGAGGATTACGCGTTCGGACTCGCCGAGACGCAGACGTGGACGGAGGAGCAAATTGATCGGGAACGCCGCGGCCGCGACGCCGCGGGGACGTCGGGGACGCGCGGAACCTCGACGCCGCGCGCGTACGCGAGCGCGGAC
>MDTE01040630.1_pt1 | contig 14392 bp, 16 predicted proteins | sample 811231 | NCBI WGS metagenome assembly MDTE01 (sample SAMN05326651, study PRJNA326480) | marine metagenome | isolation source: seawater | place: Indian Ocean: Red Sea | collected 2010 | reverse complement strand
CGAGATCCTTGATAAGTGGATCGACCTCGACCACTCCTTCACTCACCAGTCGGCATACCTCCTCAAGGTCAGATCTGTCGAAGTGGCTTGCGTGAAGTATCGCAGCCTCGTGACTTTGTCCGGCATTGAAGGTATACTGAACCTCTGATCGTCCGGCGATGATGAGTATCCGGCCACGCTGGGTAATCAGGCCTTGGTGCCAGCCGGTTCCAAGGATTTTGTCGAAAACAGAAGCTCCGGAATCTTCGAATACGACGTGGTAGGGGCCAGCAGCTTTAATGGCTTCCCATGTCTCGTTGCCCCTGATCGTTTGCACTTCCTGAACGCCGAGTGATTTAGCGACTTCAAGTCGATCTTCGGCAATATCGCAAATCGTGACGTGTGCTCCGGCAGCGCGTGCGATTTGTGCGGTAAACAACCCTACCCCTCCCGCTCCAATGACCAGTGCCCGTTCGCCGAGGCCGATTCTGGATCGCCTGACATCGTGCATGGCGACTCCAGCCATTCCGAAGAGAGAAGCCCATTTTAAATCCAAAGATTCCGGTAATTTAACAACTAGATTGCTTGGGGCTTCGGGCTCAGATACGTCTGCAGCGAAGTAGCCGACGTGGTTGTGGTGGCCGCCAGAAAAAATGATATCGCCCTTTTCATAGGCTCTTACTCCCGAACCGAGTGCGACTACTCGGGCGACGTTCTGGTAGCCTGGTTGGGCGGGGTAGTTCCCCCCGTAGTTGCCCCCGGTTAAGCTGTTGCGCTCAGTGCCGTTAGTAAGACCCGAGAATAGTGTTTGGCAGAGAATATGGTCCGGTTTCAATTCGGGTAGCGGGTGATCCTCCAGATTCATTCTCCCTTTTTCGACAAAGACAATCGCCTTCATTGTCTTTGGCAGCTCTGGGAGCTTCGCATATCGATCCGTTGGAATCTTGTTCAATTCCAACTTCGGGATGTATTGCTCTTCCTCGACATAATAGTGCTTTGGTTGATGTGAACCCGGGGCCAGGGTGCCGTTGAATGTAGTTATTTGGAAATCGCTGCTGTTGCAATCGACTGATCCGTGTTCGAAACCGGCTGGAATCATCCATACGTCACCCTCCTCGAGGTTGAACTCCTTTCGGGTGCCTTCGTGATCGATCCAAAAACCTAGACCTGTTCCCTTGAGGATGATCCAGGTTTCATCGTGGTCGTGGAAGTGCTTTTCGCATTCCGGCAGATGGAATCCGCCTTTGAGCAGGCCTTTATGTAGTGCCATTCGGTATCTCCGGTCTTCGGTCTGGGGTTGATGCCTTAGCGCTGTTTTTTGTGAATGAAATAATCAAGGCTGTATTTTCCTGCTCCAATTAGGGTAAGAGCCAGGGCAGTGACAAGGAAGAGCAAGGCTTTCTCTTTAGAGGCGAAGGGATCACCGGCATGGCGGATGAAAGCGGCTGCGAACATGGTAATACCGATCAAAAGCGAAGCCGGGCGCGTCATCAGGCCCAGGGCCAGGAATATCCCACCGCCAAACTCTGAGATTCCGGCCGCCCAGGCAAAGAATTGAGGACCGGGGAATCCCATATTGGCCACTCCTTTTACAAAGCCTTCGGACGGGGGTATTTTGCCTATACCGTGGCCTATAGCCATGCTCAGACCGGTGAAAATTCGCAGCGTTGCCAACCCTAAATTAGCTTTTATAGAGTTGATGAAGACGCTGCCGAAGAACATGTGTTTTAGCACGTATTTCTCCAATTTTAAGATGGATATATCAATTGTCCCACAATTCCTCGCCTTTTGTATGGCCGAAGTCTTGCTCGAGTTTTAGGGTGTGGGTTAGGGGTAGGGAATCCCCGAGTATAGCCCTTGCAGATTGGATCAGGTGATCGACTCTGCTGGTGCCTACGACTATGGTATCTATTTCTTTTCTGGCAGCGGCAAATTGAAATGCAGCATCCGCATAAGAGCGGATAGATCCCTGCAAGAGAAAATCCATTGAATAATTCTTCTCGGGTAAAATTCGGGAGAGTCGTGTTCGAAGGGCTTGGAGATTGGTAAATGCAGCCCTGGCAGCGCACATGCATAAGATACCGATCTTGTGCTGTGAGGCTAGTTCGAAAGTTCGATGCTGTGCCAGTTGATCGAATATGCCATACTGAATCATGAGCGTGTCAAAAAGTCCCGAGTGGCAGACTTTGACAGCCATATCCTGTTCTGTATCTAGTCCGGGGTGTTCCGTTATTCCTATGTGGCGAATTTTACCTTCTTTCTTAAGCTGCTTCATTGCGGGCAGAAAGTGCTCGATCATCGATTCAACCGCAGGTCCCGGCACGCCGTGAAGTTGTAGAAGGTCAAGTCTATCGCGGCGCAAAGCCTTGAGACTTTTCTCCACGGATTCGATCAGATGGCGTGGATCGGTCATTGGCGGCTGGTGGGGATTGGTGACGTCAGGGGTCGAATAGCACCATACCTTCGTTGCGATATGTACGCATTCAGTGACCGATTCGAGGGCCTGGCCAATGGATTCTTCCGTTCCATAGCCAGGGGCCGTATCGATCAAGTTGATGCCCAAATCGACTGCTTGTTTTACCAGCCGGTCGACATTTTCAAAACCCCCGGCTTGGGCAAGGCCTAAGCGCGAGGGGCCTCCTCCGCCGAGAGTTACCCGGGAGACATTGAGATCTGTACGGCCTAAAGGTCGGTAAGTCATCTCGGGAATAGCGGGCAAATCTCGATCCTCAATAGGTTTTAGGTTAAGGACTTGTTGGGCGGTGATATGCGTGCGGTTTACCGGATCTGCTGGTTCAAATAGCGGACCATAATAGATTCCATACGGTTTATTGGAACGACTCCGGGTTTATTATTTTGCTAAAAGTAGTTTCGGAGCAGTGCGCTGGGCATGCTAGTTGTGGTCGATGTATTGTTATGGATGTATGACCAGAAAGCAAAGGCCATAAGATTGAGGCATAGGGTGGAATGCGGATTATTCTATGCCGTCTGGATTCTAACCAGGCCCTAGGTTCCTATATAGCTAAGTTTTTGGCCTCATTCAAAACTCGTAGTCGAGGACCTGTACATCGTCGACAATGGGTCGGAGCAGATTTTGTCCGAGTGCTTTGTGGGCGGGATGGGGCAGATAGGCATCCCGGGCCTCACTGTCTGTGAAAGTCATCACAAAACCCCAGTTGAAACCATGTGCCTTGCCCTCGGGACTATTATTATCGCCGCCGCTGACCGATTCAATACCGGGAATTTTATTTTCTCGTTGCAGAGAAACGAGGCCTTCGAGCAACGCGGTTTTTTGCTCGTCGCTCGTTCCGGGCTTGAGCTTTAAAAGAACGATGTGTTGGATCAAAGAGGGTTCCTTCGCTTTGGTGTTAGAATGAGATTGGGGAACTCGATGAGACTCGTATATTCCGAACTAATCGGCACCGAGTATGGCCACGGCTTCGACTTCAACGAGTAGGCCATTGCGCACCAGTCGGGGAGAGTGTATGGTGGCGCTGGCGGGGAGTCGGCCGGAGAAAGCGGCGGCGCGGGCATCGTTATAGCCCGAGTAAAGATCCATATCGGTCAGCCAGGCGGTGATTTTGACCACATCATCCAATGCTGCGTCGCCGAGAGCGAGGACCTCGGCGATATTGGCGAAAACCGTATCGGCCTGGATCCGCATATCTCCTAGGCCGATGATGTCGCCGTCTGGGGCGAAGGCCACCATGCCGGATACCCAGATGGTGTTGTCAACCTGAACACCTAGGTCGTGGCTTAAATTATCCGCCCAGGTCCAACCGGCTGGGCGCAGTGATCTCCTCTTGGCCATTCTTTACCTCCTGGAAGGGGGTGTGGGGTAATAGTAGTGCATCGAAGAAAAGCTGACAAACCACAAGGAGAGTTCAGGCCAGTCTCGCGCCCTCGTCCAGCACTATCACCGAACCGTGCATGGCGATACTATCCTCGCAAACTAGGAAGAGTGCCGCTCGAGCCATGTCGTCGGCACTGGAGTACGGCCGTCCGCTTCTGGTTCGTTTGACTTGCTCTCTCAGGCGATCCTCAGAGCCGGGGCCAGTGCGCTGATGCTCATTTCCCGGGGTAGCCGTAGGGCCTGGGGCGATCGCGTTGACGTGAATTCCATCTGGGGCCAATTCATTGGCCAGGGATTCTGTGATTGAAATAACCCCCGCTTTTGACGCGCTGTAGGCAGCGCTGCCGCTGGAGCCTTTGAATGCCCCGATGCCCGAAATATTTACGATATGACCTGATCCCTGGGCCTTCATAATGGGGACTACCGCATTCGCGCAAAAAAACGTGCCTTTCAAATTGGTGTCCATGATTCGATCGTACTGCGATTCGCTAGTGGCCCCGGCGGGAGTTCCGCCCACGATACCGGCTGAGTTAACCAGGATATGTATTCCACCGAAGGCGATGGCTACAGCTTCAACCAGGGTTTCGATCTCAGATACCTCCGAGACATTTGCTACGAACGGTTGGGCGATGCCGCCAGCTGCGGCGATTGTGTCGACTACTTTTTCGGCCTTGGCTATATCGGTGCTGGCGACCACGGCAATTTTTGCCCCCTCTGAAGCGAAGCGCAAGGCGATGGCCTCGCCGATGCCCGCACTCCCGCCGGTGATTAATGCTACCTTGTCCTGAAGTTTCATAATGCCTCATCTATTTTATGGGAGTGCGTATTATTCCTTGTGAGAGAAATACCGCACTGCTTGAGATTGTTATTTGATATTGGGTGGAAAATCTAAAAACAACCTCAGTCCTATCCAAGCTGAGCAAGGTTAGAGCCCGATGGAGAAAGATAAATAACTGTTTCCGGTAAAAGGAATTCAGTGTTGACGAGATGTTTTATTGGGGTTGGTTATATTCGTTGCGTTTATCAAGTTGGTTTGGGATTGCTCCAAGCGCAGAGAGGGGCCATATTTCAGATCAGTGTTACAAAGATAAATTCGAATTGAAGCAGATTGGTTTGAATAATTTAGGGGCCGCGAAAATTTAAAGAGGGTCTGATATGCCTCGTACTACCAGGGCAGTACTGGTGGGTTGTGGAGGGATGAGCCATGCATGGCTAAGCGCCTGTCGCCAACGAGATGATGTGGAAATCGTGGGGCTTGTGGATATACATGAGCCGACCGCAGAGCAGCGTGCCGAGGAATTTGAGTTGGCCAACCCGGTTCTGGGTACAGACTTGAAGCAGGTGCTCAAAGAAGTGGAGCCGGATGTGGTTTTCGATATCACCGTGCCCGAGGCTCATACCGAGGTGGCCTGTACTGCGTTGCGTCATGGCTGCCATGTGCTCGGGGAAAAACCGCTGGCCGACTCGATGAATAAGGCGCGCCGGGCCGTCGGTGCGGCTGATAAGGCTGGCAAGATTTATGCAGTGATTCAGAACCGCCGCTATAACTCGGCTATTCGGCGTCTGCGTCGGCTTTTGAAACGGGGAGCGATCGGGGAAATAACTACGGTCAATTGCGATTTCTATATCGGGGCTCATTTCGGCGGTTTCCGTGATCACATGGAACACGTGCTGCTCCTGGATATGGCGATTCACACTTTCGACCAGGCACGCCTACTGACCGGTGCAGACCCGGTTTCGGTCTATTGTCGCGAATGGAACCCCCGCGGTTCCTGGTACGACCAGGATGCTTCAGCGATCTGTATTTTCGAGATGACCAATGGGATCGTTTTTACCTACCGTGGGAGTTGGTGTGCGGAAGGCTTAAATACGAGCTGGGAGAGCGATTGGAGGATTGTCGGCACCAAAGGAACGGCGACCTGGGACGGTGGAGAAGGCATTAGTGCTGAGGCGGTTAAAAAGGGGGGAGATCTCATATCGCAGATGCGAGAAATCAAGGTGCCGGCACTGGCGAAGAAAGATCGAGTTGGGGGGCACGCCGGGTTGATTGACGAGTTTTTGCACTGTGTGAGAAGCGGAGGTATACCGGAGACCATTTGCACCGATAATATCAAGAGTCTGGCGATGGTTTTTGGTGCAGTAGAGAGTTCTAAAAGAGGAAGGCAAGTGCCGGTTAAATGGATCTGATTCGGGTTCGGTGCCAAAAATAGAATTGTCCCAGTTATGTTGAATGAATACCTGACCCGCGGTTATCATATCTTCCGCAATATCATTCCCGCAACGCTGCTCAGTGATCTTCGACGTCAGGCGGATATTGCTCGGGACCTCGCTCATGAATTAAATGGTCCTCAGGCGCAGCGTATTCAGCCGCTCGAAAAATTCGGTGAAAAAATTGACCTGCGTCCCTTCCGCGACTACGTCGAACTGCCCGCGTTAAAAATAGCCATAGAAGAGCTTTTGGGGCCTGGTTACACCCACGGTCACGTCCATATCATGGGTTTACTAGTCGAACCGCTTGATCATCCCTGGCATTGTGGCTGGCACCGCGATGGAGTTGTGGAAGTGCCTATCGCGGCGCGTACTGGCGAGGTGCGTGACGCTCTCGACCAGTTTTGGAACGATCTTCGGGTTTTCAATCAGGTAAATTGCGCGCTCTATGCTGATTCGTGCACCTGGTATGTACCGGGAAGCCATCTGCGCTCTTTCGATTTGCCCGACGAGCAGCAGAGTACTGATGATCCTCGAATGCGCAAGCCGCCCAGGGGGTTTTCCAATGTCGAAGCCGAGGTTTTTTATATTGAACACTGCCGTGAAATGCCCGGTGCAGTACAGGTGCATCTCAATGCCGGAGATTTTATGATTTATCGCAATCTGGCCTGGCATACAGGGCTCTACCTGCCCTATCGGCCCCGGGCTACCATCCACGACATCGTAAGCCATGTCGAGGGCAGTAAGATTACCGAGGTTTGGCGAAGCGCGCAGAAAAAGGCGCGCGAGGCTTTGGAAAAAACCAGAGAGAAACCTTAAGTATAGCGACAATTATATTTGCGGGTAAGTGATCGCTTTTGAAAGGGTATAGACGTGAATATGCTTTATGAAATGCACATGCATACGCCGCTTTGCAAGCACGCTCGAGGGGAACCGGGGGAATACGCGGCTTTTGCCGAGCGGCGAGGCTTGGCGGGGATCGTAGTTACCTGTCATAATCCTACCAATGACGGATGGTCGCCCCATGTGCGGATGGGTGTGGCCGAATTCGACCAATATGTGGCTATGGTCGAAAATGCTCGGCAAGAGTGGATGGGGAGAGTGGATATCCGTCTGGGGATCGAGAGCGATTATATTCCCGGGATGGAACCGTGGCTGGAGACTTTGAATGGGATGGCTGAATTTCATCATGTCCTTGGTTCGGTCCATCCGCACCTTGAAGATTATCGAGATCGGTTTTATACGGGTGATTTCGCTGCCTATGAAGAGATGTATTTTGATCATCTGGCGATGGCGGCAGAAACGGGGTTATTCGACACCATTGCGCATCCTGATTTAGTTAAAAGGGTGAGTCCGGATCAGTGGGATCTGATGCGGGCGATGGGATCGATTTGTCTCAGTCTAGATCGGATTGCCAAGGCTGGAACTGCGATGGAGGTGAATACTTCAGGGCTTAATACGGAGTATGGTGAACTATATCCGAACAAGCCGATGCTCCGTGAGATGTTGAAACGCAATATCCCCGTGGTTCTCGGCGCTGATGCACATGACCCTGGTCGAGTGGCGGCAGATTTCGAAAGTGCCCTAGATATACTAAGCTGTGTTGGGTATACCCATATCAATGTTTTTCTCGATCGGCAACGCAGGGAAATTCCTATCTCAGAGGCTCGGAACCAACTTCTGAAGATCTAGGCTTTAGTGTGAGCCGAAGAGTGGGAATCGACCCGATGTCTCCCGAGTTAGCTGATAGCTCCGCTGCCTACAATGTGGAGAGCTTTGCCCAGATCCGCGTGGTCGAAGCATGGCATAAATACGAACGGGTACTAACCTGGGGTGAAGGCCAGTGTCTGGCGATCCTCGACGATGGTTGCGATCTAGCGGACCCGGCCTGGCTGGTACCGGGAAAGGTTGCCGCTAGCTGGAACAGCATCGACGGTAACGAGAATTGTACCCCAGTAGATCCAGGTTACCACGGTACCAGCGTCGGGTACCCTTCTTCTCTAAACTTTGAGGGGAGAAGGGGACTGGCTTATCGAAATCGCGTGGCTCATGTGCGCTTCATTACTGTTGTTCATCTGCGCCAGGACGAATCGCAGACCATAGCCGCCGGACTGCGTTGGGTGCAGTAAAATGCTCGACGTCTCAATATAACCGCGGTCAATTTGTCGGCACTGGATGACGTTCAACACCGAGAACCCATGCCAACAGCCATTGATGCTGATTTGGCCATCCTGCGGGAAATGAATATCTGGGTAGGGGCTCCATCGGGGAATAACCACCACACGCGGGGCATTTCCTGGCCAGCATGTCAGGAATACTGCATGGCAATCGGTGCGACCCAGCCGGGTCGACATGCTGTACACTTAGACCGTGCTCATAATATTGATCTATTGGTTTGTGCGGCTGCAACCTCTTCGTCCAATGCCTATGCTGCAGCCAGCGCTCAGGTGCTGCGGGAAGCGATTGAATTAACCGGTTATGGTTGGCAGCGGCATGGTGCGACTATGCCCGACGCCATACTGGCCATCTTCAAGTTGACTGGGATTGCGGTGCGAGATGAGGCGACGGGATTGACCTTCAAAGAACTTGATTTGCTCGCCGCTCTCGATGAGGTCTGCGGTGGGGTTCATGGGGAGTAGCCCTGGTTGGCGATCCAAAACCCCGAGTGGTAGGGGTGCGCAGGTGCATAAGGGATGGGTGAGGGGCTGGGGATAGAGGAGACCAAATGGGTTTGTCTTTACAGATCTCTTCGAATTGGTCTGCGATATTGCATTTAGCTGGGAGTCGACAGCTTGGGTGCCCCCAAAGGTGCGTAAAATGGGTGGACTGTGGTTGTATCGAAGAATCGATTGATTGACGGCTGGTTTTTAGTGAATTATTATCTAATATTGAAACGGTTAGAGGAAGGTTAAGCCTAATATAAGACTGCATTTATGGCGTCTACAGGCAGGATTAAGTGGTATAATACACTGTTGGGGTACGGTTTCCTCGTAGGTTGAGGGAAGAGATGATGTGTTCGGGCAGTATACGGTGATCCAGGATCATGACCCAATAAAGGAGGGTGACGAAGTCGAGTTTGAAATTGTCGAAGGTCCCAAAGGCCCTATGGCGACTCGGATTATGAAATTGAGTTAACTATATATTTAGACTGCACGCCCCCGTAGCTCAGTAGGATAGAGCAACAGATTCCTAATCTGGAGGTCGCGCGTTCGAATCGCGCCGGGGGTAATTTTTTTCGCTTCGCATAGAGTGAGTCGAACAATGAGCGTACGGATAATTAACCCTTTTGAGTTGAAGCTTCAACGACTGCTGCCCCACACGAGTCGCTCCAGACATTTACGGTTGTGCGACACATGTCGAGTACGCGGTCAACGGCCAATATGAGTCCCAGTCCCTCCAAAGGGAGCCCAACCGCCGTGAGTATAACCGAAATCATAACCAATCCCGCCATGGGGATCCCTGCTGCTCCAATAGATGCCAAAAGCGCGGTCACGACGACCAAGAATTGTTGGGCTGGTCCGAGATCTACGCCATATGCTTGGGCAATAAACATTGCCGCTACACACTCGTAAAGGGCGGTGCCATCCATATTGATAGTCGCCCCAAGTGGGATAACAAAGCTCGTAGTGCGGTTGGATATCTTTGCTCTTTGTTCGAGCGAATCTATTGTCAGTGGCAGTGTGGCTGAGGAGGAACTGGTCGAAAACGCGGTTAGAAGTGCTGGTGCCATAGCCTGACTATGCCGACGGGGGGATCGCCGGGCAACCAGGGAGAGGATCAGTGGCAAGGTGACCAAGGAGTGGAAAGCCAAGCCGCATATTACGGTCAGCGCATAGAGAGCGAGGTCGGCGAAGGGGGCAAAACCCGTACTTGCCACCATTTTAGCCACGAGAGCAAAAATGCCAATCGGGGCAAGACGCATGATGAATTGGGTGAGTTTCATCATTGTTTCGAATGCCGCTTGGAAAAATCCGATTATCGATTCACTATAGGGTTGGGGTATGCGGGTGGCAAAGAAACCGAAAAGCAGCGAGAAGACAATGAGCTGGAGGATTTCGCCTTCAGCCATGGCTTTGAAGGGATTGGTGGGTACCATATCGAGTAATAGTCGTTCGACTGCTTCGCCGGGAGAATCGCCAAACTCGTTTAGAGATGCTTGTAGCTTCTCCGGTTTTTGCTGCAGGCCAAGGTCGGCCCCTACGCCCGGTTCAATAAGGTTGACCAGGACCAGGCCGGTGATAATGGCGAGGAGACTGGTACTCAAATAGTAGGCGAATGTCCGCACTCCCAAACTGCCTACTTTTTCCGTGCGACCGGCTCCTGCGATGCCGGTGATAATTGAGGTGGCGATCAAGGGCACGATGATCATCTTCAGGGCTTTGAGAAATAGCGTGCCGATGAATGCCACGTGGAGCACGGTTGGGCCCAAGAGCAGGCCACTGGCCGCACCTGCGAGGAGAGCGATGAGGATTTGCCAATGTAGTGCGATTTTCGGCATGGGGACTCCTTATGGGTGCTGAAGTAGAAGGTAGAGAATATTGTGAATTCTAAGCGGAGAGACAAGCCGGTCGTGATGGATCATAAAGGTTTCCGAAGTTTTCAGTTAAAATTTCCGTTGTCCAATCCTATATGTTAAATCGCGAGGAAACTCGGCGAATTGCTCGTCTGATCGCGGCGATGCTCCGTGCCTTGGACGAGCTTTCGCCATTGGGTTCGTTGCTTAATTCAGCCGAGGCCGAATTGTTGCGCGACTTATTGGTGTGCGCAAGAGACTGTGCCGAAACCGTTATGCGTGGTAAATGGGATACCCGGGTAGCATCCGAGTTGGCTATCAAGCATCAGCGGTTCTCCGATGCGGTTATCGCCGTAGCGGTTGGTGGCAATTGGGGAGGGGGAAAACCGGATCTAGGAGGTCTTTTACTCAATCGGCTATTCGACAGTGATCATCCATTTTTACGAGCCAGTGAAGAGCTGGCTCCGGCAGCAGTGCCCCAGATGCTGCAGCGGTTGATATGCAGAGATCTGAAAAATATTGAGTCATTAGCTAAGCCCAGATGGGGTGAATGGTTGCGCCTGGTCAATGTGGACATCAATCTCTGCCTGGATTCCTTGGCGGGCGATGGTGAAGAACCCTCGCCAGTTGGTGTTTTGAAAGAACGGTTTGCCCAAAGCGATGACTGGGCCGAATTGAGTGGTGACCTCGGTCGCTTGGTGCACGAATATGGGCGGGGTCCGCTGCGCAGGTTTCCGGCCTTTCGCCTGAGCGGTGAGGGGGACGAGGTTGAATTTGATCCTATACGCGACTTTGCAGGGTTTCCCTTGGGTTGGCTGGAGGGTAATGAAGCACGAATTCAGACAATCGAAGACAATACCCGCAATTTCATCGCTGGCTATCGAGCTCATAATACATTGATTTGGGGACCTCGAGGGGGGGGTAAGTCGACGTTGATCAGGGCGTTAGTTGGGAAATTCTACGCAGAAGGTCTGCGCGCAGTCGAAATTAGTTCTGCTGACCATCAGGCACTTCCGGAGCTCTTTTCCCTGGTCCGGGGACGTTGCCAGCGTTTTGTAGGTGTGCTGGACAATATTTCTTTCGATCGAGGCGATGAGACCTTGCAGGTTCTTTCGAGAGTTCTTGATGGGGGGCTTGAGGAATGTCCGGGCAATCTGGTTTTCTACGCTACGTCAAACTATAAAGATCTGGTAGACCGGGAGGGTGAACGCCCGGGAGGGCTTGGTCAAATGCCACTTGAGGAGGGACAATCGCATCTCGTCAATCAAGCTATTCGCCCTGAATTCTATGATCCACAGCAATTGCAACGCCTGGATGAAGAACGGGCTCTTGATGACCGGTTTGCACTCAAGGTTTTTCTCGATCTGCCGCGCAAAGACCAGTATCAAAGCATGGTTTTGTCCTATGCCCGACGAGCTGGTATTGATTTGCCGGAAGAGGAATTATTTGCACTTTTCGAAGTATGGCGGATGCGGCATAATCACGATTTAGTTGGCGGTCGTACCGCCCGCGACTTTATCCTGTCTTATCTACCGCAGTACTTGCGCGGTGAGGAGGATTGAAAATCGATCTCAAAACTTACCGACTTTTAAGTGAGTTAGTCGAAAAGCAGAGCTTGCGCGAGATCAGGCGCTATTTGGATTATGGCAAACGGGTGAAAGAGGGAGTGGGCTTAGATGAACTCCACCAATGGATTGTCAAAATAGCCCTCGACGATGGCCAGGTTTATCCGTTGGAAGAACGGGCTATCGCGCTTGAGATTGGGGTTTGTGAGCTTTTGGCTGATCAGTGGGAGAGCTTGTCTGGGGCAAAGCCCGCGGATCTGGTACTCAATCAGCCGGTTGACAAATGCGCGATCTACCGGTTGATCCTCCAGGGGGAGGCACCAATGGCGCGGCGATCAGCCTTTTGGGGTTTATTCGGTGAACGATATAAAAAGCATTTCGAGTGGGTGAAGAGTTTGGCACTTCGGGAAGATCGGGCGTCCTTTACCACTACGAATAGTGGTGGATTGTTTATCCAATTGCTGGCTGAGCTCGATGGAGTTACGCCGTTGGCGATAGGTGAAGGTTGGGGAGAGGTCGATCGTCTCAAGAGCGAGAGGATCAAGCAGTTGGAAACGCAGGAACAGTTGCAAGATGATCTGGAGTTTGCCGAGGATCGCGCTGGCCGTGCCCATCAACAGCTCAAAATCAGGGAAAAGGAAATTAAGCAGCTCAATAAGCTATTGCGTCAGGAAAGGGAAAATGGCGAAAAGCTGCGCAGTGAACGGAAATCGAGAATTAAGAGTCAGCGCCAGTCGGGCGAAGCGAATAAGGAGCTTGAGACCCTGCGCCGCGAATACCTAAAAATGGATACTCGTCTAAAGGAAATGGCCCATCGTCTTGCTGTCGCCAAAGGCAGATCCGGTGACGAAGCATTACGGGTCAATTTGGAGGCTTTAAGGGACTTGGATCTCGAGCAATTGTTGGGTATTGGCAAAGAGGCTGACGACGAAACGCTGGGGAGAGTTAGAAGGCGTTTTGCTGCGGCGTTCCATCCGGACCGGTCTGGCGATTTACCCCTTTGGGTTCGTCAACTCTTCGTCGAACTCTTGGGATTGGTCAACGAGGCCTGCGACAGGGTTGCAAAAAAATAACAGGGCTGGAAGGATAATTCGCTTCGTTTGTCCCGGGCACCTCCGCCAGAGCGGAGGACCATCAAGCGATTCGAATTATGCTACCAGCCCTTGTTGTTTTCTCAATACTGCTAATACTGCTACTCAACGTTCAGGCAGCTCTTCCCATCATCTGATCAAGTCGGCGGGAAATCTGCGCTAGGGACAAGCCCTCCGAGACGCGCAACTCCCTAATGAGGTGTTTGAGCAGGATTACCTCAGCCATGTTAAACAGATCTTTATTACCAATGCAGTCTGCTACCTTGAGCAGGCCTTTGGATTTGTACTGGCGCATTTGATGAATGGATTTTCCAAAGAGCTGGGCGGCTTCCTCAATGCCGATTAATTTAGCTTTCCGCGCTGCCATAGTAAGACCTCCTTGTCTTTTATGGAATTTAATAGTAGCACTTAATACTAAGTTTATCGACCTTGGCCGCAATTTCTTGAATGTAAATTGCCGATTTTAGAAAAAGTTCGAATTAATCTTCGAGTAACTCAATTTCATAACCGTCGGGATCATCAATAAAGGCCATTTTGCGTCCATTGGGAAAGGTTTCGCGCCAATCACCGGGCCAAATCTCGATTCCGTTTTTCTCCAATTGTCCACAGTATTCGATAAGGTTGGGAACCGATATGGCTATATGCATGAGGTCTTCTGGAACTGCGAGCTCATAGTCATCGGAATAAGTTAGTTCCAGAGTGTGGTCATTGCCCGGTAGTTCAAGATGGGCAATTTGGTTGCCGGCGGGCGATTTATCGGAGCGACTCAGAACCTTGAAGCCGAGGTGTTTGCAGTACCATTCAAGGGAGTGGTCGAGATTGCTGACGCGAATTCGGGTGTGGAGGAGACGGGCCATTTTGCATTTCCTTCCCTTATTTTAAACGAGTGTTAAATAATGGAGATATACTACGGATTGATATTGTCTCATGCAAGCGAGTTGGCGCCGGGCCACATAGCATCAGATCTGGGCTTGGGGGTGAAGCTGGCTTAGAAAACTGGCTCGTTGTCGAGCTTGCGCGGGTAGGGGAAACGCGTAGATTAGGTCGGGGCGGAGAAGGGGTGAAAAATGGTGCCGAAGAGAGGACTCGAACCTCCACGGGGTTTCCCCCACATGGTCCTGAACCATGCGCGTCTACCAATTTCGCCACTTCGGCAGCGGAGTTAAAAAAACTAAAGGCAGGG
>MDTE01102844.1_pt1 | contig 14394 bp, 10 predicted proteins | sample 811231 | NCBI WGS metagenome assembly MDTE01 (sample SAMN05326651, study PRJNA326480) | marine metagenome | isolation source: seawater | place: Indian Ocean: Red Sea | collected 2010 | reverse complement strand
GTGAGACGCCCCTCAGCGTCTGTGTTGTCCACCTCAATCGTCATCCCATTCATCGCTGTCACTACATCCCCCGGCCGTTGAGCATTACTTCCCGGCATATTGTCAGTCGCTGCACATACAACATGGACATTCAAGTTGGGCTTCAATTGTGCAATGGCACCCATTGCAGCAATAACAGATGCACCTCCACCCATATCGCCTTTCATTTTGCCCATACCAAGTCCGGGTTTTAACGAGATCCCACCGCTGTCAAACGTGATCCCCTTACCTATCAGCCAGAGGTTGTTTTCGAGGCTGGACGAGTCACCGAGATATGACATGTGAATAAATTTCAAAGGTCTCGAACTGCCTTGAGCAACTCCCGCGTACGCACCCATGCCTAATTGAGAAACATCAGCTTCATCAAGAACTTCACAATGAAGCCCATTGTCGTTTGAGACCTTCAGGGCCACGGATGCTAAGTCCGCCGGCGATAACTTATTCGCAGGCTCGTTCACCAGATCACGGGCCAGAATTTCAGCATTTGAATATGCGACACCTTTTGTAATTGCATCACTGATGGCTGTTAGTTTCGTCGAATCTGATTCGACAATAATCATACTTTCAACATCAGGCTTGCGCTTATTATCAGTCGTCCGGTACTTCAGGAACCGATAAGCACCAAGTAGTGACCCTTCGACCAATGATTGTGTGGATGAGGAAACATCTACTCCACCAATTCCCGCTCCGTGCACAATCGTCGCAAAATTTTTTACCCCTACATCACGCAGCCTCCTGATCACGGTCGCAGCGACTCGACGGATCACATTTGTATCGATGCGATCGATGGCCCCTAGACCCACAACCAGAACGCGAGTGGCCTTCAAATCGGGATAAACTGAATTAGAGGTATGAATGAGAGTGAGTTCACTTTCAGAACCTGAAATTTCACCGTCAGCGATTAGATCAGTTATCAAACCCCCAATCATCTTATCGACGGCACCAGTGGCCCCACCTGGCGATTTCACGCCCTCAAACAGGTTCACCACCAAAACGTCAGTTTCAATTTTAGTGACATCATTTTGCACCAATGTGATTTCCAAAAGACCGAATCCTTAATTTAGCGTTGTGGTTTGCTGGTTTTCGAATGAATAATTGAAGATTTAAACACAAACTCACTGTAAAACTATAACGCCCATTTATCAATTCACTTTATTTTCACTTACGCCTCAACGATTGTATTTAACTTGAATTTTACCTGTTTAATTCGCGTGATAATCCGCAAAATTGATGCTAGTTATTTGAACTTATAATTTGTATTGATTTTTGAACAAGTTCGAAACAATCATTATCTTAAAGATCAAAAAGAGTACGAACGTACCTTGTCCCGATGCCATAAGCCTAATACGGTTTCGTGTGTCAATTAGTTGGATGGTCTACACCTCCATAACAACTAAAGCTTTTTGATCCGGTAAATATGGCCCACTACGGATCACTTAAACAGATCAAAAAGCGACGAAACAAATCGAGTGTCCGCTCGTGTTTGCATTCGAAATCAAAGGTTCGGTGTGGCCTTGGAGGCGTCAAAATGACTACTAGTACCAGTGTAGCTGTTAGGCTCGTAAGCGACGGAACGTTCTTATTGGACGGTGGTCCAATGTTTGGTTCAGTCCCGAAGATCCTTTGGGAGAAGAACGTTAAGCCTGACCGTAAGAATCGAGTACGGCTTGGTTTAAACTCCCTGCTGATCAAAACGCCACACGCAAATATTCTCGTAGACGCAGGCATAGGCAATAAAGAGCCTGAGATCACTCGCGAGGTGTACGGACATTCATCATCCAAGCTTCTGCGTAATCTTCGCCACCAAGGGGTGAGCGCACGTGAAATTGATTTTGTGATACTTACTCACCTAGCCTTTTCGCACAGTGGTGGAGCAACTCGACTCGACCGAGAAGGCACAATCATTCCAACTTTCCCAAAAGCAAAATACTTAGTTCAACGAAGTGCATGGGAAGAAGCATTTTCACCTAACGAACGATCAGTCCCCGTGTATGGCACTGGTGTCAAGCACCTCGAGGTTCTGAATGACAAGGGTATGATCGAATTATTAGATGGTGACACCGAAGTTGTACCGGGAGTCCACACCATAGTCACCGACGGCTACTCAGAAGGCCATCAGGTTGTACTGGTTAATACAGGCAGCGAGAGAATCATCTACCTTGCCAACCTGATACCAACTCCCAATCATCTTCCATTGCCATATATAACGGCCTTCGATCGATACCCAGACCAGACGTTAGCTATGAAAAAAGAGCTTCTTAATCGTTGTGAAAAAGAAGGTTGGCTAATGGTATTCGCCCACGGATATCACGAAAGAGCTGGATATCTAGAGCGCCGACATGGCAATATCGAATTACGCCCGGTTGATTTTTAAGACGGTTACTTTATAAAAGTCTTCCGTTCAATAAAAAGCCACTTCTTCGCCCGGAGGTGGTTTTTTATTGAACGGAAGACCCAATCAACTGTAAACCTTCCAGCCTGATAAGGCGAACATTCTCTATTAGACCATCAGCACCATCCCTGATCCGTTCAGTTACTTGATCGGGCTCTAGCCGTACACGAAGGTAATTATCAGTCAACCCTGTTGTACCGTGCGTACCTTCCCACAAAACCTCACGTAAAGTACCAACAAATTTTTTACGGTGAATCTTTGCAGAGTCGTCGGCTAAGCTTCTCAAATCCTCTGCCCGTCGCACGCGAGTACCCACTTCAACGTGAAAATCAAAGTACGCTGCACTTGTACCCGGTCGAACCGAGTATGGAAAGATATGGGCATCAGAGACCTCAGCTGCCTGGAGTACGTCAACCGTCCTTTGATGATCTTCCTCAGACTCACCAGGAAATCCGGTTATAACGTCTGTGGTAATAGAACAGGTCGGATCTAGGCTTTTTGCCATTTGAACTGAAGATATGAACTCATCTGAGGTATAACGCCTGCGCATATTGGTAAGAATACGATCACTTCCGCTCTGTAATGGAATGTGAAAATGAGGACACAATCTATTTTTCCCTACATCGGCCCACAAGCCAAGTAACTCTTCTGAAAATTCCGTGGGCTGCAGTGAAGAAATCCTCAAGCGTTGAATATCAGTCTGCTGAAGAACAGATGTGACCATATCAACTAAATCAGTATCATCAAGTTCAAAACCATAAGAACCGAGTTGAGTGCCTGTCAAAATCACTTCTTGGTATCCAGCGCGTGACAATAATTGGATCTGGTCAACGATATCGGCCTTTGGAATACTTCGCTCGCGACCGCGAACCTTTGGGACTATGCAGTAAGAACAAACCTGATCACACCCTTCTTGAATCTTCACCGCAACTCTAGTTCGACCTGGTAGCTTCCCAGACTGAGAGTCAACTATAGAATCTCCATCCGATTCCAATCCAGTTCTTGAAGTAACAATCGAAACAATCTCAGACTTACGAGTATTTGGAATTACCAGATCAATTGCACTCATTGCTTCTAGATCAGATCTGCTGTTTTCGGCATAACACCCAGCCGCCACAACAATTGCATCAGGAAAGCTTTTTCTGGCCTTTCTAAGAGATTGTCTTGCCTTCTTATCAGCAACATGAGTGACGGTGCATGTATTCAAAACAAAAACATCAGGTACACCGCCTTTGGCGACAAGTTCATACCCTGAGCGGACAAATTCGGTTGCTAATCTTTGACTGTCAGCTGTATTGAGTTTACAGCCGTGGGTTTCAATCAAAACTTTCATGCAAACATCTTATTAAAACCGGCTCTTTAAATAATAAAACCTACGCGCAATAATCAATATAATCTAAGTGCAAGCCAGTTTCGGAGATTGCATAAACATTTTATGATGATTCATTCCACTACATTAATGACCAGAGTGGTTGTTATACTTCTCCGATTATATTTATCAAGCATATGACTCAACCCAATGAGTCATGCAGTAACACTCGAGGATAAATCTTTATCCACAGTGCACCCTGAGGTCAACTAATGACAGATCGCGTTGTGGTCACAGGCATCGGCCTTGTAACACCCGTCGGGTTGGATAGTGAATCCACTTGGAACAGCTTGGTCGAAGGAAGGTCGGGAATCGACTATATCTCCCTATTTGATGCTGAAGGATATGAGTCTAGGATCGCCGGTGAAGTAGACAATTTTGACGCAAACGCAGCCCTAGGGCGCAAAGAGGCAAAAAGATTAGACAGATTCTCTCAGTTTGCATGTGTCGCAGCGTTAGAGGCATTGGAACACGCTAACCTAAATATGGAGAAAGAAAATGCAGACCGAGTCGCTGTCTTAATCGGAAGTGGAGTGGGTGGCATCATCACCATATCTGACCAGCATAAAATTCTTCTAAAAAGAGGTCCAAAACGTGTTAGCCCTTTCTTAGTCCCAATGATGCTCGGCGATATGGCCTCCGGCCAAGTCTCCATGATGATTGGAGCTAAAGGCCCTAACTTCTCAACTGTGTCTGCATGCGCCACTGGCGCAGATTCCATAGGCGAAGCACTTGAAATGATTCGAAGAGGACGCGCAGACGTCGTTATAGCTGGCGGAACCGAAGCCGCTATATGCGAAATCGGAGTTGCAGGATTCAATTCTTGTATGGCCCTCTCGACGCGCAATGAAGATCCACAAGGAGCCTCTCGTCCATTTGATTCTGATCGCGACGGATTTGTGTTAGGAGAAGGCGCTGGCCTCCTCGTACTGGAATCTCTAGAACATGCTGAGAAACGCGGTGCAAATATTCTTGCTGAAATGAGCGGATACGGTGCATCAAGTGACGCACACCATGTGACCCAACCTCACCCAGAAGGAGAAGGTGCTGCACGAGCTATGAAATGGGCTATCGAAGATGCTGGTATTACCCCGGATAAAGTTGACTATATTAACGCGCATGGAACATCTACCCCTCTAAATGACAAATATGAAACTATCGCTATGAAAAGAATGTACGGCGACCATGCGTACAAGCTAGCAATAAGTTCCACCAAATCTATGACCGGGCACTTGCTGGGTGCGGCCGGTGCGATAGAAGCAGCATTTACCGTTCTCGCAATCAAAAACGACCTTGTCCCTCCTACTATCAACATTGACAACCCTGATCCTGACTGCGACCTGAACTACATACCGAATACGGCAAAAAAACAACCAGTGAACGTAGCGATGTCTAATTCGCTGGGCTTTGGTGGTCACAACGCCAGTTTAGTTTTCCAACGCTTCACGCAATAATCGATTAGGTGGAGGCTTAAACAATCAGCCTGCAGAGACAATGGGAAATTGCAGAACCTCCGCCGCCTGGCTTTCGGCTTGATTTAGGATTTCAAACAGCGGGAATTACAGGTTCACTGCCCGCGCGATTACTTTGGAATCGAGGCGTACGAAACGATACGGATGCCACACAATACTTTGCATCTGGTCTTGACGACTTTCTAGACCCTACGGAACTGCCCGACATGGCAGCAGCGGTAGATCGCATCTCCAAAGCCGTCATCAACAGCGAAACCATCGGAGTATTCGGTGATTTCGACGTAGATGGCCTTACAGGCACCGCCATACTACTCCGAATAATTAGATCTCTGGGTGGTAAAGCAGTTCCCTATATCCCAAATCGAGAAATAGATGGGCATGGAATGTCTAAGCAGGCGATCGATTCATTCCATGATGCTAACGTAACCCTGATTGTCACGGTTGACACTGGTTCGACAGCTGTAGCGGAAGTTTCATACGCGAAAAAATTTGGCATAGATACCGTCATCACCGATCATCATCTTATGGAAACTGATCGTCCCGAAGCTGTGGCCATCGTCAATCCCCATACAGGGTCGAGCGAAGCAGTGGGATATTCTGGCGCTGGCGTGGCATTCAAAGTGGCACAAGCCCTGTCTAAGAACTCGGGAAGTAAGTTCCCTCTAGAACTTTTACCCTTGGCTGCATTAGGCACAATCGCAGATATTGTGCCTCTAGTCTCTGAAAATCGAACATTGGTCAGAGAAGGATTGAAAGCATTAGGACAGACCGAGTTGGCCGGCCTGAGGGCATTACTAGACATTTCGCGTCCCCCAGGGGCTTCTGGACGACCGACAACAGAACTGGTCTCGTTTTATATGGCCCCAAGATTGAACGCTCCAGGTCGCATGGGTGATGCAGAACCCAGCCTACAACTATTAACAACCAACGATATCTCAGAAGCACGGGCATTGGCTAATCGACTCGATGCAGACAACATCAAACGCCGTTCTTTGAGCGAACAGGCGTGGGAACACGCATCCAAACAATTCGATATCAATTCTGATGACCCAATTGTCGCTGCTCGATGTGATGGATTTGCTATGGGGTTACTCGGCCCACTTGCCGGAAGATTGACCGAACTCACCGGCAAACCCGCGATCGCCTATCAAGTTGTAGACGGATTAGTGCGGGCATCATGTCGTTCTAACGAATCATTAGACCTGCATACGACGTTGTCCGATCACACTGATAAGTTCGAACGGTTTGGAGGGCACTCGCGAGCTGCAGGCTTCTCCATCAAAATGGAACTCATGTCAAATTTGCTGGACGATATTCGTAAAAGTACGGCATGGAATGCATTAAGCACACCGATGCTGCCAAAACTGTACGCCGACGCTGAAGTCAGATTAGAAGATCTCACCATTTCCACCTGGAACTTCATTTCATCGATGGAGCCATTCGGAGAGGGCAACCGACAGCCGGTACTTGTAACTTACGGCGCCGTACCACTTGATGTACGTACGGTTGGAGCCGGTGGTAAACATTTAAAGATCAGTTTTGAAGCCAACGGTCGGCGTATAGACGCTATAGGATTTGGGCTGGGTGACCGCCCGCTCGGAGCAGGGGCACTAGATATCGCTTTTCAACTTCGAACAGAGATATGGCAGGGTAAAACTCGCCATCAACTAGGATTAAAAGATATTCGACCTTCTGAGTAAATTTTCCTATGCTCTTAAGGATCGTCCCAAGGTTAGAGTCATTTAGGTCCTGGCCTGTTCACGTTGTCGATCCCGTTTGCGCCTACCAGCACTACGGTTATCGTTATCCACATCATCATTTATCACGGTTTGTCTCCACCGTACTTTAAGCGCGATATATGGAACCGTGAAAGCAAGAACACCTATCGCAATCAAGTGAGCCTCTTGAAACCCCCAGAACTTGACGTCATCGAGTCTCAAATACTGAATACCGAACCGCCCGACTGAATACCAAGTTATGTATACCATCCAAATTGCACCAGCAGGTCGCAATTTACCTTTCAGTTTTGTGATTACGAAAAGGCCGATCATATTCCAAATGATTTCGTACACGACAGCAGGGTGGACAGGTCTTTCAGGGTCACCAAAAAACCGTGCAGCGCCGATTCGCGCAGGACTATCAGGATGGGTAAAATACCAACCCCAACCGGCATCCAAAGCCCTTGACCAATGTTCTCCGTTGATGATGTCACCCACCCTACCGATTGTTTGGCCAACAAACATTGCAGGGGCCGCTATGTCCATCAATCGCCCTACAGGTGCTTTAGAAAAGCGAGCATAAGCGGCTCCACCTAACCACCCACCAAGAATTCCACCCCAGAGCCCAATACCCCCAGTCCATATAGCCAATATGCGACCAGGATCATCACCATAAATAGCCCAGTTATCCAAAACATGAACAAGGCGAGCCCCAATGATTCCACCTACGATTCCAAAAATCGCTGTGTTATAGACCATATCTTGGTCTAGGTTGCCTTTTGCAGCGGCCTTCCCCACCATCCATATAGCTGCGGCTACGCCAACGAAACTTAATAAACCGTGCCAACTTAAAGCGAAGCTGCCTCCTGCAACGAGATTGGGATTGAAGGGAATTTCTATTGCTGCGATGGGCATTTAGCGGTACTCGTATTTTAAATTGTTAATTTGGTCTCAGCACTGTGGTTGACAGCCATTAGATTGAACCCGCGTAAGACTTAAACGAGTGTACGGCGTTTTCACCTATTACGCCCGGGGTTTTCACCAAATTTGCATCATTCAGTGATACCCACATTGTTAGGTGGATTCAACAAAAATGTCATTAAATCTCAGCATATCTGTATTTAGTTGAAAATGCCCGACTCATCAGTATTCAATTAAAGTGAACACGAAAGCTGATTTATAGCAGCCAGTCAAAGGTAATACATCCGCTTGTTTACGGAAATCGACACATTTGTGAACCACCTCGCAGTAGAACGGGGGTTGTCAGATAATACGATGTCAGCCTATCGTAACGATCTTTCTGCACTAGCTATATTCCTGAGTCCAAAAAACAATCCTACAATCTCTTGGGGTAGCGTGGATGAACGCGGCATACGCAATTTTCTAGATGACTTGGATAAACGGGGCTATTCACTTTCTACAAAATCTAGGAAAATCGCCTCAGCAAAGTCATTTTTTAATTTTTTGAAAAGCGAAGGTATGATTCACACCAACGTTATGGACGAAGTGCGTCAGCCGAGATCTAGTCAAGTTCTTCCAAAAGCACTCAGCATTGAGGAAGTGGATCTATTGTTAAACTTCAAAAGTGAAAAAAAATCACCAGAAGAGTTACGCGACGGGGTGATGGTGGAGCTAATGTATGCCGCCGGCCTAAGAGTTTCTGAACTAGTAGGGCTAAACACACGAGATATCGATCTTGACGTCGGAAGTGTACGAACCATTGGTAAGGGTTATAAAGAACGAATAATTCCAATTTACGAAACGGCAGTTGAATCTGTAAGTGAATATATAGCGTTCGTCCGACCTATCCACTCTCAAAACCAAAAAGAAGAAGCCCTTTTCCTGAATCGACGTGGATGTCGATTGACCCGCCAAGCAGTATGGCTTCGATTACGGAAGCTGGCTATCAAAGTCGGCATATCATCTAAAATTACACCCCACATGTTGCGGCACAGTTTTGCCACCCACCTGCTACACGGGGGCGCCAGCCTGCGTCATGTCCAGGAATTGCTGGGACATTCAAACATCGCAACTACACAGATATACACTCATTTAACTGACAAACATTTACGGGATGAATATGCAAAGGCTCACCCTAGAGCCTAGTCTTTTTTCGGGAGGTCAAAATGTCCGTAATCACAATTGAAGGTCGATTAGGAGCTGGAGCACCGGATCTCGGTCGACTAGTCGCTAAAAAATTGGACCTGGATTTCATCGATCGCCTCTTGCTCGCAGACATCGCCAAACGCGTCGGATCTACTATGAACGTACTCTCTGATCAAGAGCGTCGAGTTCCAACACTAACGAACAGATTTGCCCAATCGATTCAACGAATGCTGCATCGTTCTGCAGTAGCTGGAATGGGTGGCGACCCTTATTTTGGCCCAGGTATCGAACACCTTCTCGCCAGACCCTACAGTGAAATGGAAGATGCCCCTCACACTAACTCTGAAGAAATCGATGAACAACATTTCATAGATACTGCTAAAGAAGTCATAACGGATCTGGCAGAAATAGGAAACGTGGTTATTCTGGGTAGAGGTGGAGCTGCAATATTACGCGACCACCCAAAAGTACTTCGAGTGGGAGTGGTTGCAAAATTAGAGGATCGTGCATTACGTGTACAGCAGCAGTTGCGCCTGACGTCTATTGAAGAAGCGACCTCAAATATCGAGCACACCGATAAAGCGCAACATCGATACTTTGAGCGTGCATTTGACTCAAGTCCTATCGATCCGTTCTTGTATCATTTCATGTGGAACACATCTGATGTGTCACTGGAATATGCATCTCAAGTTACAGTAGATGCAGCGAAAGTCATGTCGGAGAAGGGGTTGAAGTGGACAGATCAAACGGTTAGTGCTCCACAATCAATCTCTGAATCACACAACTAAAAATATATCAACCAAAATGCCCAAGAATAATCGAAAGTCCAAATCGCGAAAAAGTCGTCGCTCGAGTACACCTAACGTATTCGTTCAAAATCGACATACAGAAGAAGACGATAACGGCACTCAAAACACCCACTCCACTGCCTCAAATACAACTACACCTAGTACTAGCGGAAGAGTGGCACGAGCAACTCGAAGCGCCAGTGTCAGGTCTGAAATTTATACAAGGTCGCAGTCTGCTGAACTAAAAAAACTAGGAATACTAACCCTCGGAATTGTTGTCATTCTGAGTACGCTGACATTTGTTCTTTAACGTTTCGGTGGCGACTAACGATTCATCGTAATGCTATCGCCAATATCAATAATGAACCAAGCCGCCTGTTTTTCAATTGACAGCAAACACCAGAAGATTTTCCACACGTTTAGCCGCAGTTCCTCTACAGCCAGGGGTCTATCTTCACCGCGATGAAGCGGGAAAGGTCCTCTATGTCGGGAAATCCGCATCACTCCGTGATCGGCTCAGAGCGTATTTCGGTTCAAAAAAGAACCTTGACCCCAAATCTGTTGAGCTTGTGAGTCGAATCCATGACTTCGAATACATCGTCACAGCGTCAGAACAAGAAGCACTACTGCTTGAAAACTCCTTAATCAAAGAACACAAGCCCAAGTACAACATCCGGCTAAAAGACGACAAAACGTATCCGTATATAAAGGTCGACCTATCAGAGAATTTCCCAAGAGTTTACGTGACTCGAAGAACTGCTAACGATGGAGCCAGATATTTTGGTCCGTTCGCATCCGCTGGAAGCGTGAGAAAAACACTGGATTTACTAAAACGACTGTTTCCATATCGATCATGTACCAAAACTATCACCGGCAAAGACAGTCGACCATGCCTCGAATACCACATCAAAAGATGTGTTGCTCCATGCACAGGCTATGCGTCCAGTAACGACTATGCTGAAGTCATAGATCAAGTGCTCATGTTTTTGGAAGGAAACACCAAGGAAATCGTTTCGAATCTAAAAACAACGATGTTGGAAGCATCCGACAATTTGGAATTCGAGCGCGCGGGCACCCTGAGAGACCGACTCAGAGCTATTGAAAAAGTTTATGAAGGTCAAAACGTGGTGGGATTAGGTCGTGAAGAACTCGATGTGATAGGGGCAGCTTATGGCGGTGAAGAGGCCTGGGTGGAAATATTTTTTATACGCCGAGGCAAACTAATTGGACGGGACCATTTCACAATGAGCGGCACCCGGGGAAAAGATGGGCATGAGATCCTAGCGAGATTTATCGAACAATTCTATTCATCAGCATCACACGTTCCAAAAAGAATATTAGTCCCAGAATCGATCGCAAACAGAGAAATGGTCATTAGATGGCTTGCGACTAAACGCAATGGCCCGGTTGAAATCAACGTGCCACAACGCGGAGCAAAACGTCGACTCATCGATATGGTGACAACCAATGCGGCACAAGGGCTTGAACAACTGAAGCTGAAATGGATCTCAGATTCCACCCGTATGGAAACTGCAATGTCAGAATTGCGAGAGGAACTTAACCTGCCCCGGCCGCCTGAACGTATTGAGTGTTATGACGTTTCTCACATACAAGGTACAAACACAGTTGCGAGTATGTCGGTGTTTCAGGATGGAAAGCCTCTTTCATCTGACTACCGTCGTTTCAAGATCAAAAGCCACGATGGAAACGATGACTTCGCTTCAATGAGAGAGGTCCTTTCCAGAAGATTCAAACGACTGAAAAATTCCAGGGATGGCGAAGAAGAAAAAGCCAGCTTTGCTGCCACACCTGATCTGGTATTAATCGACGGTGGAAAAGGTCAACTCTCTTCAGCAGTCGAAGTGATGCTGCACCTAGGGCTCCAAGACATTCAACTAGCATCAATAGCCAAACGAGAAGAAGAAATATTTTTACCTGACGCAGCTGAGCCTGTAATCATGCCCAAAAACTCGCAAGGCTTGTTTTTGTTACAACGCGCTAGGGACGAAGCCCATAGATTCGCCGTGACATTCCACAGAAACTTGAGAGGGAAGTCTTCCGTGAAATCTGCCTTGGACCTAGTACCTGGAATCGGTCCCAAGCGACGAAAAATGCTATTACGCTCGTTCGGCTCAGTAAAGGGAATCAGAGAGGCGTCGGAAGATCAAATAGCATCAGCACCCGGCATGACCGCAAAAGTCGCACGACAAATCAAAGAACACCTTTAATAAACAATGCAGGCAATCACTTTTACCGGCTACAAGCAAACTGAAATTATCGAAATTCCACGCCCTGCCCTTCGTGATCCATCAGACGCTATTGTTTTAGTTACGACAACAGCAATAAGTCCTTGGGATATCCAAGCATTCTTGAGCACGAATCGTAGTGAATTCACCCCGGGTGGTGAATTTGCCGGAATAGTCGTTGAAACAGGCGAAGCGGTATCTCGTGTGGAAATTGATGATTTGGTGGTCAACACCATGCAGCATATCAGCAAAAACGGCACCGCTGATTTGTTCGGTTCGAATTCTCTTCCAGGCGGTCATGCTGAATACGTTCGAGTTCCACACGCAGACAGATCTCTGGTGAAGATTGCTGCATCGGGAGAAGAACGCGCAGTGCTTGCCGGCGGAACAGCCGCTCTGGGGGCGGGAGTCGCAGAAATGGCTCTCAAGTACGCACAGCACGGTTCATATGCCATTATCGGCTGCGATCCGATTGGAATGACTGCTCTCATAGCATTAAAAGCTGCAGGCGCACGAAATAGAACTATTGCGATCGAAGATCACCTGGAGCGACGGAAATTAGCCACTGGCTTTAGTGCAAGAACCTTTAGCAGTACTGAATGTTCAAGCGCTAACGAGGTTGATGTGATAATAATCGGGTCAACGACCAGCGGCCCAGGATTAGACGCAATTGCTAACTTAATACAACCTGATGGATCCGTAATTTTCTGCGAACCTAACCACCCCTCAAGACTACGCAAATCGAATATTACGTTACCCGAAAATATTGTGGTATCGCATGCCAAATGGCCCACTGAATCAGAAGCAAAACGGATCGTTACCGCTATGCAAATCAAGAAACTGGACCTCACACCTATAGTTTCACACGTGATACCACTTGATGAAGCGCAAGAGGCGTACGAAGCAGCGGCAGGACCGGAGCCGGGGGTTCAAAAAGTTTTACTAAAGCCTTAGTTATTGATGCGATCCTCAGGTTGTAAAATTTGTAGGAGGCGCAGGCGTCTAATAACCATCCTGTGATTCCTTCGCCGCAACTAATCGCCTTCGAGCCGAAAGTACTGCCAAGGCCGCATCCAGATTGCCAACAGTTTCTGGCAAGGAAAGGTTACCGTCGGGCAATACTAATTCAATTCTCTGGGAGTAAGCATCATTACCTTGTCTGCTCTGGGTAACTGCCGAATTATCGGCATATCGCAAGTCATCTTCATCCTCTAACGAATCAGATTCCCCAAGACGATTTAACAACGCAGAACCGGCAGCCTGTGATTGTTCTGCCGTATTACCATAGTCATCCAAGGATAAATAAGGGCGGGCTTCGGTGAATATACGGTCGATCATTGTAAGCTTGCGAGCTACTTTCACTCGGCCGGCTCCGGAAAGCTCTTCAAGTAACAAGCCAAGGTGTTCGATGCCATAAGGCTCGTCACCAAGTCGATTAGACATCTCAACAAACAGCAAAACATTACGCGCAAGCGTCATACGAGCCCTATGCCCTTCGGTGGCCGACAATGGCGTCACAGCTCTCAGACCGTCTTTGGTTACTCTTACCCTGCTTCGACCCGTTCCAACCCCCCAAAGGCGAAGTGCATTTAGTCGAGCAGAAAAGGCTCCTCCTCTTTGAGACATACTTAAAGACCGGGCCAGTCCCTGCCGGGACACTTCACCAGCAAATTCTCTAACAATCTTTTTTCCTAATTCGATGCTTTCAGACAATCCAATTTCGGGAAATTCGTACTCACCAAGTTTAGCCATTATCAATTCCTAATTAAGGAGCAGGTCAATCGGACCGTGTTCCGCACAGCAATTACAGCGACATCAGGCAGGCCCTGAGATTCATAAAGGCTTATCGCACGCCTTATCAATGACTCAATAATATACTAAGCACCAGCGTTTTGCCTACGAATACGCCCTGTTTCCGGCGTAAGAGGATTACATGCGCTGCATATGAGGCTGTTGCATCGTGTTCTCGAGATCTCTTTTAGGGTTTCCTAAGGTTCCAGGGTACTAGAGGCCTGTTGAATGCGGGCATTCAATACGATGCAGGAGTGATGACACATGATCATTGAAATTTCGGTGCATGGGTGACTAGCTGCCTAAACCCTCGAGGTACTGCCGTAAAAGTACCTTCGATAAACGATGCAAAAAACCTTCTCGAACCGACCGGTGCAACCCGCTAGGCATATGGTAAATATAGGCTACTTTTTGCACAAATGTTCCCGAAAAATCATTTCCATGATATCTCGGCAAATAATCGTTCAACTACG
>MDTE01012159.1_pt1 | contig 14395 bp, 9 predicted proteins | sample 811231 | NCBI WGS metagenome assembly MDTE01 (sample SAMN05326651, study PRJNA326480) | marine metagenome | isolation source: seawater | place: Indian Ocean: Red Sea | collected 2010 | reverse complement strand
GCCGCAGGGCGCCGCACGGCCTCGTAGCTGAGAATGGCCGATTCCAGCAAACCCGCAGAATGCGGGGGTTTGCGAGCAGGTGCGACACGGTGCCAGGAGGTCAAACCAGACTCAGTGGTCCCTGCTGGATTTGAACCAGCGACCTCTCGGATGTGAACCGAGCGCTCTAACCGGACTGAGCTAAGGGACCTGCGGGTGGTCAGTCTAGTGAGTGGTCTGGGTGGAGTCCACTTTGGGGTGCCACCGCCAATCCGTGGCAGATCGTGATCGGTCACCGGCGGCAATGTAGCCAATCTGGTCACAGATTGGACGAACAGCCGGTGAACACCTGAAGTGTCAACACGTCGGCTATGTGGGTCGGCCGCTAACGCTCGGCTCGCTCATTGAGTTGGTACAGCGGCAGAAAGCGGTAATAGACCTCCAGGCACAACGTGCTCAAGGCGGTTGAGTACAACCGGCCTCCGTAAGTCCCCCAGGGACCGCGGGGATCCCAGCTACCCTTCGCATGTCCATCCTGCCGCTGAGTCGCCACCAGCAGGTTTCTCAGGCTGCCGTTCCATTCCTGCCACTCCTCCCCGCCATACTGGTACATCGCCAGTGTGCCGTAATACCAGTAGTACAGGTTGGTCTCTGACAACTTTGGCCTCTGGCGAGATATGTACCGCACCGCCTCGCGGCTCGCCGGGTGGTCTCGCTCGATCCCCAACATCTGCTTCGAAAACAACGCCTCGGCCGTCATCGTCGGCGTCACTTCCTCTTCAGGTCGATAACTCGCCAGGCCCTTGAACCGCCCCGTGCTCCGCGAATTGACAAAGTGGAACATCAGGTCCTTGACTCGCTCGGGCATGCTCAACCCGGCAATCTCTGCACTCTTCAGGGCCATCAGTTGCCAGCCGAACATGCTCATGTCACCCTCTTGCCCCTTCACGTAGCGCCAGCCTCCCGTCTCGGGATGCTGCTGCGAGATGATGTAGGCCACGGCACGCGACACGGCTGTCTTGAGCTTCGGGTTCTGCGTCTTGTCAGTCTGCATTCCATACGCTTCGGCCAACGCGTAGGTGGCCATCGCATGGCAGTAATTCCTGGCGTATCGCGTCGCCTGACTCCCGAGGAAACCATCTCTCTCCTGCTGCTGGATCAGCCATCGCACCGCCCGGGAAATCTCATCCGCATACAATCCCTCCTCGTGGGTATAACCCGCACCCAGGAATGCCAGCAGGCTCAAGGCCGTGATCCCTGCGTCGGCGTGCAACCCTGCCCGTCGGTCTGCATCCGGACGGCTCGGATCACCATGCAACCCGCGGCCACCGGGATCCTGGCACCGCTGTGCGCCTCGGCAATGCACTGAAAACCCATCAGAGTCCCAATACCCATCCTGGTGCTGGTGCTGCGCCAACCAGGCCAGGCTCGTCTCAACAGCTCGCTCGGATGCCTCGGTCCCACCAAACTTCTGGGCCGCCAATCGTCTTTGTGACAGCGTTCTCAGACGGTAGGTCGCCGGAAGACTCAACTCCCGTCTCCGACGTGGCGCTGATACCGATCCCGGTTGTACCTGGTTGGGTCTCAGGCCGGGGATCGGCAGCCGGCTGGCAACCCCATCTCGCACAGACCGTGCGGTCCCGGGACGTGGCGAAGGGGTACGTGCCACGCGTCCCGGCGCCTGTCTGGTCAGGACTCCATCCGAGCTTCCCCCAGGCCGACGACGCTTGAGTCTCGTGAAGCCGGGAGCAGATGGGGATCTCGCCGCAGCACCCGTCGCTTCGGCACCCGCCACATCCAGGTCTGTCGCTCCGGTCACCGGACCTCCCGGTCGACGGATCACACTCCCCTCAGGTGCCCGACGGATGTTCACTCCACTCGCCGTCTGTGCTGGCGTATCGAGACTCATCGGTTGTGCATTCGGCGATGGCCGTGGTGACGGTCGTTGGACGGTCTCCTGGTTCGGCCGGCGTTCAATCGCCACGTCGGACTCGACCCCGGGCCGTGCCTGCGGTCGACGGATACGGCTGGTCGTGTTCGGAATCGTGACATCCTGCCGGACCTCAGCGGCCGGGTCATCGACCCGCAACGGCACGTCCGCCCGCTCCCTGGGACCACGATCTGCCAATTCCAGTGGATCCGGCCGAGCCTCGGGCCGGTCTGGCCTTTGAGGCACATCCTGCAATTCAGGCTCCACTCGTTCCGGCTCCTCGGGTCGCCGATCGAGGGCGGCCAGTTCTTCCAGCTCCGGTGGCGTCGGTGGCATGCGATCAACAGGCTTCTGCTCGGTCTCGGGAACACGTTCCCACACCGGGGTGTTACCGTCCTCGGGCTCGGGTGTCTCCTCATCAGCATCTACCAGCTCGTGGCTGACGTCGATCTCCTCAACGGGAATCTCCACGTCGGGAATGGCCGCCGGTGGCGAGATCGCCACGAGCCCCAGCGCGCAAGACGCGTGCACGAGGATGGAAAAGACCAGGGATTTTTGGCTGGGGTCGTTGTCACCCCAGCGGGTCACCAGCATCGTCACCAGGTGAATCGTGGCGCAGAGCATTCCCATCATCAGGCAGCCCCAGAGAACCATCGCCACGATATCGGGCGAGATCCCCAACAGCTCTCCGGCCACCTGGGCGACGTCGGCTACCGCCAGCAGCATCACCGCCCCTCCTGGTTGTCCTTGTACGCCAGCGAGATCTTCTTGACCTCGGTTCGGTGGCAGACACCCAGCACGTTGATCACTGGCTGGTACAGTCCCTGCCCTTCCCCACGAACCACCACTGCCTGGTCCTCGTAATTGGCTTTCGCTTCCTTCAGCGACTTCTCCAGCTCTTCCAGTGTCATCGCTTCGTTGCCGAGCAGCACCGAGCCATCTCGGCGCACATTGATCACGATCGCGTCAGGACTTGCCGTGAGCGGCTGCACTTGTTCGGAGCTGGGCAGTTGAATGTCATACTGCCGCTCCTGCTCGGTGAAACGAGCCCCGACCATGAAGAAGATGATCAACAGGAACACGATGTCGATCATCGGTGTCAGGTTGATGGCGGCCTCTTCGGTTCGCTCAGCACCCTTCAGCGGCATCCCGGGTGTGCCTCCCAAACGGACTCGAATCCAGTCTCATCCCGACCAGCCTCGCGTCTCTCCTGGCCCCTCTTACCTCTTATCGGCCTCATAACCATCACACGGTGACGTTTTCGTTGATAGTCCGCCCCGTGAAGATCACCTCGATGTCCTCGATCTCGATCCAGGCAGGCTTGGCAACAGGCTGGCCGACCCGCCTGGGCGCCAGCAACACGCTGACTCCCAACCCGCGTCCGATCGCGAAGTTGGAGCCCGGCTTGTTCGAATCGAGTCTCGCCGAGAATTCCAGGGTCACGTACTCTTTGCTCTTCAGCGTCTCGGCCGGAATCTCGTGCACGACCAGCGTCTGACGATTCGTCGGGTCCTTGGCGAGGCTCGAGTAACGGCAGAATTCGAGCCTGGCGGTGGCCAGCTCGCTGATCGCTCCGTATCCCCGCAACTTGATCCGAGCGAGGTAGCCACCCGCTCGTGGATTGATCAACTCCTGACCCAGGTGAATCGTGGAGTTCGTCTTGACTGAGTCGGTCGCCGCACCCAGGCGGGCCGTCTGCCCCTCGGCGTGATGCCAGGCCGCCCATCCGGCCGGTGCCGCAGGATCCGCCAGCGGCGATGCCCGCCATCCCTTGGGTCGAGACCCAAAGTCTGATCTCTCGATTCTTGCCTCAGCCCCGAAGCCTCTCTGGTTCAGCTTCCGTCCGTCAAACGGCTTGACGCGATCGAGTGAACCACCTGGCACCGTGCGGACATCGGTCGCCGGTCTCGTCCCCAACAGCTCACGAATCGGCTCGCCCCGTGTCAGGCTCAACTCTCGCCCCAACTGGTCATGGAACACGCCGTAGGGATCGATGCCGAGCAGGTGGAAAATGGTCGCTGTCAGGTCTGCCGGGGTCACGCGGTCTTTTGCGGGGTAGGCACCGTGACGGTCGCTCTCGCCATACACCTGTCCCGCCGAGATCCCCGCTCCGGCCATCGCAAAACTGAACACCGGTCCCCAGTGATCCCGGCCCCCCAGCGCGTTGATCTTGGGGGTCCGCCCGAATTCGGCGATGGCCACCACCAGGGTTTCGTCGAGGAGTCCCCGTTGATCGAGGTCTTCGATGAGCGCGGTGAATCCAACATCAAATTTCGGGCAGAGCACATCTTCGAGTCGATCAGCGTTTTGTGCGTGGGTGTCCCACATTGGATTGTCGACGGCGGAATCACCCGGTTCACGGACCCAGTTGACATGAACCAGACGGACGCCCGCCTCGACCAGGCGACGCGACAGCAACAGGAGCTGGTTCCAGTGCGACATCCCGTACCGACGCCGCAACACCTCGGGCTCGCCGCTCGCATCAAACGCATGACGCACCCGCCCATTGAGCAGGATGTCGAAGGCCTGGTCCTGGTACGTGCTGAACAACTTGGCCTCACGTCCGCGAACGATGCCGTCGAAGTGCTGGTCAATCTGTTCAAGTAGGCCCAGTCGATTCTTGAGCCTCAGTGGCGGTACGTCACCCAGTTGCAATCCCGGCACACCGTCTCCTGGTTCCATGGGGTTGACCGCAAATCGGTCAGGATCCCACCGCCTTCCCAGGAAGCCACCGGTTTGGCCGGCGGGCGTGACATTCTCATTGAGTCGCATGATCTGGGGGATCCAGACCGTCGAGAGTGGCGGCAGCTTTTCACTCGGCTTGAGTTGCTTGACCAACGACCCAAACCACGGCCAGTCCTCCGGCGTGATCTTTCGAGGATTGGCGCCCTGGTACTTGTAACCAGTCAAGACCTCGTAGCCGCTGCCCGAGTGCTGGTTGTTGTCGGTCGCCATCGAACGCACGACAGCCAACTTGTCGGCGATGCGAGCCGTTCTTGGTAATAGCTCGCAAAACTGGACGCCGGGGATGTTTGTCGAGATTGGATCAAACACACCGCGGATCCCGGCGGGCGCCTGGGGCTTCGGATCAAAAGTCTCGTGCTGAGGCGGACCGCCCTGTAACCAGACGTAGATCACGTTCTTGGCACGTCCAAACGTTGGATCAGTGCTGTTTGGTGATGCGCCTCGCGCGGTGGAGGCCAGCACGTGCGGGAGCCCGAGTCCCAGGCTCGACAACCCCCCAACCCGGAGCATCTCACGACGATCCAGCGAATCGCACAATCGGCTCGTTTTTCCTTCCAATGACCACATCGGCAGCCAGTCTCCCTGCTTCTCAGCACCGCATGATGCTCAGGATACCAGACAAATTCTCCACTGACCATATCGTCCAATTCACGACTCCCCAGCCACAATCCGAAGACGGCTTTGCGCGGGCGCCAAAAAACGTATAGACTGCTCCCGATTGGCTCGTGCGTCTTGACGGAGAGCCGCGAATGATCGTCCCGGAGACCTGTCATGTCGCGTGGCGTCGGATATGTTGTCGACACGACCGACTCGGGTGGCGCCGTCACCCAGAACATCCTGGTCGTCGACGACAAACCCGAAACCTGTGAATTCCTCAAGTCCATGCTCGAACGGCATGGTTTTGCCGTACGCATCGCCCGCGATGGCGGACAGGCTCACTCCACGTTTGCGATGTACAAGCCAGACCTGGTCCTCCTGGACTTGATCCTGCCGGGGGAGAGTGGATTTGAGATCTGCGAGCGTCTCAAGGCCCAACGAGACAACGTCCCGGTTGTCGTAGTCTCGGCCATTGACCTCGAGTCGTCCCGAAACCTTGCCGCCAAGACTGGCGCCGACGGCTATCTGACCAAGCCGATTCGAGAGTCCGAGCTGCTCGAGACGATCAAGTCCATCAGTAAGGCGGCCTTTCGACGTGCTCACCGGGACCGCAGCAAGGACGAGGGGGCCATTCGATTCAGCTGCCGATGCGGCAAGCGATTCAAAGTGAGTATCAAGCGGCAAGGAAAGATGATGACCTGCACTCAGTGCGGCGAGCCACTCAGCGTTCCCCGACAGGCGTAGCAGGCTCACTGATGATCCCTCAACGTAAAGATCATCTTGCACGGCCATGAAATTCGTGCGAACCTGTCGGTCGCTCAGAGGGTGTGCTGATCAACGCTGTCGGGGGAACGCGACGTGGACGCCCTGGAACCTCTCAATTTTGTCACGGTCAAGTGCCAGTTCTGTGGCACGTTTTATCGCCTGACCCCTGGGAAAATGGAGGAGGGACGGACATGTCCCAAGTGCCATAAGACCCAACGCGGGTCACTCTCCATCGTCGGTGCGCCACTCTCTCGGGCCGCCCTGGCGAGCTCGATGCGCGTCCTGCTCATCCGTTCAGGACGCTACAAGGGCAAGAAGCTCCTGCTGCCGAATGAGGAAGTCACGATCGGTCGTGGCAAAGACTGCCAGATTCGCGACAGCTCCGATGAGCTGGCCGAACGTCATTGTGCTCTCCAGCCGACTCCCGACGGCCTCAAGGTCCGGGACCTCGACACAGACGAAGGAACGTTCGTCAATCGTGAGCGGATCACCGAGCCGGTCTTCCTGAGGCCCGGTGACCTGCTGCGAGTCGGCCCCCTGCTTTACCAGCTCGCCGGCCATGACATGCCCGAGGAAGAACAGCCGGAGGAGAGTGGGACCGGTGTCCAAACCCGGCAGGTCGACAAGGACACCGTGTTGTTCAAGTCCACGAAGACCACGGCGGCCGAAGCGGCCGAGGTGATCCAGGAGCACTGGGAATTGACCCGGAGCCGACCGGAGATCCCGGAGTGGATCGAGGAGTAGCGGGCCCCCGCCCATTTGCCAGGCTCACGAGTCGGCGCTACGATGTGGCCTCGCCTTCTTACGCGGAGTCCGACTCATGCGTCTTGCCTCACTCGCGACCTGTCTGCTTCTCCCACTCCTGTTGCTCGCCGGCAGCGACACCACATCACCGACTCGACCGTTGACCATCAGGCTCGTCGACGCGCGAACCGGCGCCCCGGTCGCGGGACTGGTCAGAGTCCGAGACGCACAGGGCCAGACCGTCGCACTCCCCGACCTGTTCAATCGCGGGGTGGGGCTGCTGCAACAGCAGCCGATGATGTCTGCCTGGTCCGTACTGCCGGCCGCTCGTCAGGTGACTCTCCCGCAAAAGCGACTGACCATCGAGGCGATTGCGGGACTCGAAACCGAGTTGGCCCGCGCCCAGGTCGACCTGTCGGAAGGTGGTCCCCGGACCATCACGCTGAAACTCAACCGGTTCTACAGTGCTGCCGAGCGGGGCCTGAAATCAGCCAACACGCACCTGCACCTGATGAAAATCTCGAGAGCCGATTGCGACCGCTACCTCCGCGAGATTCCTCGCGCCGACGGTCTCGACATGGTCTTCCTCTCGTACCTCGAGCGAGCCGTTGAGGATCAGCGATACACCTCCAACCGTTACACCGCCGCCGACCTTAAGAAGCTGACCGCGGAATCGGGTGTTGTCTTTGGGAACGGCGAAGAGCACCGGCACAATTTCACTGGCTTCGGGCAGGGCTACGGGCACGTGATGCTGCTGAACATCAAGAAGCTCATCCTGCCTGTCTCGATTGGCCCCGGCATCATGAAGGCCGGCCATGATGGCCTGCCGCTGCGACGCGGAATCGAGACCGCTCGCAGGGACGGTGCCACCATCGTCTGGTGCCACAACGAGTGGGGACTCGAGGCACTCCCGAACTGGTTCTCCGGCCGCGTCGACGCGCAGAACATCTTTGACGGTGGCATCCGCAGCAGCTACCGCGACAGTTTCTATCGCTATCTGAATGCCGGTCTCAAGGTCCCGTTTTCCACCGGCACCGACTGGTTCATGTACGACTTTTCGCGAGTCTATGTCCCGGTCGCCGACAAGCTCACTCCCGCCAACTGGCTCGAACAACTCGCCACGGGCCACAGCTACATCACCAATGGTCCGTTCCTCGAATTCACCGTATCTGGCCAACCGATCGGAGGGACCGTGGATCTCAAATCACCGGGTGACATCCGCATTCGCGGCCGGGCCATCGGAAGATCGGACTTCAAGCGAGTCGAGTTGATTCACAACGGCGGGACCATTGCCACAGCTGCCACCGAGGCCGCAGGAGGCCATTTCGAGGCGAGAATTGACACGACCGTCCGCGTCAGCCAACCCGGCTGGTTCGCGCTCCGCACACCGCCTCCCTCGGTATCCGGGGATGCCAAGAGAAGCCGCAAGACCCCGCTCAATCTTGTGGGCCGTGAGCTCTTTGCCCACACCAGCCCGGTTTACATCCAGTTGGGTGGCAGGACGATCTTTGATGTCAAGGTGGCGGCTGAGATCCTGGCGACCATGAAGTCACATGCCGAGGACGTCACCCGGAACGGGAAATTCCTCGACAACACGGCCCGAGCGCGCGTGTTGGATGTCCATCGGGAGGCGATCACTGCCTTCGAAGCCAGGCTCAAGGCCGAAGAGACTCGATCTCGCTGATCGATGCGCGAACAGGAGACGAGGCCCGCCACCGCGTGGGCAGGCTGGCGCTTGGCCCATGGTCCATGGTATTCGTCGATGACCGCTGAAAGTCAGCAAAAACCACATTTTCCGCACGACCGTTACAACCGTCACAGATTGACATCGCTTGTCTTCGGAGAGTGGATACGGTGAGTCCCTGCCGGATGCACCACGAGGAACGCTATACTGCATTCCTCACAGGCCCGTCACTCTCCTGCTCCGCGTGAGAACGCCCGTGGCTGCCACCGAGACTGTCTCCATCATCGAAGCCCTCGAAGCCAATCTGGCTCGGGCGCTGCTTGGAAAACCCGAGTGCATTCGGCAGGTCGTCGTCGCGTTGCTGGCTGAGGGGCATGTCCTGATCGAGGACATTCCAGGAGTCGGCAAAACGGTCCTGGCCCAGGCACTTGCCACCAGCATCCGTGGTCAATTCGCCCGCTTGCAGTGCACACCTGACCTGCTTCCCAGTGACATCCTCGGAACCGGTGTCTTCCTCCCTGATGCAGGCGAGTTCGAATTCCGTCCTGGCCCCGTCTTCACCAACGTCTTGCTCGCCGACGAGGTGAACCGCACAACGCCCAGGACTCAGAGCGCACTGCTCGAAGCCATGAACGAACGGCAGGTGTCCGTCGATGGGGTCACCCACCCGTTGCCCCGGCCTTTCGTGTTGATCGCCACCCAGAATCCCTATGAGTATGAGGGCACGTACCCCTTACCTGAAAATCAGCGAGATCGCTTTCTGGCTTGTCTGAAAATCGGGTACCCCGAGCGGTCCGTCGAACTCGACATGCTGCAACAGCACCACGACGGCGGCCCGCTGAAGGGGCTCGAACCGGTGATCGACTCGGGCCAACTGCTCGCGCTGCAGCAGACATGCCGGGATGTGCGCGTCGAGGACTCGATCCGCGACTACCTCCTCAACATCGTGGCGAGCACGCGAGACCACCAGGAACTCTCCCTGGGAGCCAGTCCACGTGGTGCCATCGCTCTGTATCGCGCCACGCAGGCCCTGGCCCTGTGTGACGGCCGCGACTATGCCATTCCCGACGATGTCAAGTCGCTTGCCCCAACCGTGCTCGCTCACCGCGTCATCTGCCAAGGCCGACTCCGAGACTCCGGACGAGATCGAGGGCTCGGGATCATTCGTCAGATCATCGAATCCACTCCCGTGCCCACGTGAGCCACTCCACAAAACCCACCAGGACTTGCATCGTGCTTCAGATCGCATCTCATCGGACTGCCGTCGGCCTTGCACTCGTGATCGCGATCTCCTTCCCCCTGGGGTGTGGGGATCAATCGGATGCCGCCTCCCATCGGGAGACCCAGGCCGCGACGGCTCGCGTCCCCAAGACGCCACCTCCGATTCGGCCCGCCGAACAATTGACTGCCGATGAGAACGACACGCAAGTGCCCCCCGAGGCCAACGCGGGCCCGGAAGAGGTCTCTGTGCCTGGTGATTCGGATCTGAGTGCTGAGGCCAGCCCGGCCCGGTCGGGTAGCCAGTCAGAAGAGAAGACCTCAACAGAACTCGCAACGGCGGAGACGACAACGGCAGCCAAGCAAACTGAAAGCGAAAAGACTGGAAAGCCGAGGGAGAATCGTCTGGTCGGTGAAACCAGCCCCTACCTGCTCCTGCACGCCCACAACCCCGTCGACTGGTATCCCTGGGGGCGGGAGGCTCTCGAGAAGGCGAAAAAAGAGGGGAAGATGATCTTCCTCTCGATCGGCTACAGCAGCTGTTACTGGTGTCACGTGATGGAACGGGAAAGCTTCTCGGACCCGGAAATCGCCAGGTTCATGAATGAGCACTTCGTCAACATCAAGGTCGATCGCGAGGAGCGGCCGGATGTGGACGACATCTACATGACCGCCCTGAGCATCTACGTGACCCAGGCGGGCGGTGGCACCGGGTGGCCTCTTTCCATGTTCCTGACTCCCGACACGCGACCGGTGGCCGGTGGCACGTACTTCCCGCCTCGAGACCAACCGAACCGTCCCCCTGGCTTCCTCGGTGTGCTCAAGTCGATCCACAAGCTCTGGACCGATGATCGCAAGGCGGCTGAGGCAAATGCCGTGGCACTGACCCGCGCCCTGAGATCTTCGTTGCGTCGACGGCTCGTGCTGGCCTCTGACGAACTCGAACGAGCAATGGTCGACCAGGCCGTCCAGTCACTCGTCAACTCGCACGACAGCCGATATGGCGGCGTGGCCTTCAGCCCGCGCCAGCCCGACCGCCCCAAGTTCCCCACTCCTCCCAAGCTCGAACTGCTCGCCTACGCGGCCGGCCGAGAATCAAAACGCGCTGATGACAAGCCAGGAGGTGCCGAGCAGAACAATCCCGAAGATACGGCCGCCAAGACCGCGACCGAGGTGCTCGATCATACGTTGATGGCGATCGCCAATGGCGGCATTCACGACCAGGTTGGGGGCGGTTTCCATCGCTACAGCACCGATCGCCGCTGGCACGTGCCCCACTTCGAGAAGATGCTCTACGACAACGCCCAACTGGCCGGGCTCTTCGTCGACGCGTTTGCCCGAACCGGGCATCCCGCATTTCGTGCGGTGGCCGAGGACATTTTCACCTATGTCCTCCGGGACATGACTCACAAGGACGGGCCGTTTTATTCAGCCCAGGACGCCGAAACGGATGCCATCGAGGGTAAGTACTACGTCTGGTCGGCTGAGGAAATCGACTCGCTGCTCGGCGAGCAGGCCCCTCTCTTCCGCAAGGTCTTTGGCGTCGTCGACGAGCCGGACTTTGAGCACGGCAATGTGCTTCATCGTGCCGTGACGCTGGAATCGTCAAGCGCCGACCAGAAGCAGACGTCGACTGTGAACCAGATGCGGCTGACGCTGCTGGCAGCACGCAAGAAACGCAAGTCGCCGCTGCTGGACGACAAGATTCTCACCGCCTGGAACGGGCTGATGATCCGTAGCCTGGCCGATGGCGGACGCGTGCTTGAACAGCCGGATCTCATCAAGGCGTCAGCCCGCGCGGCCACATTCCTGATCGACAAGCTGAGAGACACGGCCAAGGGCCACCTGTTGCGAACCCATCGCAACGGACGCTCCAAGCTCCAGGCCTACCTGGTCGACTACGCCTTCCTGGTTGAAGGGCTCCTCGCATTGCATCAGGCCACCGGCGACAAGTCCTGGCTCGACCACGCCGGGACTCTGACCGACGAGCAGATCAAGTTGTTCTGGGACGAAACGCGGAGCGGGTTTTACTTCACATCGCACGACCACGAGGAATTGCTCGCGCGTACCCAGAGTGGATTCGACAGCGTGCTACCATCAGGAAACAGCACGTCGGTCCGAAACCTGGTCCGCTTGTCACAACGGACCGGAGATGGCAAGTACCGCGAATTTGCCAAGAAGACGTTGCAGGCATTTGCCCCCCAAATGCGCGAACACCACCAGCGAGGCGGCATGGGCATGACCCACATGGCTCTCGCACTGGCCGAGTATTTCGACGCCGCTCCAAAGAAACAGCCGACCAACAAGAAACAGCCGACCAACAAGAAACAGCCGACCAACAAGAAATAGCCGGCCAGGCGAAACTCCTCCTCAATGTCTACTTTTTTGCCACCCCCGTCTCACCGATGACCACGTCATACCCCATCCCCACACCGTCACCAGCGCCCACCGGTCTCCAGTGGCCCGACTGGGTTTTGATCGTCCTGTACGCGATCTCCACCATCGGCCTCGGTCTGTACTTCAGTCGCCGGCAGCGGTCGATGCAGGAGTATTTCACCGGCAGCGGCAACATGAACCCGATTCTGATCGGAGTCTCGCTGTTCGCCACGCTCCTGAGCACCATCTCGTACCTGTCGGTGCCCGGCGAAGCCGCTGGCAAGGGACCGGTCAACCAGATCTCGATGCTAGGGCTCCCCGTGGTCTTCCTCGTGGTGGGCTACCTGATGCTCCCGATTTACATGAAGCACCGGGTCACCAGCGCCTACGAGTTGCTCGAGGAGAAGTTGGGCGTGGGTCTGCGGACACTGGGGGCACTGATGTTCCTGGCGCTGAGGCTCGTCTGGATGACACTCCTGGTCTACCTGGCTTCCGAGGCGATGGTGGTGATGATGGGCCTGGATCCCAAGTGGATACCCGTCGTGGCGGCCGTCACGGGTGTCGTGGCGGTGATCTACACGTCTCTGGGGGGATTGCAGGCGGTGGTGATCACCGACTTTCTGCAGACTGTCCTGCTGTTTGGCGGCGCCGTCCTGGTGGTGGCCACGGTGACCTGGGACTTTGGTGGATTCGGGTGGATCCCGACCGCGTGGCACGACAACTGGGACCCCCAGCCGATGCTCCCGATCAAAGACGGCGCCTTCAGCTTCAAGCTGCGGGTTTCGGGAATCGGGGCGCTGTTGAGTGCGACGATCTGGTACATCGCCACGCTGGGTGGCGACCAGACCACGGTGCAACGATTCATGGCCACGACAGACGCCCGGGCCGCCCGCAGGGCACTGGGCACTCAGTTGACGGTCGGGATCATCGTCACCATCACGCTGTGTGCGGTCGGGTTCGCCTTGCTGGCGTACTTTGAAAAGAATGCAGCCCTGTTGCCACCTGAGATCGACCTCAAGAAGAATGCCGACAAGCTGTTTCCCAGGTACATCGCCTACCACCTGCCGGTCGGAGTATCGGGACTGGTCGTTGCCGCAATGTTTGCCGCCGCGATGTCGAGCATCGACTCGGGCGTCAATTCGGTGACGGCGGTGGTTCTCAGGGACTTTATCGGGCGTTTTCGCGGCGAGCCTGTCAGCGAGGCGGCGCAATTGAAACTGGCACGCCTGCTGGCCTTTTCGATCGGCGGGATTGTCGTGCTGTGCAGCACGCTGATGCGGTTCATCCAGGGCAACATCACCGAGATGACAGGCAAGACGGTCAACCTGCTGACAGTGCCGATCTTTGGGCTGTTCTTCTTTGCCCTGTTTGTCCGCAACCCCCGACCGGCAGCGGTCTGGGCCGGCGTGATCATGGGCACGTTGACGGCAGGCGTGATCGCGTTTTCCGGTCCGCTGGCTTACCTGCTGCATGACCAGTTCGGCATCGCCCCCGAGACGTGGGGGACGGAGTTGATCGAGATAACCGACAAGGTGACCGGGGCCAAGCGATCCAGTTGCAACGACCCCATCAGCTTCCAGTGGATCTCGCCCCTGGCCCTCGCCGTCAACATCGCCGTCGGGTACCTCGGCTCGCTGGGCCGCAAGTAGCACGACCCAGGTTTGACCGATCATGCCCCGCCGCCCTCTTCGACAGAGACTGACGGCCGTGGGTCTGGGGCTGCTGGTCGGGTCAATTGCCGTCGAAGCCGCGTTGCGGCTCGGCGACATCAAGCCCACCCGTCACCAACCACCTCGCTGGAGCGCCTGGGATGGCTCGACCTTCCAACGCACAGACATGTGGGGCGAGGGACTGATCAAGCAGGCCTCCCCCTTTGCTGGCATCGAGATGGGACAGTACACCCCCGGGGCACGCTTTCGCGTCGAGTACGACCGGCAGCACCGAGGTCATCTCGACCAGGACAACGGCGTCGAAATGTCCATCAATCAACTGGGACTCCGCGGCCCGGAGGTCGCGAGAGTAAAGTCACCTGGCACAGTGCGTGTGATTGGACTCGGTGATTCCTTCACGTTTGGAGTCGGCGTCAAGGACGAGCACACCTTTCTCCGCCGCATCGAACAGTCACTCGCTGAACACCGAAAGATCGAGATCCTCAACGCGGGGACCCAGGGATACAACACCTCCGACGAACTGATCGCGTTCGAGAACCGCTGGCTCGGACTCAAGCCCGATGCCGTACTCATCACCTTTTATCTCAACGACGTCTACCGGGATGAGGCCGAGGTCTCGTTCTGGAATAACGGTGAGGGTGACGGCATCTACCTGAGACCCAGCGGGCTCGCGCGGCACTCCCTCTT